>Ga0123352_10012344_pt1 | contig 13505 bp, 10 predicted proteins | sample TergutLab28metaG_FD_89700 | JGI IMG/M metagenome (GOLD analysis project Ga0123352, IMG submission 89700) | Labiotermes labralis P1 segment gut microbial communities from Petit-Saut dam, French Guiana - Lab288 P1 | ecosystem: Host-associated > Arthropoda: Insects > Digestive system > Gut ...
ATGAAAAAAGTAGCGGTTCCAGGTCTAGAAAACAGAGATTAATGGCTGTGGGGACCCGTTGCGCTGACCACGTGACACCCCTCTATCCGCAAAAGTTGGCACTAACTTCGCCGACCTGTGGCGGCCGCTGTGTCGGTATAGTTCACGTGCGGACTAAGGCCACGGAGCTTAGTTTTATGTACTATGGTGGAGTGTGGTTCCGGTAAACTGTGATTGAATGTCGGAGAAAATTATGTTGACAATTTTCCAGGCACACATTTCAATCCCAGTGGGTGTGTATATGCTTATTAATGAAGTGAGGTCTACTTGGTCACTGATGGATGAGTACTCTGCTAAAAACACAGCTATACATGCAAAATAGTATTGACAGATTTGTTACTGTTCTCAAAGCCATTTCAAACACGGTGATGAAGGGAAGAGTATAATTTATGTAGGAATCAATATCCAGTTTCCCTTCATTGTCAATAAACTGTATATGAATAAAATATCTCAATTTTTGGCAAGTCTGCTTATATTGCATTTAAATGCCACGTGAATAAAATTGGAAGTTCAGTTGCATTTTACAATAAAACAGTGGCATTTCAGGTAATGTTTTGAGCTTGGAAGTCCAGTGTGAGATCTGCTGACATTCTACAAAACCATAACCAAAGGGGAGGGTTTCAGTTGACCATTCATCTTGATAGTGTTGTTGCAGGCATTGCCACTGAACTTGAACAAAGTAGGCAAGTGGCACAATTGTACATAGTGGAAAGTCTTGCCCTTGGCATGTCACCACTTAGACCCTCTCTGGTGGAAGTGTGTTTTTTGGTATCTGTAACTGTTTTGTGACATTGCTATGTCAGCATTTAACGTGTGTGTGTGTGTGTGTGTGTGATAAAGCTTGACTCTTTGTATGTATTACATTTATCTGTCCATATAATGGCTCTTCACTGGGAAGTTTAAAAAAAAAATTTTTTTTTTGCCAGTTCAGATTTTTTGGTGCACTATTTTGTCCCGTTTATAACAACCTACCTGGGGTCCACAAGATACCCGTCTGGTAAAATATTTGGTATGCTGTTCATCTCCACATTTCCACATATTGGCAAGAGAAACACTGTTCTATGGATGTTACATAGTACAGACTTTCTAGTTCATGGAAAATTGGCATCATACAATTAGGGCTTATAATCTTACGGGATCAGTTTTTGTTGTGTCATCTAATTGGAAAAAGTTGGTAACAAGTACCGTGATGTGAAGAATGTCATTCTGACTTCTGTGTGTATTTGGCACACGTACACATCAGACCTTCATGTTGCAGTTGAATATCTGTTCCACTCTGGCTCCCAGTCTTGTATCCTGGCCTAGCACAAATTCAGTTGCCAGATGTCAGTGTCCAGGAGGTGACAGCTTGTTTCATGTTGGCATTTGTTGCAAGTTGCTGTTTGGTGATGTGCTGTTTACGGAGCCCAAAGAGGGACCACTGGGCACAAGATGTGGATTGGAGGGAAGGCGGTTAATAAACTCGCAGCTGTTGTACGTAATGAGTTACCAGTTTTGTTGGCAGTATGAGGCCCAGTGATATCCATCCCTTTGGACCCAGCTGGCATGTGATGGCTGCAGATACTGATCTGAAGTAAACTGTCACTTCTTGGCTACTGATAACAGTTTCCTCTGCACTTGGATACAAGCCCTGGCACCATGGGGCAGATGCTGGAATATCATTGGTGCCTAAGTGGGAGTTATGATGTGTACTGTGTGGTATCCTATTGCCATGTTTACATCAAAATTGGAATGAATATTTCAGCATCAGGGTTTGTTACCTTATTTTTTGAAACTCCATCGTGTTAATAGATAAGAAATGATAATCACTTCATGAAGTCTGTTTCCACACACCTGTAAAGGTTATGCACGCGGAGTTTTGTGTTGAAACTATTCCAGACATTTTTTTAACTTCCACTGCTTACTGCAGAACTACCATGGATTGAAAATAATAGACACCAGTTATAAATGTATGGTCTTATGTTAGGGTGAAGCACTAAATTAGGTGACTCTTGAAATGGTCAGCATTTGCAGTGAACGTAGAATGTTTGTTAGAAGACTGTTGTGCCTTTAATTGGTCGTTGTGAATCACTTGAAAATATTACTGCACATAAACAAATTGCAAGGTCTGGTAACTCCAACTGACCTAAAAACTAGCAGACTATTTTGATGATTTAAAATTATGCAAGAGTTTTAATGTACAGTGCACCTTCAGATCATAGTATGTGGCCTGGTTGTTTTCTCCTCTCACACAGGAGACTATCATTGTGTAGAAGCTGGTTCTTAGTGTTTCCTATTCCATCATTATTGTTGGCTTCTTGGGTATGGTTCATTGTTCCATCATGCTACTCGTCTCGGTCCCTGAGCCATTGAACCTTCCTTGCAAGTTGTCAATTAGGTTGTGGTCACTGTGGAGCCAGGGAATTCCTGATTGCAATGATGGCATACCCACTTTCTCTGAGAAGGAATATTTTGTTTTCATGGGCAATTGTCCTTTGCCATTTGCAGAATTCTTCTGACTTCATTTGCATTGTACCTTGATAATTAATATTCATATCTGTGGGTGCATCAGAATTTATCGATTCCCCACATACATAACTCTGTAATGACTAGAGGTACTTTTTTGAATAGGTAATGGAAATAGTGTATGTGGAGTTGGAGGCACAGTGTGTGCAGTTTGTCAGCAAGTTTTATAGTGCAGCTGCACTGTAAACATAACACTCCAAATCTCGTCTGTGTGTGTGTTTAGACACACACACACGCACACATGTGTATATATGAATACATACATACACAGTCCACCAGGTAAAATCTTTGCTCAACCGTATAGTAGCAGGCATAAAGTATAAAGAGCTCTTGGATATATTTCTTACCATCTCACATACCAGTAACACCAACCAAAGGCTTGCAACTCTTCAGATGTAGTATGTAATGGAACTTAGGAAAATACTGTATTGGCTTGAGGAGGTGTGGTGGTTCATGTGAGTACTATTTAATTGTGACTGCAGGCTCAGTCAAGGTGTTGGAATTATATTAGTTGTGGAGTTCAGGTCATAGCTGCACGTGCAGTGTGTGTGTGTCTTTTGCAAGTAATTTTGCATTATTTTGAAAAATATTGCTAATGGGGAAAATACAAGCAGAAGTTTTGTGAAAGAACATCCTCCCTTGTCAGCAGTGCTGTGCAAAAGAGCATTCAGAATGTTGGAGGAATTTTGGACCATGGGTTCATGCTGGTCAAAAAGCACAAATAAAAGCTTTGCTTTTCATGGGCGAGGCAGTATGTACAAGTAGTAACATGAACCATCAAAGTAAAGTAGCTAATGCTGAGCTCCCTTTGCAGTTCAAGTAGTTCCTTCACGTGATCTTTTGGTTGAAGTTGAGTTACGTATGAAGATCTTGGACATGACAAAAGCCACCTGTTCTGTGGTGGTGTCATGCACTTTGGTTTGCCATGAAGATGAAATTTTTGCATTTGATTGTGTACCTGCATCATTTATTTTACATATTTTTCAATTCAATATGCATATCTGAATTTGTTATGCAGTACAATTTGTTATGAAAGTCCATCTCACATATGAGAGCTCTCTTTTGGGAAGTGAATTTATTGGTTAAATTGAAACACACACAACTATTTGTCTATGGAACACTGACTACCAGTACAGCATTTGGAACTTACAGGTTCTTGTAGGCTGATTTAAAGTAGTTTGTTAATGCCATCTTGTTTCTTCGGTAGCTCTGCATAATTCTGTATGTAAGGTACAGGTTGCCCAGCACATTTATTGTAGTGTCAGATTTTTGTTCACTGTTCACAGACGACACTTTTTGTTTTCATGTAGATACAGTATTCTGTGGTGACTGCATTGGTAGGACTGTAAAACGTTCATTGAGCAGCAGATGTGAATGTTACATGTTGACCACTTATTGTTTTGATTAGGAATGTATGTGTTCGTGAGATGGAATGCTAAGATATTTGTTCCTAATTTTTCAGCCATCTGTCTTGGAGTTAATCTGCTGTTTTCTGTTTCAAGTTGTGTATTTCAGAAGGAACAAATCAGATTTTTGACTTTAGGGTTTACAGTTAATTTGAAAGTTGGACTTGTAGGAGGTGTAGCAACTGATGATTGGAACCATTTTTTTAGTGAACGCCCTCCTTTTCGCCTAGCCTAGAAAATGGTTGTACATGTACATGAAGTGACATTTGTTGTGGGCTGGCCCACTGCCTCTTGTATACTGTAGGACTATTTGCTGCAGTACCAAACTTGAATGTGCACTGAGAATTTGCTGAGTCATATTATTCTCTGTGTGGAAATGCCACGTATTATACATTGAAAATTACTTTGTATGCAGGAAAAGTGGTTTTGTGATGACAATTTCAGTATGGTACATTTGCATATGGCAAAACTATTTGTAGAATTGTGAAGCAAATGACGAGAGGTGTATTTAGTACTTGACAGTGTAGATGGGTGCATGTGTAAATAGACAAATTTTATGGAAACAATGATGTTTGCAGAAGTGAAATTGAAGTCTTGGCAGGACTACACCAATTGGATCCTGTGCCAATATTGAAGTTGTCCCCACCTATGTTGTGCCAGGTCTTGTTTTCAGTTTTTTTGTGCGTTATGTTCGCAGAACAGCAGATGTGGGATTTTCCACAATCTCAGGCACAAGTAAGGTACCACTGTGTGATCCTGTAATTTGTGTATGGTACCTGAATACAAATTCAGTAATCAGACTTTGCAGTTGCTGTGGGGCATAAGCATGAAATTGTGTGGACATGACATACTGTGCCCCACTTTTCAAGTGGCTGATGGGAATACCAGTTATCTTCCAAAAGCCTCCACTTATAGCAGGGGGGGGGGTGGATTATAAAAGTGCATTTTCACCAGGTGTCTTACCTGTTGAACTTTTTTTTAGGAAATGCAGAGGAAAAAAATTACAGATAAAACCCCCATTCTATTAAAAACTGAGGGTTATTGAGGTAAGATCGCACCATTTCCACAAGAACAACTCAAGTGTGAGAGTATATATGGTTTATACAGGTGCTAGGATTTTTTATTGAACAACAGAGATGATTGCAGTCTCTTCTAATCTCAGTATTGTTTCTAATGTTTAAGGCAGTATGTTGCTGCTTCTAGCAGCCATATCTGGTGGCCCAACTTTATGGAATGCCCAAGACCTTCAGTCTGAGCAGTTCTGTTTTAGAGTGCTTGAAAAATGTTGCTATTTAAATTATCTACCCTCTTAAGCCCATGACCGCATTTTTGTGATTTGTAACTTAATGGAATTACAGGACTGGGTATTCTTTCTTTCAATAATTTTGTTGAAGCTGGGGAAGGCCAGAGGTATGTAGGTGTTGAGAGCTTTGCTGTTTATGAGAACAGTTTAATTATTTTGTCCCTCATCCATGGTAGTATTTTTTTGTTATATCTTATCAATGATGGTTTTGGAGCCCATTCAAATTTATTCTGTGGTACACTGTCCAGCTTTTACCTGCATTGAAAAGTCCAATTTTTGTGCGTAGCAGTGTTCCTGAAATGTATCCACTTAGATGTAGACTTGTAATATAATATGTGGAATTACAAAGGTAAATTTACTTGTTACTGTATTTAAGTTTGGTTGTTTACTAGTGCTTTGTTTCCAGACGGGCCACTGAGGTCAGATAATAGCACACAGCAATGAAACATTTTTTACCTTTTCCCGTGGCCCTTTTTGGTGCATGTAGCTACATTGATACGTTTTGCATTTATTAATATTGAAAAGACATCAAAGAAAGTAAGAGCCTTTATGCCATGTGTAAGAGGGCAAAAGGTATATTTCAGATGGAGTGACAAGTGGGTAAATACGTGGTTGTACAAACTAGAAGGTTTGGGAGGTGGGAAATATTAATTGTACAATCAAACTAAAGGAAGATGAAGGTTTGATGTATGTAGGAAATAAAATAATGACTAAGTAGGGGAGTATAAGAGGAAACTGCTGATGGGAGGGGGAGGGGGGTTATAAGTAGGCATATGTAACCAGTTGGTTAGGAATGCACTTAAGTGCCAGTAAATGCATGGAGAGAAACATCTGGTTAAATATTACTGGAGGGACAGACTGCCACTGGAGCAGAAACATAGACATAGCAGCATTAACATTCATGGGCAGGCCTTGAAAATAAACTGATGAGTACTAAATAAGGTAGTTCTAGCCTGAAAGCCAGTACAATATAAAAGAAGGCATGAAACATGATACTAAAAGGAAATAGCCCAAGAAAATGACCAATCAACATCAGAACAGTTTCCGAAGGATGTGCGAAGTAATTAGTGAGGAATGGCAGAGGGGTGAGAGATGGTGGCAATGCTGGATTGCACAAAGATCTGTTTCATCTTACATGGAAGGAAGAGATCAGTGCTAGACTCCATGATTATGGTCGTGTTTTCTTTTCATACCACTTGTGTTTTTTTCAGTAGAAATAGAAACTTATTTGAAGTTCTCCATTGATGTCCTTGTTTGTGCAGTAACAACAAATGGTTGTAGTGATATCCATCCTTATAATGTGTTCGCAGAGCATTTGTTTCAAGGAAAGTGTAGATTATGAACCTCATTGTGTATTCAGCCCCATATGGTGTCATGGTCTAGAATTTTATGTAAACTATTTTATGTAAGAGGAGATGAACAACTAAACGCAAAAAAAAAAATTTGTAAACAAAGCCACATAATTCACATTGTGCCATAACGTGTAATTAACCTTTGGAGCCGAAATTAAGTGCCTGGTGTATTGTGCAGAAGACCTGAAAATTGAATGGTCTCTTATTAATGTGCATATTCTTGGCCAACGACTTCAGCGGACCCATCACTCTGCACATCGACTATGGTCAACTTTTCGGCACCAAGGGTTAAGGTATTGTGCATGCAGTCTTTATCACTTGTATGAGTCTTTATAGTGAAACGTGTTTCTGTCCATTTTTTTTCTCGTGCCATGGAAAGTGGCATGATATTTCAAGTTGTGTGTTTATCTTGTTTTTGTGTTGGCATGGACATTGTGATGTAGGTGTGTGCAGTGAAAACTACAGTTAGTCTAATTTTTTATTCTTTGTATGTTTTGTGTCCTTGAAATTTTTGTTCTCTGTCTTTAATCCTAATGCTTACCTGGTATGTTGTCACAATTCTCATCTGATATTGACATGTATCGAGAAGTTGTTTCTTAACAGTTGATTCTTGATTTGGGACTGAGCATGTAAAATAATATGAGGAAGTGCATTTAGCGATTGGTTGCATAGCCCTCACATTTTTTTAGACATGTTGTGTAAATGTCCCTTATTACAGTTTTTTTATGGGGACAGTGAAAGATTGTCTTCATTGTGGAGCAGATGATATATGTACTTGCATGTTAATGAAGGTGATTGATTCATGCCAGCTGCTTGGAAGTATAGTAAAAAAAGTATTGCTATGGTTCATACCTTCCTCCAACATTAATACATGTTTGCGTGCTGTTTATGAGTTTAGTAAGGATTGATTTTGCAAGTTCGGGTATGCGTATGATTCCAAGCACTAGCAAGAACTAATCATTAGTTGGCATATCACTTGGCAGGGTGTTTCATATATCCCATAATATTTACTGCACGTTGCATTTGGTTCTTTACTATTAATGCTGCAGGATATACTCCTTTCAGTAAAGTTCTTAAGTTCCTTTATTTTGCATGGTGTATTGGAAACAAGAAATCCTTGTAGGAGGTTTTTTTTGTAGAATTAGGTTTTGCTGCTCTCAGTTATTGTGCTGTATTTTTAGGGTTAAGTTTTTAATGATTTCTTTATTTCCCATGAGGTGGCATTGAAACTTCCATTATTTGTTTTGAATGCTACGTGCATTAGTTTGGGGATATTGCTTATACTTTATGTCAAAATTACACGATTGTAGAAATGTGTACTTGGAAGTTTCATTGCATTAAGACCATTTTGGAAAGGTAAGTTACTGTTGAATTTGACTGGTATTATTGTCAACTTCCTTTGTTCTCTGTTTGAAATTGGTGTAGAGTGTGTTGTGGTGGTAGAACGCACTTCGTTAACTGTGTTCTAGTATGATTCTTTTAATAGTTTATTTTAAGCATATTTTATGGAAGTCTCTTTGGTCCGTGTCATTGATGTACATTGAGAGAAACAAAATTTTATACACGTAGCTAGTGTTTATGTTCTGGCCTGAAAATTTTATTTTACTTTTCTCTTTTCCCGGCATGCCTTATTGTTTTACATTCAGACGATTTCCGAAACAAAGTTTTTGATTGGATTTCGTGGCTGCTAAAATTGGGTGTTTGTTGTGTGTTTTTATAGATTATGATTACGACTATTACGGGTATGGGGATTATCGAGGTGGCTACAGTGATCCATATTACGATGACTATTATCGTTACGAGGATTACTATTTCGATTATCCGCCGCCTCCACCACCTGCCAGAGGGAGGGGCAGGCAGCCTCAGCCGGTGGGTCGCTCGACTTTATTAAACGTTCCAAGTCGTCTTTTTCGTTCATTCGTACATTTGCTTGTTTGACTGTGGCACGGCGTTCAGAAGCCCAACTTGCCCGAGTTCAAGACCTTGTTCAAGAACTAGACAATTCTGCCTAAATAAAGCTGTATTGCTCTACCCAGTGGAACATGGCCATGCAAAGATTTTGGAGAGTAATGCTCAATTTTCTGGAATGAGAAGATTGGGCACCTCTGCGTGCTTCTGCATTATAACACGTCTTTTATTTACTGAGGATAGTGGTATTTTAAGTAACTTTTACATAATAAGGATTTTCAGCAAGTCAGTTCTTTATTTGGCTGATTTTGCATGGTCACCTAGACATGGCCAACTTACATTAATGGTTACTAACATGTTACATTTGTTAACAAAATAGCCCTTTCTACAGAGCGCATTGCCACTTTCAAATAGCTTATCATATCTGAGCCATTCTTATAGGCATCTCAAAATTTTCTGTCCAGGTAATTAGCCGGGAAAAGGTAATTTGACTCTAAAATGTCTTAAAAATTACTAGGACATATACAGTTGTCGTGTGTGTGCCTGTATTGGCTCAGATATGATAATCTCTGTCATTTTTTTTTTTTGCTGTCTAGTTGCAGGGTTATCCAAAAAATGGGGAGGGAACCGAGACATCAGCTGAGCACAACAGTCTTGTATCACATCAGCGACTAACTTTTCCTCACTGTTTGGAAATAAACTATTTCTACACTGCGTAAAGATGCCCTACATACTACAAACAGCACTTCGAAGCTATTAATGGAGTTGTGTTTAATGTGGGGACAGGAGTGTTATATCCTAGCAGTGAACTAATTTGCACTTCATGCTTTGGATGGGATGTGTTAATATTTTTTTGAACGGTTGCACTTTTGTTGATGAAATTTCATTGCATTTCCACAGTAAGAATTGTGGAACTTCTACAGGGACTTAATTGGTGTTTGAACTTCTGTATTTACTCTTAGTTTGTTCTGAGGAAAGGTTAGACCAGTCAGAGTTACATCACGAAAACTGCATTTCAATAGCATTTGAAGGCTGCTCTCCTACAGACATTTCTCTTGCTTCAGGCTTTAGTTTCTGTGCTTCCTGCTTTTTTTGTGGCCGCTTTTTAGAAGCTTACTGCTTTTAGCTGGGCGCAAGTAGATGCTTTGGCTTCCTCACCCAACAATCCCAACCATATGCAAATTGCTCGTTTTGGATAACCCTGCTCTGTGCTCTTAAATAAGAATATTCTGTGATTTTTGTCCAAATGCCAGCAACACTTACCATGTCAGTAAATGCTGAGAAGTTTGGGTTTGAAGTATGGGTTTAATACTTGTACACATAATTGAAATGTAGTTACATGGCTTAAGTACAGAGATTTAATCTTGTTCTTGGTATGTGTTGGTAGTATTTGTTGGTCAAGGAGAGTGTTGGTTTTTGTTCCTCATTTTATCATTGATGTAGTTCTTGTTTTCAGTTTGTTAGCAGTTGGCATTCAACTGCTGTTTGTCAAGCTGGTATAAGTAGCAGTTTACTTCAGTGTAATATTTATATTGATGAAGATGTTAGGAGAAAACATGTTTTTTATTCACATCGTGTGTTAACTCTTGGGCACTTAGGATCCAGAAGAAGTTGGGTACATGGAAGCAAGCTCCCCAAACTACAGCATGAGCGGTGGGATTCAGGTTTGTGCTTGTAATTCCCGCCTACTCAAAGCTTTCCACTTCATAGAAGGCATGTTCTTGAATCCTAATCAATTCAGTTTGTCTTGTGGTCTTGTTTTTAGGATTAGAAAATAGTGCTTTTTCAAGGCCATTTTGTTTTCAAATGTTAAGTTCAACCAAGAACATATGATACAGATTGTGTTCAGTTGGATTCCAGGAATGTGCAGTAATGAACTGGGGAGTTCATAATTTTCATATTGCTGTATACGTTTATAATCCATTTCAGTATGTAAAGTATTATAATGGGCTGTGTTTATGGCAGGTTGGGATGGATTCAGATAAGTAATTTATTTGAGGAGTTCATTCTCTGAATTGACTGTCGATGTGTATACTGCAGTTGTTTTTTGTATATCATTGTGGTCAGCCCTGTTGCTAGGAGTGGCATTTATTTATACTGCTATGATAAAGTATGGGTGGGTTGTGTTGTCTAATGATGTGCGGTATGTTGTTTGGTCAGGCTGGTCGTGGGCGTGGAGTGGTGGCGCGTGGCCGGGCCGGTGGGCCCCCAGCCCGTGGGGGAGCCAGGGGGGCACGCACCGCAGCCTCCGTGGCCCGTGGGGGGGGTCGAGCACCCGCACGTGGGGGGGCCCGCGCCAAGGGAAGTTTACCAGGTGAGGATGGTCTGTATCTTCACCACCTTTCACTCACCTCTTTAGCATGTAGCAAAAGCGATACAACCTTGCCACCGGGCTGGTGATAAACGTACAAGAAATTGTTTTAAAATTGAGGTGGTGGAGGGATAGTCTGTTGTGTGGTGTGGGTGCAGGAAAAAATAGAAAGTACATGATGCTCAAACTGATCACACTGGAAGGAGGTTTGTTTGAAAATTTTCATATCCTTCTTGATTTGTTTATGAAGAATGTAACAGTTCACTGTTCACAGTGAAAAATTTGTTTACAGAATTGTATCGGAATGGAAATACAGGTTTAAATCAAAGTAAGGTCAGTAGTGGAATGCTTGGCAATGTAAGAACCACCACCAACAGAATAATGTGTGAAAAGTCTTAGGTTTATGGAAAGTGACCTGGACCATATCTGGCATTTATCAAGATAACGTTGGGAAAGTGAATTGAGTTTGATAACTATCCCAATGATGTACACAGCGCCCACAAAATTTATTTACTATAAAAGATTGTTGTATTATTTTACCAGTGGTTTTTTTTTAGTGAAAAACTAAAATGAAGACTGGCTTAAAATTTGCATATGAAAAGTGACTTGGACCATATATGGCATTTATCAAGATAACATTGTAGGGAAAGTGAGTTGAGATTGATAACTATCCCAATTATGTACATGGTGCCCATAAAATTTGTTTACTATAAAAGAGTGATGTATTATTTTACCAGTGGTTTTTTAGTGAAAAACTAAAATGAAGGGTTGTTTAAAATTTATATTCATGAAGTTGTGTATGTATATGTATGTCCTCATTTATGTGTGCCTATGCACACACATGCAAGAATGAAGGGTACGTGCTTTCTCATCGCACCTGTTTATTTTTTAGGCCATCGTATTGGGGACCATAACAAAACTTATGTATTTTTGTAACTGTGAGAGGAACTCAATGTGTTTCTGCAAGTTCGTGCACCACCTTTTTCATGCTCCTTGAAACTAGAGGTTCGTAGGATGGATCATTGAAAGAAGCACAGTTGTAGAGATGGGGTCCCTGGATTTGATGTCCATATACTTATATTTTGATGGTACATAAGAAGTTCAGGTTATTGAGCCTTTCAACAATACGTGACATTGAAGCATTTAAAACAGACGCAAAGCAACTGTTGAACCTGTTTGTTCTCGGAAAGAATGCCATCTCAGTATTGGCCACTTTACAGAAGGTGTACATGTGAAACTTCACAAATTGTATTATTTCAGTTTCCATTTCATGCAGTTTGTTTAGTATGTGAAATGTTCTAGGCCCTTAGGCCATCAGAAGAAAGGAAGTTGTCTCCTATTTCCATCAGTAGTATGTAGTCAACTTTTTAAATTGGAATTGGTAATGTAAAACTGGTGTGATTTCTGGGATTGTGGTGTGTTAGTGTTGGAGGTTACGACCTTGCATAGGTTGAAATTGTGCGGATGAAAGAATGTTACTGTTTTTCGTCTTGCGTAAGTAGTGAAATCACTTTTTTTTGTTGTGTGTGAGTAGCAAAATCAATCTCTACGAATTTGTCCCAGTTATCAGTAATGTTTCGTATATTTTCCTTGTCACCTATCATAAGGTACTACCTTTTTTAATTCAAATCCCAAACATTGTTAGATAATACTTTTTTCCTGTGATTAAAAATAATTTCCATGCGATGTTGTGGTCATTATTCTGTTTTCCTCTTGTTTATTACTGATCAGTTTGATGTTCATTTGTTTAATTAAAATAACAATACACGGTGAAGGTTGTGTCGCTTAAAATTGGTTGTACTGGTAAAAGCTCCTGTGACAAACAGTGTGCATGAAAGGACCATACGTTAGTTGGCTTTCCATCATACTGGTTTTTTTTGCACAACAATTTTTTCTTTTATGGGAGCACACAGGTGTTTTAAAATTATGGAATTATGTGCATTGAGCATTGGCTGTGTAGTTGTTTTGATGTACCTTTATTATTATTTGGTTATCTTTGAACTTTGCAGGTATGGAGAGGAATATGCATAATGCAGTTCTTATTTATTCATGTTTTAAGTGGAAAACTTAATTACATATGTCTGGATCAAATTCCATGGAGTAGTATAATGTGACATTGTTACAAATTTATGTGCTTTTATAGGAATATGTGTTTAGTTTCTTTTTTTTTTTTTAAAGTGGGTAGCATTTCACATACTTCAGTTGAAATGCAAACAAGGTACACCATTAAACACAACCATTCATTGCAGTACAGCAATGTGATAAATGTTTCAGTTCATCAGAACAATCATCAGGCACCTCTTTTACAAATGTTACAAAGCAGAAGTACGTTCGCAACACACAAATTTTTCGTTAGTGAGATACCAGTGTACGGCCAGGTCGCAGGGCTAACATACCTGGTACTGATGAGAATAGCCTGAGATCAACATAATGAACAAATCCAGCGTATTATTTCTGATACTGGATGCCTCTCATGACATTCACAGTTTGTAAATTGTGACATTGTGTATCTGTAGTGAAATGTGGGAGACTGGCTACATCAGTTCACTGGTACACAGTTCACTATGACATCTCTTGAGGGCTGCATTACCAATTTTTTGGGAATAGTTAAATGTATATTTCAGTTCCATTTCCTGTTATCGGGGGGGGGGGGGGGGTGGAGTGGGGGGGGGGGGGGGGGC
>Ga0123352_10012346_pt1 | contig 13502 bp, 14 predicted proteins | sample TergutLab28metaG_FD_89700 | JGI IMG/M metagenome (GOLD analysis project Ga0123352, IMG submission 89700) | Labiotermes labralis P1 segment gut microbial communities from Petit-Saut dam, French Guiana - Lab288 P1 | ecosystem: Host-associated > Arthropoda: Insects > Digestive system > Gut ...
AAGAAAGAAATAATTTCAGCATATGAAAGAGGAGTCAGAATTGTGGATTTAGCAGCCAAGCATGGCATAGCATCATCATCAATAGCTACAATTTTGAAGAAGATGGAGGAGATTAAGGCAGCTTCAGTTGCAGCTGGTGTGAAGACCTTGGCCTCTCAATCCCAAAGAAGTTCTGGGAATGAAGAAATGGAAAAGCTTCTGATGATCTGGATAAATGAGCGTTAAATGGCTGGTGACACTATGACTCAAGAGATGATCTGCGGCAAAGCCAGAATGATTTATAAAAATTTGAAGAAAAATGTGGCAGGATGCAGTACAGCAGAGGCAGAGGAAGAATTCAAAGGAAGCAGAGGATGGTTTGAGAAGTTCAAGAGAAGGTCAGGGATCCGTAGTGTAATTAGACATGGAGAAGGACCCAGTGCAAATAAAGAGGAGGCTGAGAAGTTTGCTAGAGAAGTTCAGGAGTGGGCCATCATTCATGGATACAAGCCAGAACAAGGGAATCAGGAAAGAGACAAGGAAGATAAAGAGTGCTCATCAGAGGAGGACAGCAATAAAAAGGGAAGAATGCCAACAGGTGACATTAAAAAAATGCTGCACAACTGGGAAGAGTTTGTCTTCGGCTACAAAGTGGCATCCCAACAAAACTGAAATGAACAGACTTTGTGCCTTGGTTGAAGACAAGTGTTTGAATCACTTTAAAAACATTCAGAAAAAAAGAGAAGTTCAATCAACTTTGGACAGATTTTTGACTTCTCCTTTAGCAAAGAGACAGAGGTCAGCTACTGAAGAAGAGGAGACTTACCTTGAATAAACTTTGAAAATTTGGAAGAAGAATAGTAAAAACATTGTGTACATATTTTCAGTTTAATAGTATAAAGTGTATAATATATTTTCAGTATAATTGTGTAAAGATTGTCAGTTTTTCATTCTACTTTCCATTCTCCTTCATCCATTTGGGTAGCTGTTCATCTCAGCCTTTGGTGAGTTTTTGCACTTTTATAGTGTGCTTTTTACTATTTCATAAAACTTATCTTTAAATAGTGGGCAGCATCCAGAACGAATTAAACAATTTTCTATAGAAACCTACAGGAAATCACGTTTCGGCTAACAAAGATTTCAGCTAACGAATGTGATTCCAGAACGAATTATCTTCGTTAGCCAAGGTATCACTATATTTGGCACATCTCTCATTATCAACCCATGATAATGGAGGCAGAGACAATTGCTGAATCACTGTACATCGATACATTCACAGAGCTGATTACTTAGAAACATTCATTACATGTAATTACCGTGATAGTTTCTTAAAAGCTTTATTTACCTACTGATTTTAAAAATAAAACATTATGTCAGAATATACATAATTGACACAAAAATTTTGTATGTATGGCTGAAATACTGCTTGAAAACTTGAGTGTCTGTTATTTAAAGTCTTGTGTTGTCTGGTGGCTCTTCTGTATACCTTTGTTCATAATCTCACACTGTTTTCTTCTGTAACACTATCTTGATCACTGTGCTGAAACATTTCAGTTTGTTTCAATTGAAAGTTTTCATCATCGAAGTGCACAAAGTATGTTGTAACTAATTCTGTCATGCTCTTTATTTTAATTTCACCTCGACAAGTGCAGTCAATTCCCAGTTCTTGCAGTACTGTGGCTGTATTTTCTGTAACCTACATAAACAAACAAAAAGAAAATTTAAATCTTGGTCTTGTGGGGTAAACCATGATGCATTTTAGCTAATGTAGAATACAGAAAGAACCTGATGACTGAATGTGCTACACCTGCACACACACAAAAGAGTAATTCCATAGGCACCTTCCCTTTCATTGCTGTTTCATTAATTGTCTGCATGCACAGCAGTAATGCTGAGAGTTTTGCTGTGCTTACATTGCACACCACATCAGGAATGTACACATCCTTACTCGTGAAAGGAAGTAAGTTCCTGTGTGTGTTTTTTTTTTATTTCAGAACCTTGGCGTAACCTTCATAAATGAAGTATCCTATTCTTGTTCAAAAAGAGGGAAGCATTTCTTGATCACCTATCATAAAACTCAGCAGACTGGTGAAGAATTTTTTTCCACATTGCAGTATCGTATAATGGGAGAATTTCATGATTATTTCAGGTAATGTAGTAGGATTTACAGAATGCAGGATGAATTCACAGTGTGAGGATTGATAATAGTACCTTCGAGAGGGTGGAAGAGTTTAAATATTTGGGAACAACCTTAACAAATCAAAATTCTATTCCAGAAGAAATTAAGAACAGGCTGAGGTCAGGAAATGCTTGCTATCATTCAGTGCAGAATCTTTTGTCTTCCAGGTTGCTATCCAAAAATTTAAAGATGAAGATATATAGAACTATAATTTTGCCAGTTGTTTTGTATGGGTGTGAAACTTGGTTGCTGACATTGTGGGAGGAAAGGAAGCTGAGGGTGTTTGAGAACATGATGTTGAGGAGAATATTTGGACCTAGGAGGGACGAGGTAATGGGGGAATGGAGGAGATTGCATAACAAGGAGCTAAATGATTTGTAAACCTCACCCAATATTGTGTGGGTGATAAAATCGAGAAGAATGAGATGGGCTGGGCATGTGGCACATATGGGTGAGGAGAGGGGGTGTATAGAGTCTTGGTGAGGAAACCAGAGGGAAAGAGACCACTGGGGAGACCTAGGCGTAGATGGGTGGATAATATTAGGATGGATCTCAGGAGGTGGGATGTGGTTATATGGACTGGATTGGGCTGGCCCAGGATAGAGGCAGGTGGCGGATGCTTGTGAGTGCAGTAATGAACCCTCGGGTTCTGTGAAAAGCGGGGAATTTTTTTACTAGCTGCAAACCAGTTAGCTTCTCAAGAAGGACTCTGCACCATGGAGTAAGTAAGTAAGTAATGTAGTAGGATTTATCAATATGAAAGAAGTTGCGATTGGCTGAACAAAAAGCTTGCACAATGAAGGCACTGAATGCATGACTGGCTAAGCTACTGCCAGTTTCTCAAGAAAGACCATGCTCTGCAGGCTTAGAGAGATAGTCACTTAGTCAGTCAGTCAGTCAGTTGGATGGACAGTTGGTCTGTCATTCCACCTGGCCATTCATCCATCTCTCGGTCAGACAGTCAGTCATTTTGTTAGTTTACTTGGTTAGCAAGCTGGATAGCAGTCAGGGTATGTAAGGAATCATCAAGAATATAACCTGGATGAGAAAATACAACAGTATAAGATACATATTAAAGACAGTCGATCTACTTAGAAGATAGTAGATTACGACTGACAGGCTCTGAGATGGCATCTCAACCTTAACACAAATATATAAATTAGTCAAAAAGATGTAGCCACCAATAAACTTAAAAAACAGAACATAATATATTTGGAACACATAGGGAAAAAATAAATGTAATTATATTAAATTTTAATACTGTTGTAGAAGACGCTGAAACAAAACACCCTGAAAATCACATGGCCAGTATGTCCCAAAATAGCAGTCCTTCTTGTCTGATGCAATAACAGTATTTCTTAAACAACCGCAGGTTTTCTCCATATGTAGATATTTTTGGGTGACAACATGTGAAGGAGACTGTTTGCTCAATTTTATCTGACTCTCTGTCTGTCTGTCCATCTGTCCCACTACGTGTCTTAGAGTAACTCCATCGGAAGGGTGTTTGTGAACTTTTATATTTGGGATTTTCATCAAATTTCCTGTATACATGCTGATTCTTTTTAAAATGAGGCAAAAATAATAGGTGCTTTACATGAGGACTTATGTACATTTATGATCTCTCACCACACTTGGTATTAGAAACAGAAATGCTTTGTTCTCTGTGCAGTATGCACTGAGGCCAATGTGAAAGCTTTTATAATTGAAACAGGCTGTATTGTTGTTAGGGTGTGAGCTGAGGGTTAAAAAAAAGTTGAGCATGAAGCACAGTCAATTGCCAGTGTCCGGTATCAACATTTAACAGATACCAATTGTCATTCTCATGCTTACAGTATGAAAAGAATGAGTGACCAGAAGTCTTGTTAAAGTACAGAGAACTGTTACAGTGTATGTTAAAGTACACAGTTTTTTTGTGGAAAGTATTCACAAATTTAAAATCTATGGACAATGACAGAGCAAGCATATGAAATGTACATATCATAACTTATTTAAAATAATATAATTCAGCACTGCCACAACAAATGAGCTGCACCTGAATTTTTCCTGGTTCTCCTGTAGACTCCATTCTAGAAGCCATGTTCACTGAATGACCCCAAATATCATAATGTGGCTTATGCACACCAATGACACCAGCTGTCACTCTTCCATGTGAGATTCCTGTAAATGTACAGTAATATTACATTTATTACAAATGTAAGGGAGTCTGAACTGAGTCAACAACACAAAATAACTGAATTGTGGATTATCCATCCCATTGTGTTAAGTAACAATGTTGTTTATTGTCCGTCTTACACAACAATGCGATGTAAAGTTACACTGTAAACAATTAATGTAGCTACATGTTTCAACCCCTACCTACGGTAGGTAACTACTTCAGAAGTACCTTGTATGTTTAAAATTTTATAAGCCTGAGGATGACCCCAAGGGGTTGAAACATGTAGCTACATTAATTGTTTACAGTGTAACTTTATATCACATTGTTGTGTAAGACGGACAATAAACAACACAATATAACTGGCTAGTTTTGGAAGGTAGTGGTTGTGGTTGTGATGGTGGTGGTTTAACTGAGACCAGTTGTAAAGCAGTAAACTTGAACAACAGTCATAGCCACAAAAAACTTCACATGTTGAATACAAGAACAATACCTTCCTTGAGAGAAAGTGAAAACTGCAATAGAATGAGTGGTGTACAATGATCCATATTTTAATCACATGATAAGAAGAAATAAAGGGCAAGGTAAATTTCTCTCTAAAACAAGCCACAAAGGCCCAGAGGGGAGTAAAGGTATGACTGTACTCTTTCTTTAACCTCAGCACTAGATGGGGGTGAGTGATCAGCACCCCCACCCTGGCCACTCTACATCTGGAAAAGTGATCCAGTACCCATCGTACAGGAGACTGGGTGGGCCCCAGAGTTGGTTGAGATTGGGCTGGAATATTTTGCCTCCCCTGGGATTCGATCCGACCTGTAGCAATTTGCTGTACCGACCACACTATCCCAGTTCCCCCAAGAAGAAATAAACTTCATAAACTCTTAACAGTGTTAAACACTGTATATAAAATTGTGTATCAACAAGAATAATAAGAAAACTACAATAATAAAAGCACGAAAAACTGATTAGAAGGTAACATCGTAAGAATTGCACAAAAACTACGTATATATACAGCACATTTAACAACAAAAAAATGCGAAAAAGAAAAACTGCCTTCAAGACATGTTATTTTAATAGTTTACAAATAAAATAAAGTGATGATACAATATAATTTATAATAATGAAGTTACACTGGAAAACCGCTTGGATCCTATTTAGCTTGAGAATAATAATTAAAGTGGTTTTAAATTTTTTTAAGTTTTAGTACAGATAAATTTTAAGATTTTAGCTTGATGGACTTAGTATTTTCAGAATATTCATATATGTAATGATGGGTTTCTTAGAAAACTGGAAGAGTGATAAATGGCTTAATTTAGTGTAAGTGTATGAAACTATTTGAGCTCGAGCATTTGTGCAGTTCAACGTAAAAATTCTCTGAATATAAATTATTTCAAAATAAGTTTCTGATTCATTCCCTTTTTGTATACTGTCATAAAATGGGTTACATTACTGTTATATTGTTAAACATCAAATACACCTTATCTTTACATCTACAAGACTTGGCCTATTTCAGACCATCTTCTGGAGGTTACACAATTTGAAAGAGTTTTGGTAACTTGAAGATGACTTATATTGAGATTTTATTTCTTTTAAATATTGTAATACAATAAGATAGGTACCTAATATAGTACCACAGAAATGGATATAAGTTTTGAAGTGGACTGAGTTTCCTTTCCACTCCCATGTGCCGTATAGGTGTATATATTAATCTCGTTGTAATACATTTACAGAAAGTTACTTTGAGGTGTTAGAAGGGTATATTTTGTTAACCATTATACATAATGAAAAAATACAACACTGTAAAAACGAAAAATTCTAAGTCCTGTCAGAAAATGTCCACATGTTTTCTAACCACTTTATGGCCAATTGCAGCATCAACAATTCAGAGGGCATCAAATCCAGTAATCTGGGAGGTCAAGCACTCAGTCATCTCCTCACCAATTACACCTCACTTAATATCTTAGCGATTGTCTTACACTGCCACTCTAATAATGTGGTGTTTCACTTTGTTGAACAATTTAAATGTTGTCCTCTGGCTGTGAAGTGGTGGTTCTCCAGTGCATGACAATAATTACTATTAACACTAATGGTCTCCACAAAGGAATAATTCTACAAATTTGTTATGTTGACTGCTTCACGCAATAATTTGCAACAAAGGAACACACTATTCTCAACATGGCACGAATGTTTTGTGCTACCCTTCATTTGAGGTTTCTATTTGCTTCAGTACACATAATAGTAAAGAATATATAGCCTGTTGTATTCTTTCTTTCAGGCGATTCCCTGGAATCTGAATTTTATGTACTGACATTTCGGAGCACTCTGTTCATTCTTCACAGGTAGTGTAAGCAGGAAGAATAATCGGGACAAGATTGCTAGGGTATTTATACAGGCAAAGGTTTGGCTCAAAAATAGCCTGAGCCAATTGGAAGGAGGGGGTATGGGGAGGGGCATTTCTGAGTAGAGGAACAGGGTGTGGAGGGCAAACACACCAAGAGAAGGCCTGTAGTAAGTATGTGAGGGAGAAATGACCCTGGGTCGGAGTAAGGAAGGGGAGCCATGGGATGATAATGATGGAAATATTATGTTTCAGGAGGCTGTATCCTTTCATTTAGTACGTGCAGAAGAAGTTTCCAGGATTTGCTTAAGGTCAGGCCATCTCTATTCATGTTGTGTGGGTGCATTTCCAATTCATTGGCTTCCCTGATGAGTCAGTCCATCGTATTTGGTTTCTGCAGAGAGAAGTTTTGTAACCTGTAGCTTAATAATATGGTCCTGGTTGATGCTGTGTTCCACTACTGCTGATTTAACTGTTTGTGCTATTGTATGTGTCTATTTTGTTCTTTGATTCTTATTTGAATAGATCAGCCACTTTATCCAGTATAAACAGGGCCACATTCACATTGGATGCTGTATACATCTGGCATCCTTAATCCCAAAGCATCCATGACGGGTGGAAGGTAACTGTATATTTTCCTTGGTGGTAGAGAGACACTTTTTATGCTGTGTTTTAGCCAGTATTCTGTTGAGTTGGCCATATTTTGTCTGAGTGTAAGGTATGAAGGCAATTGAAGTGAGTTGTATATTGGTCTTGGTGGGTTGTGTTGCAGGTTTAAGGGCTCATCGTATTTGCTGAGGGCTGTATCCATTATCCTCACCAATGTTTTCAAGGATAATGGATACAGCCCTCAGCAGATATGATGAGCCCTTAAACCTGCAACACAGCCCGCCAAGACCAACGAATGATTCACTTTGATTTCGTTAATATCTTACACCCAGACAACATATGGCTGACTCAAAAGAATGCTGGCTAAACACAGCATCAAAAGTGTCTTGAAGATGGTGGTGAGGATAATGGATACAACCCCCAGCAGATACAATGAGCCCTTAAACCTGCAACACAACCCATCAAGACCAACAAAAGACTGACCTCGATGGCATTCATACCTTACACCCAGACAACATATGGCCAACTCAACAGAATGCTGACTAAACACATCAAAAGTGTCTTCTACCACCAAGGAAAATCTACAGCTACCTTCCACCTGTCAAGGATGCTTTGGGTTTAAGGATGCCAGATGTATGCAGCATCCAATGTGAATATGGCCAGGCTTATATTGGATAAAGTGGTCGATCTATTCAAATAAGAATCAAAGAACAAAATAGACACATATGACTAGCACAGACAGTTAAATCAGCAGTAGTGGAACATAGCATCAACCAGGACCATATTATTAAACTGCAGGTTACAAAACTTCTCTCTGCAGAAACCAGATAAGTGGACCGACTCATCAGGGAAGCCATTGAACTGGAAATGCACCCACACAACATGAATAGAGAAGATGGCCTGACCTTAAGCAAATCCTGGAAACTTCTTCTGCACATGCTAAACGAAAGGATACAGTCTCCTGAAACATAATACGTCCATCACTATCATCCCATGGCTCCCCTTCCTCACTCCAACACAAGGCCATTTCTCCCCCAAATACTTACTACAGGACTCCACTTGGTGGGTTCGCCCTCCACAGACTATTCCTATACTCAGACATGCTCCTCCCCCTACCCCTCCTTCCAATTGGCTCAGGCTATATTTGAGCCACACCTTTACCTGTATAAATACCTTAGCAATCTTGTCCTGATTATTCTTCCTGCTTTCACCGCCTATGAAGATGGAATGGAGTGTTCTGAAACATCGGCACATAAAATTCAAACGCCAGGGATTTGCCCAAAAGAAAAAATACAACATTCAGAACACAGTGAAAGTTTGAAATCATGAATATATTTATATAGCCTTCCTGATTTGAAACTTTTGCCATGTCATGAATGCTGTATTCTGTCTTTTGGGTGATTTCCTGGCATCTGAATTTTGTGTTCCGATGTTTCAGATCGCTCTGTTCCATCTACATAGGTCATGTGAATTATTATTCTTCTTCTTCACATGACCTATGAAGGTGGAACAGACAGAGTGTTCGAAATGTCAGCACATAAAATTCAGACATTGGGGAATCACCTGTAAGAAAGAATAAAACAATATGTAGCCTCCTCACGAGACCTTTTTGACAGTCTGTAATAAATGCATGAATCTACAACTGACCAACTCTTAATTTGAAAGTCTGGAAGGTTTCGTTGTTGATATGTTGGAGAACACCCATCATACTTGCTGCGAAACGAGTAAGGACTAGAACCACATGGTCAGAATAGCTAGCCATGTTAAGGGAGTTGGCTGAATCTCTTCTGCCAGGATCTAAACCACAAGCTGCCATGTATGTCCATCCTGCAACTTTTATCTTCTCAACTTGCTTAAAGCTTTCATCAAATAACAGCTGAAACAGCAATAAATAAAACTGTGTTATTTTCTTACAGGTAATTTTACTTCTGTACATAATCTACTTCAATATCTAGTGAACATGTTGCATGTGGAATAATTTTATGGGGTGGGGGGCTAAATTCCCTCTAGCCCTTAGGCTGTGCTGCCTCTAGTGGGGAATGAATGTTTAAGAATATTAATGCCATGTCTGCTGTTTACCTTGTCAAAGTCACAGATGATCTGGTTAAAGATCTTGATGCTTTTCAGCTCATTAGTACCTTCCACACTGTCATCATCCCAGAGAGAATATTCTGTCAAGGAGGCAAACATCACTGCAACTGTATCATATTCTTCATGGTACAGTTCATCATGGTCCCTGTTTGTATCCAAAAACCATTCCGCTGAAACAAAACTAGGCAATGACTGTCCCTACTTGCAAAATGTTTAAAACATTTTAATATACCTGAGACAGATGCTATCATTCAGGTATATGTGTGTTAAGTTGATAGCATTTTGTTAAGTAAATGTAACTTAATATGTGGGTAAACATAAATATGATATGTCTATATTGTGTAACTTGTGTGTGTTGAAAAATATTAATATGACAATGTAAAAAATTTCAAAGGTTTTTTTGGAATTGGGAAAATATCTAATAAAGGTCACATTCATTTACTGCGTCTATTATTGTATTTAGTGCTGTGTATGTTAAACTTAAGCTTCAAATGTTTGTTGACATTTTTGGTGCATGTAGTATAATAAACTACTACTACTACTACTACTACTTTTTCTACTTCTTCTTCTTCTTCTTCTCCTCCTCCTCCTCCTTCTTCTTCTTCTTCCTCTTCCTCCATCTCCTACTTCCTCTTCCTTCTTCCTCCTCCTCTTCTTCATCTCCTCTTCTTCGTCTCCTCCTCCTCCTTCTTCTTCCTTTTCTTCTTCTTCCTTCTTCCTCCTCCTCTTCTTCATCTCCTCTTCTTCGTCTCCTCCTCCTCCTTCTTCTTCCTTTTCTTCTTCTTCCTTTTCCTCCTCCTCCTCTTCTTCTTCTTGCATTACAGTCCTTGGTGGACCCTAGCCTCTTCTTTTAGCAGCTTCTCAACAAACCCTATTTCTTATGGGGTGGCATTGTCAGCCCCACTCTCAACCCCCAACCTGGAGGACCAGAGTATCCCTTTTTGTTTGGGACATCACCTTTGAACTGTCTGGAATGAGAGGCCCTACACTACCACCAGCAATAGCTCACAGGATCATCTGACCATTCAAGCCCCACCACTGCCTCAAAGTAGCAATACCTTTGGGGGGGTAGGGGGATGTGGATGTTAAGCAATTACACTATTAATTGACAGAGATATACTATAATCTATCATTATTTAATTTGTGGTCCATTTTCAACCTGTTTCTTCAGTCTAACCCCAACAGAGATACAATCTTGAGCACACCAAATGAGATAACAGATATCCAAAACTTCTGCCTTCTTACCTGTTACATTATAATACATGGGAATAAGTACAGGAGTTAAACTATGAAAAGGTATGGTGTTTTGTTTTATTTTATTTTAATTCTTACCAACATGTACTGGAAGAATGTTTTCAAGTAAAAATCTGTTGACCATGTTCGTTGTAGTGACATCTTTCCGTTCCTGAGACAACTGTCGCTTCCACTTGTAATTCAGACGATTCATATATTCAGCCTGTAAGGTATAAGTTTTTAATATTTGAATTCTGAGTTAATCAAATGAATAAACAACACACACATTTTGAAGTAATGGAAGACATGGAAAAACATGCTTAAAATGGTGTGACCTAATTTATGAATTTTTGCTGCGGAATTACCTGCCAAGCACTGGAGTTGAAACTATTGACTTCAGCAATGTACAAGACCAGTAATAGACTTGAACTATTAGTCATAAAACTGGACAAAATGAACTGGGCCTATAAATTGTTACATGTACATCATCACATGCTTACAAAATTAAACATGTTTCAAATATAAGAAGCAGATTTATATACACACATTTTTAAAGAGATTTCTTATTCTGATCTTTTATAAAAATAAAACTGTTGGGGACATAATGCCATATTCATGATTTACATGGCTCATTCACCCACAACTGTAGTTGTACTTTTTCTTTGCATACTTCTGTATCAAACAAGTTTTGCAATGATCAGTGCTAACTAGAGCTGTATTAAGTAGGATTGTATTGTTCCCAGCATAGTCCTTTCTTGTCAGTTATTAACATTTGTAAATTATTTATGTTGCTTTGAAAGTTACTTCTTGTATGTGGTTTCTTAATTTCACTCATGTACGTCCCTCACAGATCCATGAATGAAATAATAATAATCATGTTTTTAACGCCACACTATAGGAAACTATTACTGAGGAAGTGATTTTCAGAATTTTTTATTTCATTTTACTGAAGAGAAACATAAAATGCTGTTCAATCTCATTACAAAACAATTAATAACCATGCTTTTATGCAAAGATAATGGTAACAATTTTGAAAGTATGAATCCTGTATTAATTTTAGGTTTGTTTTACTGGCATTTAACTGCCTCATATTCTTGAATTGTGACATAAAATTTCAAAAGTAACATTCATAAAAATATTTGGTCCTTCTGTACCTCATCAATGATATAAAAAACACAATTCTGAACGTTTCTAAATCTACAGAATAAATAGAACCTTAAACTTTCTGTTAAAAACCACTCTGCCATGCATAAAACACATTAATTCTTCTAAGTAATAATTTAATGTGTGTACTCTATTACTTGATGAGTGAGTTGTTAACATATTCTGTAGCCCCTTGGCTCTGCATACAGAAAATTTTAAACTCTGACAACAGGTGCAGGAATTGAAGGGTTTAAGGAAAATGATGCTGAATGTTGAGCATACAGAAAAGCCAAAATTATTTTTTTAAAATTAAATATTATTATTAGTGCAAGTAGTTTTGGGTTAAACTATAATCAAATGGAAAACACATCTAATTACACAGGATGTTTACTCAACTGATAATCATCACCTTCATTTTAGAGAAAACTAATTAATATCAATTGGTTAATAAATATTTTCATTCTCACACATGCAAATAACTTACCTGTCGATCCATGAAATGTAGAGTAAGAGTTAGATATGTAATACTCAATATATGTGCTACCTTTGCGTCTAGCTGTGGGTTCCAAGACTCCCCATCCTATGCAAAACAATGAACCATTCTGTTAATTTTTAGCACCCTGTTTAGTTTAGTTTAGTTTAGTTTATTAGTCCAAAATATCATACATATGATTGTGGACTCGTCAATTTCTAGCAATGTACAAAAAGTGAGATAAGTCCAATAGCAACGAACACAGTATTCTACAAATGATTTCAGAACCACTTATATATAGTGTAATAAAACTTAAAGTAGATACAGAGCTAATGAAATTACATAGTTACAAAGCTACAAATTCTTCCACTGAGTAAAAGAATGCAGAAGAAGAAGTGATTTCAATTCCTTCTTAAAGGTCTTGTAACTCTCTATTTCTTTTGCGTACCCAGGAAGTTTGTTATATAATTTAGTCCCCATATTTATTACACTTCTCATATAAATCAGTATTGTGTGACTGGATGTGGATATCCATCTTTCTTCGTGTATTATGAGCATGGATATTTGAGTTTAGATCTACAAACTGGTGGTGTTTTCTTACATAACATAAAACTTCCATTATATATAGTGAAACCAAGGATCATCATCATCATCATCATCATCGAATTTCTCACTTCTCAGCTTTGGCTGAGAAATATTCACCTATCCTCAGACGTAGTAATCAACAGGATTAGGCTCGGTGGTCTTATTTGCAGTTTAAAAAGTTTCTTACAATTGAACATGTGGCAAGAATTACAGATTTTTGCAGTTGTATGTATGCATTTGGGTGCAGGTTAAGTCTTGTTAGACTTTGTGATAGTGACTTTGGAATTACTCCCGTAGATGATATTACTATCGGGGTCACTTTATTATAATAATAATAATAATAATAATAATAATAATAATAATAATAATAATAATAATAATAATAATAAGCTATGTATGTCTCCTGTCACAGACATTTCTTCCTGGTACTTCTCTTGAACCAGTGGTGATCCCCACCACTCAGGCCTCAAGCTTCACATTGCAGTGCTTTCCGTATTATGTGTTATGATCCAAGTATAGTTACTATTCCAGTGGCTCCAATTATTACTGGTACAATCGTACATTTCAGATTCCACATTCGCAGTATCTCTATACACAGACTCTTGTATTTTAACTTCTTTTCCACTTCCTTTTGCACAACATTTCTGTCTGCAGGTATTGCCACATCTATCAGTGTGCATGTTTTCTCTTTTTTGTTTTTAATTATTATATCTGGCCTATT
>Ga0123352_10012351_pt1 | contig 13499 bp, 11 predicted proteins | sample TergutLab28metaG_FD_89700 | JGI IMG/M metagenome (GOLD analysis project Ga0123352, IMG submission 89700) | Labiotermes labralis P1 segment gut microbial communities from Petit-Saut dam, French Guiana - Lab288 P1 | ecosystem: Host-associated > Arthropoda: Insects > Digestive system > Gut ...
GATGTGATACTGTGTCATTTTATATTCTTGCAGCTGTGTTGGTTGGATGTGACAGTGTCATTTGACATTCTTGCAGCTGTGTTGGTTGGATGTGACACTGTGTCATTTGGCATTCTTGCAACTGTGTTGCTGGGATGTGACACTGTGTCATTTGACATTCTTGCAGCTGTGTTGCTGGGATAATACTGTATCAATTGGTGCATAGTTGCAGATGTTTTAAAGACTCATATGCCTCCATTTTTAGGGTCACATCCCAGAACACTTCTATCTTAATGAAGGACTGTGTTATGAACTGTTTGGAATGAAATGGAACACAATCAATACCACTTCAAAAGACTGAAAATGGACTTCCTTGTTCAGTAAATATATTTCCACAAGATACATACATAGTTTATTGTTATACATACACTAGGAGACCATAATGTTCCTAACAATTAGGGGGATATATATATACACAGTTATTTGAAAATAATCAACATAAATTCAAATAAATGGAAGAATGACAATTGTCTGTTAACTGCCATTTTCTTGTGATGAACAGTAAACATATTCACATGTTGTGTATGACTGAAGCATGGTCAACTGCTATGCATATACACAAGCTCATGCTGGCGTCCTTTCAATTCGTTATGCTGTTCACACAATTATCACACTCAATCACCATATCACACATCTTGCTCTTATATACATATTGTTGGTGATGAAGAAAACAGGCCATGGTATATTAAAAAAAGGCATAAGTAGATTCATAACAAAGGGTATCAATGAACTCAACATCTACAGCAATGACATCTCTCCTACACAGCTGAAAACAGCGTTAAAATTATAGATATCTCAACTGCAACCATTTCACTGCCACCTTTCAAAGTCCTACATCTTATTCCCTCAGATTCTACAATTTAAACAAGAAACTCCCCTCAGTCTGTCACAAAAGATGAAGTAACACACTATATATATATATATATATATATGTTTTCCTAGTTTTGCTATGCAAGAAACAAATCTGCTACAGGATACACTGGTGACAGGGGTGTGGGATATAGTACCGTAAGATAAATACATGGCATGTTCTTCTCCTTGTCACCAATACATAACTTTTGAAGTAACGATTCCACAATAATACACTGAATAATGGTGGAAAAATGGAGAAATAATTCTTCAGGGCCCTCTTTCCTTTTTACAAAGATCTACATTTTATATTCATTCCTATAGGTGGCAGCAATATCACTACCTAACTATACATTTCAATTCTACAGACAAAGTATTCAGCAACAAATTGATCACACTTCTTCAAGTAATGGCAGAATATAAACGGAATGCCTGCAGAAAAATGACATCAAATTTATAGTAATATCCACAGGAAAGGACACAAAAACATAACAACTCAACATTATTTCAACAAGACGTTTATGAGTTTCAAAACACAAAGGCCATAAAACAGTTTGCTTGTGCAGGCAAAAGAACTGAAGCCCTGCACAGAAGAGCTCACTTCAGATGTCACCAAACTGTTACACTGAAAGGCCTTCTGATGAGACACAGCAGCTCTACAGACTCAATGGACTGTCTAGATATCGTTGTTACATTTATCATTACAATCTGCTAGTGATTTTGCCATCTTAGTACAGCCTTCCACTGGGCACAAGTTCTGACATTTGCCCTGCTCTGAGGAAGTGACATAAGATTGCTGAAACAGACTGTTCACAATGTCTATGAAATGGACGAATGGCTGATAAAAAAAAATAATGGTCAGAGAAAAACTGCCATGTCTGTTTCTGACAACAGAACCACAGTGAATTAGGATGTCAATAACATCTTGACATGTGCATGCACGTGCTTTGCATTCAAGCCAGTACCATACTGAGACAACACACAACTAGTAACAGTGTCTCAACAAGTACATACATAAAGATTCACTACATCTAATTACTTTCTCAGCAAATACATACCGTAAATATCAATAATGGCATAGGTTAAGTCCAATGAGGTTCTGTTCCTGAAGATTGCAAAGCATAGCAAAATTCAGAAGGGAGCACTTTTCTTTTATAAATATTAAATCAAATACCTGAGAGTCTAGCTGTTGCACATCCTGCCAGCTGCCAGCAAAAAGTGTTGATCTGAGTCCTGGCAATGTTCAACTGTTTGGTCCCTACAGTTTGCCACAGTTCAAGAAAACAATGCTTGTCACGGCAACGTTGCAAGAGGAATGCCTGTCCCTAATTAACACTTAACAAAGGGACCAAACCATACAGCATTGCTGCTAAATGGCTTACCTATATACAACAAGCACACTCCATACATGAGGCTACTTATTGTGCTGCATCGCAAAGTGTGCATATGTAATGTTGTGTGAGGTACAAAGACGGTGAATGGTGGTCATTTATGAGGATTACAAATCCTTGTTACAGATGCTGGATCACTGTGAACTACGCATTCTATTTGTCACACTCAAAGCCCTACAAATGTTTATATCCATTTCACAGACATTGTTGATAAGAGTAATAAATACCCACAACATTCTAAACTTAAATCATGAAAGTGTTATGGCTTACATTTGTTCATAAATAATAACAAGGAAATTATTCTAAGAGACTGGTTTTCAGTTTCTACAAAGCTTCCATCTTTCAGCATAGTACCAAACAGCAATACTTGCAAAACAAGCACAAAGGCAGCCATTACTGCTTCTTAACTTGGGTGAGCATAAAACAAATTGCTCACAACAGCCATCTATGATCAACACATATCAAGTTACATGCTATGAACATAATACCTTTATCACTTCTATGTTATATTTTAACATCTGTGTAGATAGAAGTTACACGGCCACCATTTTGTACTTGGTGTCCATCTCTACCAGCTGGCATGGCTGCTCTCACAGAAATCAGTCACAATCCTACAATCCTGACAGGTATTGAACCCAAGATATCCTGCCTTGTATGGACTTCAACCATTAAATCAACAGTCTTCACTCATGGTGCCCTTAAAGCAGAGACCAGATGCCATTAAAGCTGTATTATGAAACAGACATCAGCTTAACTTCTGGCAGATATTTGGTCAGTGGACATCAGGATACAGACAGACACTGACACTGTGCTACAATTAACTAATAGCCTCACTCTTTATATCAATGCTGTATTTCCCTTTAAGAGATAATTATTAATACCAAGACAAAAATACAACTTGTAGCCCACATTCAAACTGTCTTAAGTGAATTACAAATTATTTAATTTTATCTTGGTGTCACACGTATACTTGAAATAGTAAAGGAGTAAAAAGCCACCATTTTGGAGTATTACATCCCATCATGTTTGGTATATTAGTGTAAGTGAACAGAAATAAATGTTCTATCACCGTTTACACAACTTTGGGATTGTACTTCTACATAATTCATATTGCAAACAATAACAGTTCCCTGCAGTAATTGACAAATAACTTTAATAAAAAATCCAGCCATGTATGTACATCACAGTCTAGAAGGGAATGAGATCTCAGGTCCTATGACGATACAGGAGAATCTTTCACATATTTTAAGCCTCAATTTCTCTGAATGACAGTGAGCAGTGCATACAGCAACGAAGTTGCATTAACAGTGACAGAATTCATTTCTGCAGACTGACAGTAGAAAGTCACCACCTCAGCCAGTTTAACTTGCATCCTCTGGTTTCTACATTCCTTAAACTATCCAAATCCTCCACGTCTTTTCCTCTGTGATCTGAGGGCAGAATGCTGCCCAAGGGACTAAGCTACCAGTGTCCACACTGTCAGTCAGCTATAACTAAACCACCAATGTCCACACTGTCAGTCAGTTATAACTAAGCCACCAATGTCCACACTGTCAGTCAGCTATAACTAAGCCACCAATGTCCACACTGTCAGTCAGCTATAACTAAGCTACAAATATCTACACAGTAAGTCAACTGTAAATAAGCCACCAATGTCCACACTGCCAGTCAGCTATCACTAAGCCACCAATGTCCACACTGTCAGTCAGCTATAACTAAGCTACAAATATTCACACTGTCAGTCAGCTATAACTTCCCCTGGGGCACCAGAGTAAAGAATTCAAACTGTAATCTTCAGCATTACAACAGCATGTGACTCTGAAGGGTGGCAGAGAGAGGCAGTTCATTCCTCTAAAATACTGGTACACACCCCTCAGATTACAACAGTAGTCCCCATCACAGTGCCTGTGGGCACCATGGCACTCACCAAGGTCTTTTTTGGGGGTCTGTTGATGAAATGCAGTGCCAAAAGTCACACTCAACTTTTCACCTGAGTAATAATAATGCTACTTATAAAAGCACGTTCTATTGTTGACTCTATGGCTTCTTGAATCATAAAACACGTTCTTTTGTGTATTAAGTAGTGTCCATGTTTTCATTTTTCCATACATTCACACGCACATGCACGCACACACACACACACACACACACACACACACACACACACACACAAAGGGCTAAGTTAATAGCCTGCCACTCCCTCATAAATCATCGAATGTGTCCATAGGCATAAAGAGATTTGGGACCACTGCATTATGCAGTGTCACCATCCCGAAGAATACAGCAAAAAAACTTCCAATCTCAGGGCAGACATATTTCCATCTTCCCAGGAGATTTCCTTAAAACTGTGAAAGGTGAAGCCTGCATGGAAAGGCACCTTGGTTCAATCCTCTGCTACAGCAACACAAATTTCTGATTAAATTAAAAATAACATGAACATTGGTGTTATAGTTGGGGTGTTTTATGACTTTTGAAACAGTTTCTGTCAAGTGAATCTGTATACAGAAAATTTAGTTGCTAAAGAAAGGAAGTATAAAAACCTAACCTCATACTGAGGGCAGAATGAGAGCTACACTGTAAAAAGTTGAAAGATACAGACACACAAAGTCACAGATACAATATATACACTTAACAACTGCACGAATCACATTCACAAGCCACTTAAAATCACAATGTACATACAAACCCTCTCAGTGCCTATAAGATGTTGTTGTATAACTGAACAGGCAGAAGGCTATTGTCAAATCTCCGAACCCAACAAAAGCAGAAAAAAATTAAATCCTCAACATACATATGTTCACAAAAGTGCAGTTATGCTAGCTATTTATATGTTATATGTTGACAGTCATGTTTTTTTTTTTTGGGACAGAGAACACACAAATGAAGAATTCTGTAGTAGTAGTAGTAGTAGTAGTAGTGTAATGCTTTCCAAAATCTTTGTTTATCAAGTGAGTAGGTCCCCACTACTTGAGGTCTGTCTCCTCCGCGTCCAGCATCTCCTGGATCTGACTCTCCCAGTTCGAGTCCTGGTGACTGTTTCCATCAGCAACCACTTCGTAATCTTGCAACTCGGCTTCGAGCTCTTTCTCCCACTCTTCTTCTGGGGAGAGAGACAGATAGATACGGAGGAAGCGTAATGATAACGAAAGGCTAACTACGCATCCGTCCGAACCTCAACACAAGGAAGTGAGCAAGTGGGCAAAATAAAGCAACTCAATCACCATAAATAAGAAATAATCATCTACAGGAAAATGGAATGACATCAGCTATACTAAGTGCAGGAAATAAGTACAGCATGTCCAGTCTGACTACACCCGTCAGCAAGAAAAATACTGATTATACACCAGCAATAACCTTTTGACCATAAAATCCATTTAACCGTTCTTTTCACAGAATTTCAATGATGTGTAATGACTTTGCAACCTTTTGTCTCTCCGGAGATTTTCCATACGTATTTGTAATATCTACACATTTAACATTACATATTTCGGTGCCAAACTACATAAAGTAAGTAACATTGTATTCCGGTCATATTGTCATCAGTTTATACAATACAAAAAAAATATTCTTTCAAACAGTGACAAAACCTATCCACTTTTCAAACCCAACTGGTTCATCACAATAAATCTGTCCACATCACAGTGTACAGCACAATCCTCAACCCAAGATACGTATATGCTTTCACAAACCAAATGCTCGGACAGCATATCTCACTGCATGGAAGTGCTGCGGATGCCCTCACATGGAACCTGAGATTCTTGATTGACTGTTTTATTGCTGTTAAAACTTGTCACTTCAAGTCACAAGTATTAAAGTTTCTATTTTAATTATCACACCTGATCTAATATACTTTACTCAATAACGCCAGTTTTTAATCTCACTTAAAACATGAATGTATAGAATAGAATCACCAACTCAAACCACTTGTCATAAAATCATATATTTATGACACAAGTTTCAAATTTTAAAACCATCATCAGTTGTCATCACTCAACCGCGACATGAATTCCATGCCAGTATTAATAATGTGAATATTAACATAAATTATTTGATAGGTACAAAAGTTAATAAAACAACTAAATAAAATGATTACATAAACATGCCTAACTGGATCCAACGTAGTTGTGGTAATTACCATATGCACATTTATGAAAGCATCTTAATTAGTTCATTAACTTATGTACCTACAAAAGACTAAATTTTAATACCAGCACTATTAATACTGGCATGGAGTTCGTGTAATTGTTGTGTAAGGTCTATGGTGAAGGCTCTTTACAGTAAAAACATGTACGTCACAAATGTATGATATTTGTTAAAGTATAAGATTATTTTAATATGCTTTACAACCTTCCAAATCTAAAAGAGAAGCTGCTTTAAAAGAGTAAAGAACTCTTACTGTGGATACAATGAAGAACAACAAACTGTATTGATTTCACAGCACATCACTATGACAATGGCACATGTGACAAGCTTTTATATAGCATACTGATGCTGCCAACATGATTCCTTACAAAAAAGGTAACCAACAGGACTGAAGTAGCAGACATATGTTGCCTGTTCTTTGACAGATAACTTTAAAATTGGACAACTATGTAAACAAGACCATTCTTGGGTTCGAACTGGAATTTTCACACACGTGCAAGTGTATGGCTGGTTTTACCCACTTACTGTGCAATGGACAATTTTGAGGGCAGTATAGCAGCTGCTGTGAAGGCTCTTTGATGTTGGCATGTATGACATTCCGAAACATGTAGGAGATTTACTGATGTCTTATGTGTATATTTTGGTGCATGTAACATTCGTTATGTAAATAGACCGCAGACCACAGAAATTGCCACCTCCAGCAGGGAACATGCAGTTTGCAAACGCATTTTTGTACCTGCTAATTTTGGAGCAAAAATAATCTGTTCATAAACAAAAAACATGTACTGCTTTTTACTAGACACACAAATTTCATGTGATGATGCAATTTATAATGCAATTTACCTACTGCACCAGCACACTGGACTGGAGCACACATGGTTGCAGGTTCAAATACTAGTCAAGTGGAATTACTACTTCAAGTATGCTGCATACATTATTATTATTATTATTATTATTATTATTAGCAGAATGAATGGTTGCAGCAGCAATATTTATTGTATTCTTGGATAAAGTGAATTTAAACTCGTATGTTGTATACATTAAATCTGTTGGACACAAAACTATGTTTCTGTTTAACACATAATGTGTACACATGTTTATAATCAAACCTTCATTGGCTAGCTCCAGTGGTTCTTTAGTTACAATCACTAAATTAACTGCTAAATATGGGTTTCATGCAACTTCCATTCTGTTTTAGTTTACCAAAAAAAAATTTCACACTGCACATTTTTTTAACATGTCACGATAAGTCATTTCGGGATCCTATAATATGTAGCACTAGCATACTTGTACCTCACAAGTTTGTGCATCCATCATATTATTGATGACTGTGAAATCATGAAGAATAAGTAAGTGGTGCCTCTTGTGGCACAATATTCATACTAAATTTCATTAATTTGTTTCGCAGCTCTCAAGGCAAAACATGCAGTCAGGCAGGCAGGCATGACCAGCCCATGTTACGCACAGCATGCAAAAAAATGCATACAAAGCAGCAATGAATTTATGTCACTGGCATTATTACTTGAACATTCTTAACCTTAACTGCTGGTCGAAATAACACGTACAGTAACGTTCAGGTGATATTTTATCTTAGTATCAATTCTATGTTTCTGCTCCATAGATTTAATTCCTCTTTATTACAGGCTGAGAAAATTACCTTATTTCAAAATACAAATACGAGAACAGTTTTTATATAAATTCCTTTTATGTATAGATTCCACAAAGCATCAACATTTGGTATAATGATTCATCCATACATTCCATGCAGTAAGAACTCATTTTGAGTTTCCAAACAAAAAATCTCCCTCAGTTAACAAATGTGAATGTCACTACACCACGGGATCACCTAAATAATGAAGTATTTACATTACAATGCTAAATATTACATTTCTCAACAATTCTCAATCATTCAATATTGGTAACATTTTTTACATCGAAATATTATCATCTAAAAATCAATAAAACTGTCTTTATTTAATCACTAAAAATAATTATTATCTTGGTCCTAAAAACGTAATGAATGTCTCAATGTGCTTCCCTAACTTTCCCAAGGACACATATATTATTTGCATGCATGCTTCAAAATTGTTAAAAGAAAGGAGGTATTTGATAAGAAGCAATGAAACCAAAGTGAGGCTGTGATGGCATAACAATGGCAGGAGGAACGTAGGAAATCAGAGGAGTGAAGGTTAGCTCTGTGCTCCATGCTTTTTTCCATCTTCTTAGGCTGTTGGAAAAAAAGAGAACAGAAAGGAAACCTTACCCTCCACACAACATTTGTATAATACAGAATATGTATGTCACAATAGTACTGACAAGAAAGCTGTTCCATATGGCAGACCGAGCATTCTGATATTACAGTATTGTTGATACAGTAAGACGGCCTCATATCAATGTAGGATCACTCATGATCCCAACTAAAACACGTATATATTAATTACATTAAACAAAAAAAATATAATTCTTTAGATAAATATACAAACTAGACTGATATGAATTTACTACATCAGCAATACTAGTTGATATTATTTACGTTTGTCCCAATGACAAGCAAATATTTAGACAGTATTACTCAGGCAATCCTCGTTTAACATTAGGCTTACATTCCCACAAATCACATCGCACAGCCAAACAACACAGAAAGGAGCATTTATTCCCATAATAAGCAATTAAAACACCCGTCAATCAGGCCGCTGAAGATCCAGCCAGCTGTCAGCAACAACGTTAACCCTATTCCAGGCAACGTTCACTGAAAGTCTGGTCACTAAATTTTGTCAACCTAAAAGCAGAACAACATTTGTTTTCTGTGGTAACGTTAACAGAGGACTACCCATGTCACTGCAGACAAAAACTCTCTTCCTTACTATCTTGTGGCCTGTAATGAATGCATTATTTTTGGATTTTAGGGTTTAATCATGACACATGTCAAACATCATCCATTTTGACATGCAATGTAATTTTCATGAAACTTCAGGTGAAAATTCAGCCTGATATATAGACCTCCTCAAGTAGGGGTAATGGTGTGGAATATTGTGCCATCCACCAGGGAGGACCACACAGTTATGAATCCTGAACAGCACCACACTCCACATCACCACAATTACATCTGTTGTGAGGGCTATACATCTGGTTGCATATCTTCTTCTGTCATAGTGATCCTGAAGATAGTAACCACAAAGCATGTTAAAATATTGACATACGTTCAACACACAAGGCAGTTAAACCCTGATGTCCATTAGCAACTCCAGACCAAAGGGTTCAAAACTTTCATAGCCTGTAACTGTAAACTGGAAGAATGTAGCTCCAAGGTTCCCACAGCAGCGCTGCTGACGCTTCAAGTCTTCTGGGATGTGATTCTGTGTCACTGGGAGCATTGTCCTGGACATTTCAAAGGATCATGGTGCCTTATTATGACTCTTCCTTCAAAACACCACAAAGTAAACACCCAAAACACAGCACCACATTCCAGAATATTTGCATCATCACCTTCGAAAGACTTGGAAACTTCAGTAACAACAATTACACTGAGAATGGCTACGCTGTATACTTAATGTCCACAGCATTTTAGACTTACACGTAAAACATGTGCAGTAAGAATGGGATTACACTTTTAAAAATTAACCGTTCAGCAAACACATTTAAGCGTCTGCAAAGATTAACCATCTAACGACAATTACAAGCACCCACCCTTCAGATGGGACAGAGCTGCTGCTTGCTGTCAGTATCACGGCACACAGTTAATAGAATGTCACTCACAGTAGGAAACTGAAGTTCACTCATGTCATCGTAAAAGAACAGAAACCTGGGCCCGAACCACATGCATTAACTGCACTGCACTAGATACACATCGCTCAACAGCAGTTGCTACACAATGTATCCATAAGGTACAAAGTATATTGTAGAACATTCACAAATAAATATTTGCAATGTAATTGTCTCCCAAAACAGCCACTCCCTCAATACTGTGGCATCCTTGACATCCCAAGTGTTGATTCAGCAGCCCAAACTGCTGAATCAGCACTTGGGAGTTGTTTTTGTTTTGTTTGAGTGATGAAACTATGCACTGATGTTCCATGATCCTTCAAGAGCTCGATCTGTACGCTTAAAGTCATGCCAATAAGGGACAAGTGCATCAGTGTGTTAAAGGATTGTGTTGACAAATAATTATACTTCTGTGGAATAAGTGAGCTACAGTTAACGTCATAATGTAATGACTGCTCATTTCAATTTGACGTTCAGGTGACCGTGCATTGTGATAAATTCTTATAATAAAACCAACTAGATGCACTAATTACTCAAATTTATTTTTGAGATAAAACTCTACACGTTTTGGAGAGTTCCTCTGTCCATCACCAGGAGTTTTTCACTGTACACACAGCAATGGTATATTTCATACAGCTTGCGAGCAGGATCAGGATGGAACTAGCCCCATCCTGATCCTGCTCGCAAGCTGTCAGCAAACCTGTATGACATATGCCATTGCTGTGTCTACAGTGAAAAACTCCTGATGATGGACAGAGGAAGTGTCCGAAACATTTAGAGTTTTATTCCTTAAATACATTTGAGAAATTAGCGCATCTAGTTGGCATTATTATAAGAATTGCTCATTTCATTTCTGTGCTATTCTGTGCTAGAAATCCTTACTTACTGAGTGCACCTCATACACAAATATATATATATATATATATATATATATATATGTATGTATGATAACAGCCAGACATACCATGCACAATATTTTTATTCTATTAATTTCTATCTCTTATTGTGGTCACAGTGGTGTCTCTCGGGTCACTATAATTATGACAAAGGTTGTGCTGCAAATACTGCACAGCCTGCATCACTACATCTGACAGTGAAAGCATTAAGTAAGTATTTCTGGCAAATACAGTATATAACACAAGAATCATGCAACTCTAATAAACGTGGAAGACTTGCCGTTATCCATGCAAAGCATAATGCTAAAACAAGCACCATGAACACTGTGTCACACTTCACGACCAATGACAAGTATCAGATGACATCAGAACAACGTCACGACAAAAATGCAGTACTGTACCTGTCGATACTTCTCTTCCCATCATTTGAAACTCCACTACACTTTTCACTTATCACAAGTACGTACGCTCAGTATTGCAATTTCTGTAGCCAACATCAATCTTACCTAGCTATATGTTTGAGAGATAAAAGCCACAAGAAAACTGCACAAATCAAACACCTGCCTTTCACAGTTCCAAAAGAATACACTTCCTTCTGTTTAACCTTATTGCCAAACTGTGAGTCTGTCTAGCTGTCATGTCAATCACCAATGAACACCAACATGACATACAATTTTGTATTTTGGAATTTGGCCATATCACATATTTAAGCTGAAATCCAAAAGCCAAAATTAAACAAAAATCAGGTCATTTATGTATTTCGACATTCACAGTTCATTTATGGGACAGAAACTGACAGTTTGCTAATCAGAATCCAAAATGCAAGTGCATGGTGGAGTTTAACCATTCCATATATCACAGCTGCAGAGACTGGGGGAGGCAATGTACATAGATAATGGAAATGAAGCCAAAACAGGCTGAAAGGCAGAGGAAAAAAGGGGAAGATTATTATTATTATTATTATTATTATTTACACTGAAGCTATTTCAACATTTCTGCGTACAAAGCAGTCATCATTTTTAAAAAATGAGAGAGATGGCGGAGGTGGACTGTTACATGGGTCTGAATAGGCCAGTGGGTTGCTGCCACTACAAGACAGCAAAGCACCCCAAAACACACTAATAACTTTAACACACGGTCTGGTTAAACCACAAAAGCCACAGTTACAAAATTAGACACAAGAAGCCGAGTTCCAAGGAAAAGAATGCATGACTTTTGTGAAAGTACAGAATTTGTCACTCCAAATCTCATATTAATAATCTCTAATGCCATTACTTATATATCAAGTGATATTTGTGCAAATTTTTAAACTGGGAAGAGCATCAAACCATTAGATGAAGGGCTTAATGATGACAGATTTGAAAAAAACATAAGACTGGACTGGGGTATTTGCCTTGAGGAAAATGGTCAATGGAAAGTAACAGGATTAGTGCAATATGTTAATGTCATGACAATTTGATGTGTAAAATTTCTGTGGTTTTAAACACATCACCTCTTAGTGCAAATAACATTACAATCAACAAAATGTATTCCTTGAAAACTGCAAAACAAAAAATTGCCATTCCAATTTTATAATATTAGATGAACAACAGCTGATGTGAGAGCTACAATTCAAATCATCAGCTACAACGCCAGTGCAACCAAAGTGTTAACAAGCTGACATTCACTACACACCATGATTTCAACGCTGTTAAACCCCTACAGAATCAACTTCAGTGGCCCTGTTTTCTTCATTTTTTAAGATCCAATTCTTCTAGCATGTGATGTTGTGTCAATGAGTGAGCATGGCACCAAACAGCCATTACACAGTGTCACATCCCAGAAGACATCTCTTTCAGACCCTCAAACCTGGCATCATTCATTCTTATAGATGAAAGTACTGATTCAAACAACATACAAAAATAGTTTCCAAAAATGATTCCACAGGGAATACACAGTATGCTGGGCATGACACACAGTGCTAACAACCAGGCAACAGATATATCTAAACAGGACTGCAAATGATTTACTGTGCTGTGTCATACACAGACATCACGAAACTGTCACGTGGTTTAACGGCATGCACATAGACGTACTTTTGTCAGCACCAATAAGAAAAGTAAAGCCATCCCTGCAGCGATTTTCACAAAACTCATAAATTCTTGACATCATTACATGCTGTTCTATTACACTGCATTCCACCCAAATCATACATAAATGTGGAAAGTACAGACATGCATTCATTCATGCCCCTAAGTAAAGCGTGGCTTTCACTGCGCTGATTTTCACGTAAGTCACCACTGCTCAATGGCATTACACACGTGTCATCTATATTGAATTCCATCAAAATCAGCCAAAAAAAAAAAAAAAGAAAAAAAGAAGGTGCAGAAATTAATTTAATACCACAAATAAAGAAAAAAAAAAACAAAAGAAAAAATAA
>Ga0123352_10012355_pt1 | contig 13497 bp, 6 predicted proteins | sample TergutLab28metaG_FD_89700 | JGI IMG/M metagenome (GOLD analysis project Ga0123352, IMG submission 89700) | Labiotermes labralis P1 segment gut microbial communities from Petit-Saut dam, French Guiana - Lab288 P1 | ecosystem: Host-associated > Arthropoda: Insects > Digestive system > Gut ...
TCGTTTGGCAGGGCATAGAAATCGCCTTCTCGGAATTGCGGGATAAAATTGCTAAATTTGATGAAATGTCAGTAGATATGATCTAATCAGCACGACCAATATGAATGCAGCAGATATGTAAGACCCTGAAGAACGTTTCGCAAGAAAAGGAGGCGTTCTTTGGTAAGACTTGTTTATCCCGTAGCACAAAACCTGCAACCTGTCAAACTAAGCAGATGTTACCCAACGGTACGACGTCACACCAAACAAAACTTGAACTCTAGTACTGCCGCTGTGAGAACCTCCGAAGCCCGACCGAAATTTTTTATGTACCGAATTGTGTTTAGAGACCAGAACAATAAAATATTATAGAGATATGACGTCATTTGTTGTTGTAGACACTACATTCCTATTATGCGACATATCCCTATTTACTGACACTGGTTCTCAAGGTCATGTGGTAATCTGTGTGTCCTCAATGCACAGTGAAAACATTCACAGTACTCCGCTCCACTGAATGCTACGATCCATGTAAACTTCATAACGCATGCAGATCTTAGTTAGAAAATGTACTTTTTGAAACAAATCCACAGTAGAAATGCTGAAAATTTGACAAGAACATGGTCATTAAAACCGTGAAATTAAAAAAGGGGTGAAATTAAAACCTGCGTCTTTTTACTTGACTGTAAATTAGTCCCGTACTAGCCATGAAGGCACGAAGACGGAGTAGACATATAGCTTAATTGAGTGTGAAGCTTGCCGTTAATTGGAGATGAATTCTGAACATCACGCTCCGACCGTTTTACCCCCGGGGAAGATCATCGATGCCCATTGAAGTTGAAGCTGGTTGGGCACTAGGACCGTTTTCGGAGTGGTTGGGGATGAGATATTCTCCGACAAGTATTCGTAACCCGGACCCCACAGCCCGTTGCGCGGTCGCTGTAGTGAATGAGCTACGTCGGGCCCCGTATTGTTTAACGTGCTTATTCTCCGGAGTGCGGAAGAAATCATGTTCAGAAAACAGAAGGTAAGACTGATCTTCATTATACCGTTTCCCATCTGTTCCCACTTCAGGGGAGGGAACAGGAAAGAGAAGGTATAATAAATTAGTTTTATGTAATTGTTTAATAGCGCTATATTGATGTGTGCAGTGCTGGAGCGTGTATGTACAGTTCTATCGATTGAATATACAATTGCACAACAGTAATTACAGCGAGCACTTGCCTTATCGTACTGCGGTATCGAAAAATGTGAAGCAGCTTAGCAACATAAACAGATTTTGCACTGCCGAAAGTAATCCTTGCTTAGGCTGACCATATCTGCACTACCGATTGACAGCAAGTGAACTTATTAATTACGAAGTGTAAACGAGAAAAATATTTTTTGTGGGTAAATTGTATGGAATCGCTAACAATGCCATGTCGCTCAGCAATACGCACAAAAGGCACTGCTGTGAAGCATGGCAACAGTGGTTATGTGAACGCGTCTTAATGTTACTTCTATACGTACATGAATTATAACGCCAATGTATACTGGTATGTAACCAAGTTAAGGTTTAGACTGTTCTGACTTTGAAGGTCCTGTGTCCGACAGTCTGCCAAACGATCACAGAGGACACTGTGTGCTGTCACACAGTCTGCCACACGATGACAGTGGGCACTCCGCGGTGTTCGACAGTCCGCCAAACGATGACAGTGGACACTGTATGGTGTCCGACACTCTGTCATACGATCGCAATGCGTACTTTCTGCTGTAGACGCCATGTTGATGTACAGCATGACTCATTGGGATTATGAAATCGTCACGCGCGTGTTATTGTATTTCAGTGTATTTTAGTATTCTGTTATTTGTGTCGTGCAGGAAACGTATCTAATAATTAACCCCGTGACAAGTAAATCAGTTTTCTGCTCATCGTATGTAGAGTAAACTTCGAATGTAGAGACTATGTGTAGAGGGCTATTGTTGTACCTGGTCACATACATACACACACACACACACACACACACACCCGCACAAACAGACACCACAACACACACACACACACACACACTCAGAAAGGGTCCTGTGCATAAGAGATTGGCCCGTTTTAAAGAAAACACACATCACTCACAAGAACCAGACAACCATTCTCTCGGCGGGACACGAACCCGCAATTCCAGCAAGCGGCTTTGACCGCAAGGGAACTGGGATCGGCTTCAGGTATTGCAGGGCCACGGTATGATTGGGAAGCGCCATTAGATCTTATTTCTTGCGAGTGAATTGACGGAATTCAGGGCACTTCAAACGCAAACAAAGAGACAATGATGGACAGTGTACAAAATCCTGTATCACAATGATGGCCAGTGTACACAATCTTGTTAGAAAATGATGGCCAGTGTACACAATCCTATATCGGTATCATGGCTAGTGTTCACAATCCTGTATTACAATGATGCCCAGTTTACACAATCCAGGATCGCGTGATGCCAGTGTACACAAAACTGTATCGCAGTGATGGCGAGTGTACGCAATCCTGTATCACAATGATGGCCAGCGTAAACAATCCTGTAACACAACGATGGCCAGTGTACACAGTCCTGTACCACAACGATTGCCAGTTTACACAATCCTATATCACAATCAAGGCCAGTGTACACAATCCTGTATCACAATGATGGCCAGTGTACACAATTCTCTATCACAATGATGGCCAGTGTAAAAATCCTGAATCACAATGATGGCCTGTACACACAACCCGGTATCACAACGATGGCACGTGTACACAATCCTGTAACACAATGATGACCAATGTACACAATCCTGTATTACTATAATGGCCAGTGTACACAATCCTGTATCACAATGATGACCAGTGTACACAACCCTGTATCAAAATGATGGACAGTGTACACAATCCTCTATCACAATGATGGCCAGTGCACACAATCCTCTATCACAATGATGGCCAGTGTAAAAATCCTGTATCACAATGGTGGCCACTATACAAAATCCTGTATCACAATGGTGGCCAGTGTGCACAATCCTGTATCACAATGATGGTCAGTGTACACAATCCTGTATCACAATTACGGCCAGTGTACACAATACTGTATCACAATGATGGCCAATTTACACAATCCTGTATCACAGTTATGGCCAGTGTACATAATCCTGAACCACAATGATGGTCAGTGTACAATATCCTGTATCACAATCATGGCCAGTGTACACTATCCTGTATCAAATTGATGGTCAGTGTACACAATCCTGTATCACAATGATGGCCAGTGTACACAATCCCGTATCAGAATGATGGCCAGTGTACACAATCCTGTATCACAATGATGGCCAGTGTACACATTCCTGTATCACAATGATGGCCAGTGTACACAATCCTGTATCAGAATGATGGCGAGTGTACAGTATCCTGTATCTCAATGATGGCCATTGTACACAATCCTGTATCACAATGTTGGCCAGTTTACACATTCCTGTATCACAATGCTCGCCACTATACACAATCCGCTATCACATTGAACCTATTAAGGCCCAGTTGTTTACTGTAACATTTAAACTTCCGGTGTTCTCTGTGCAGATACTATTTCTTTGAACCCAATGGATATCAGGACAAACAGCTTTACAGCATTAACTGACCGATTTTCATAACTGAGACAGTGTTTACTGCACGGTACGAGCTGATAAAGCATTAACTGATTGGCTTTTATAACTGAGATAGTGTGTTTACTGCGCGTTAGGTGCTGATACAGCATTAACTGGTTGGTTTTCATAACAGAGACGGAGTGCGTTTACTGCGCGGTAGGAGCTGATATAGCATAAATTGACTGGATTTTATAAACTAGACAGAGTTCGTTTACTGCGCGGTACGAGCTGAAACAGCATTAAGTGACTGGTTCTTATAACAGACGAAGTGAGTTTACTGCACGGTCGGAGCTGAAATTTCCTACAAAATTCAGTTTAACTTTCATTTTTATTTGTTAAATGGCAATCGAATTGAAACTGCAGCCTATTTTTGGAAAGTGTGGTTATCTGATACCAGTTATAAATAACTTATATGAAATCCAGTCACTAGAAGGATATTTTTCGCAGACACAAACTGGTTTGTTATCGCACGATATAACAAGAAACTTTGTAATGGCCCAGATATCATTATAGCTTAAGAATATAAAATTATTTCTCTAGCAGCTAATTAAGGCATTACCCGGTGTCAGATCCACAGTTGGTCAGTTTCTCGATTCTACGCGTCTTATGCAGTCTTAAGTTTGCAGTTTATCGCGCTGTAAGAATACTGCGTTCCGGCTGACTGGTGCTGCCATCTGACCTTATTCTGCGTGACTATGTCTTGGGTTTAGGTATACGTGTTGCATCCTGGAGATAACAGATTTCCATTTCTGTTTGTCATGTTGTTGTGTGGCGGAGTAGCAATGACGATGCATTTAGTGTCTGTGACACCAGCGCCAAACGAATCAGTACGATATTGGCCGGAACTAAAGAGATTAAGGTGGACTAACAGCCCTATGTGGCAAGTGCGTGAGTGAGAGGCGTTCTTGAGTTCACAGTCGTCCAACCAAACTACCAGTGTTTTTGGAACACCAAGTCTTAGTGTCTTGGTCATGGAATCCTCTAGTCCCTTTCTGCCATCTCTTTAGAATTTCTTTCTAACTCAGAATACACTTCTAAGTGCGTTCGCAGAGTTGCGAAAATCGACCAGTTCCTCGAATTCTATCCATAATGCAGCGCGACCGACTCAAAACGGACAGTTTTTTCTGTATTTTCATGGTTTGCAATTTTATTAAATTTCGGATAAAATAACACAATTTCATATTGAGAGGTACGTCCAAGGCCGACCCAAAGAACTTAAAGAAATGCAGTCTTGGTAAACAAATAACTACAAGATAGGAAATAATATCCATCCACGCTAAATATCAACCGCCTTTCGAAATATAAGTGGTTTACAAAAGTTGTCGCCATATACCACGTACCCTCACGGAAACTATTGGATCGGTCGACATTGGACTGACAAGGGAAAATTTGTAGCTTCTAAGGAACTGTAGCTGTTGGCTGATTTCATGCACAACAAAATTGAATTTCTTGATACCTGGAATAAACTTCAAATTCGAAAATATAATGAAAGCAATAGTTAGCGTCACGCTCCGGCCGTTATACTACCCCAGGATTAGCTCACGGGACTCATTAGTACAACTAGTCCCGTGCATAATACATACTCTGTATATGTGAGATGATGTAAGTAAATGGCAAGAGATGGGGCTAAGGGACGTTTCGAAGAACAATTGCTTTGAAACGTTCAAGAATACGTCGAGCTGTCAGATAGTTTTTCCTTCTCAGACATGCAAGAAATATACATAGAGAGGAAAAATTATTGCTGAAGTTGCGTTACGATATCCCATACACAGGGTAAAACTCGAACTACGCGTGTCTTAAGACGGCGACAAAAAATTTTTGTAGTAACTTGTAATAATCTTTTGGTTTTGATGTGTAAGGATGAAGTGCGTCAAATTCTGATGATAAATGCGGAGGTGATGTGACGGGCAGCGGTTGTCTTTGTGTTGTCCTTTCGAACATCCCGCGGGGCCCCGGGACGAGATTACGCTGCCCCACAATTACAGTCCGAAACACGATTCGCAGTTAACATACCCAAACCACTTACACTTCCTAACTGCAGCACTTGGTTCATCCCAGTAGAAATAAAATATTAAAGAAATTTCTGAAAGGGTGCTGTTATTTCTTGATTACTTGGTGTGCGTAAACCTGTTGAAAATTCGCCAAAAACTGAGGTGTCTTCCAAATTTCATCATTTATTTTGCGGTTGTAGAAAGATAGCGTCTTGTTTGATACAATGGGCTTAAAACTCGACACAGTCCTGTAATTTAAATACAGTAGTATAAATATCAGCTGGTGCTATTGCTACTAGTACTACTATTAATACTCCCTCTACTACTATTACTGCTGCTACTAGTTAAAGGTAAAGGAAACCCATTAGAGGCCAGGACATACCCAGAAGGTTCCAGGAGATTTATGCCATCAGATAGCCACTTGGACACCCCCAATCCCCGAACCTATGATTTTACGTTGACGTCACAACCCTTTGATACCCGGAAGTAGGTTACTGGTCGCCACATCCTCTAATTAATATGCAAATGACCGCATTAATATGCAAATTACCTAATTGACATTCATACGACCTTGATTGATATGCAACTTACCTAATTGATATTCATACGGTCTTGATTTATATGCAGATTATCTAATTATTATTCAGATGGCCTTGATTGGTATGCAACTGATCTAATTATTATGCTAATTACTTTAGTCCCAGATATCTTGGCACCTTTAACCATTTTTTTGATCGGCATACTGTCTGGCATCTATTTGGTCATCATCTTGGATGGGCGCCATTTTGCAATATGGCGGACGCGCACAATTTTTAAATTTTTACTTTTTAAATATAACCTAACTTTTAAAACACGCCATTTTTATTATAGCCTAACTTTTTACAATATGGCGGCTGTTTTTAAATTACAACCTAACTTTTAAATCCTCAACTTTTAATTATAACCTAACATTTACAATATGGCTGCAAGTGTGCCATTTTAAATTTATTATTGCTAGGTTTGTATCCATTTTTATTAGAAGGAGTCAGGGTTTGCCCACCCTCGGATAACCTACAGCGATCCCACCCTAGGCATAAATATGTTATAATATTAAGGATAATAAATAAATAGGAACACAATTTACAATTTAAAATATACAAACAATTATTGATTTTTATTAAGATACAATTGCTCTAATGCAGTTAAATTAGCTGACGACTATATATCTACAAATTCCATTAAAATACAAGGTGATAATTTAAGTACAGTATAAGTAGGCACTAATATAATTTACGCATATGCATTTGCTACGACTGGTTTCAAGTAAGTGGTATAGTTACTGATCAAAATACAATGGCTAAGAAACGGTTATTGTACAGAGAGAGGGCTATCCCGACTGCTCAAGTTCCTTCTGTCAACAGACAGGAGCATCCTCTAGCAGAAACATTCCTATGTCGGAAATAACAGAACAGCTACCCGTTTTTATTTTTGGACGAAACGAACAAACCTTTTTCTAAAATTTAACGCAACCGGGCTTAGTTTTTTGATTACGTTTAGACCCCCCTCGTGAGCAAGAATCGACGGTTTATTTAAAGGATTGCATTACTGCGTTAACTAATTAACTAGTTGATTATGTGCGTGATAGAGATTTGGTGGGACTAAGAATTCGGAACGCTGAGAATGTCCAGGATAAGGTGTTGGGAATTAGTTGCCGGCGCCGCGACCAGCCTAAACCTGATGTGGTTCTGGGCGTGCTTTGGAAGGTCGTTCAGAGTAATGCGAGATTCGGCTTGAGCGACCGTCTCGACGTGCATCGAAACCATAGTAGGATGCCTGTTGGTAACGGTCGTGAGAATACCAAAGGGCGATCTTTAGATGTAGCGAGTGCAATAAAGTTGTTTTGTGAAGGCGGCCCCTTTATTTTTGGCTCTTTCATTAATTACTGCTCGATTAAACGATGACCCAATTTACAAATCATATAGAAATGAGTATGGTTTTAAAAACCTGTTGAAGACCGTTTGAAGGCTTTCGGTGTTATTTGACTACTGGCCGAGGTATTAAGGAAATTGAACCTTTTCAAAATTATGTTTCCGACTACAACATTGTTGTGTATGATGGTTTAAACCCTGATAAGAGTCATTTTCATTTGAAATCCCCTTTCGAATGAAAAATTGCACCTTCTATATGATTTAGACTCTAAGCACTACAATGTGATTACGAACCTCAAAGCTGCTATGGCCAAGATGTACATATGTGATGCGTGTGACACATTGTACGACAATTCATAAAGTATGACGAAGCTTGCTCTTGTGTAGGTTACATCACCCTGTACGAAGGATCAGTCAAAGTATTGTGCTACATGCAACAGGTGGTTCCTGAGTGAGAAATGTTTTCAGAATCATTTGACCCTCAAAGTGAAAGGCAAGCTAGTTTGTCAGTGGAGACAATTATGCCGAAATTGTAGTTTTACAGAAACTGGTGATGGAAAACACGAATGCTTCAAGAGATTTTGCAATTATTGTAATAAGAGACAAACTTCCGTTCATTTTTTCTACGTGGCTCCACTGAAGCCCAGCAAACTGCTAGACCGGTTTCTTTAAGTTTTCTTTGATACGGAGTGCACACAGGAGCTTGAGAAGCACGATGGGTCTTTGAGTATATTCCCAACCTCATGTTTGAACAGTACATGTGTTCTACATACGAAGCGGTGGATGATTTGAGTGTCGATTGTAAACAGTGTGGTAAGGTTACCAACGTATTTAGGGGGGAGACTTCGTAGGTAAATTTATAGATTATCTCCAGTGGTCCAGACCATTTACAGACAAGATTTACGTCATATCACGTAACTCTCCTGGATAAGACGCAAGTTTCTGCTGCGAAATTTTCTGGAACGGAGATGGACGTCCCAATTGATAATGGACGGTACCAAAATTCTTAGCATGGTCGTTGAGAATCTGCACTTTTTGGATTTTCTTAATTTTCTGCCTATGAGTCTAAAGAGCATGCCCAAATCGTTTGGCCTCAATGCAAGAGGGGCATTACACGCACTTCTTAATATGGCCGAGAATTTGGACTATGTGTGTCTTTATCCTGAACCCAAATTATATGGGACAGAATATATTTCAGGTGCTGAGCGAGCCAGTCTGTTGAAGCTCGTACATTTGTCTTAGGAGGAGCAATGTTACTCGTGTCGGAAATGGAAGGGAGGTACATTTGCCTAAGGTACCAAACGTGAAAGTCGACGAGTGCTGTGCAGAGACGAGAGAAGTCTTTGAGTACTTTGGGTGTTTTTGGCATGGGTGTCGATGTACGCACAATATACATAAGCCCATTGGCAAAACTGAGGAGACTTTGCTGAGCCGTTACGAGGAGACTCAAGAGAGGTTGCAAAAAATAGAAAACGCTGATCATAAGGTTATTTCGATGTGGGGGTGCGAGTTTAGAAAACACTTACGTGATAATCCTGGCCTCAAAAATGAACCGATTTCGCAGCCTTATGTAAAGAATTCTCACATATATATTCGAGATGTCTTGTATGGTGGTAGAATCGAGGCCAGGAAATCATGCTACAAGGTCAAGCAGGGTTAAGAAACCTACAGCACTTGAACATGGAGAGTGAAGCAGATCGTCGGCAGACATTTGACAAGTGGCAAATGGCTTTCGTGGATAAGAATCATTTAGCAGCAGCCGGATTTTAATACACAAACTGGAGTGACGTAGTTTTTCGTGCATTTTTGTGGAAAACAATTAGGCCAGTGGTAAGAAGGTGACGACTCATTCAAAGACCAGCAACGCTGGAGTCTGTCTTGTGGGTTCATTAAGGGCTTCTTTGTCGGCAACATCCCTGTTGGTTCTACCGAACAACCCACCGCATCACCTCAATAACCTACCTGAATCCGCGACATGTGCGGCACTCATTTCGAGTTCAGACCAATTCGCGGCCAGAACGCAGTAAGTACTATTATTTGTATCTGTTCTTTTGTTAGTGTGTGCGTCTTTTATAACCCCGCACTAATTTTCAATGTTATTTTACACCTACAAGTCCTAAAATACTTAAACACGTGATAAGACAAGACAGCTACTCAATGGGATGGCCCACTGTACCTGCAATTCGCCACAGGCAAAGTTCGAGTATATTCTTTTAATACTTCGCCTTCCTCCACTAATCAGTCTGCTAAGTATCTGAGCGATGCTAGGTTCTTCCATACCGCTAAGCACTTTAACATAAGAGTGTTTTACAGGCAAAAAAGAATTACTGAAAAATAACAGACTGATGTAAAAGAAGGTTTTCTGTTACAGGAAGCAGCGACCTTGTAACTTGTTTCCACTGCGGCATGACACTTAGCGATTGGGAGGAAATGGACTCTCTTTCACAGCAACACGCCCTTTACAGCCTTAAATGTATTTATTGACTTTATACAAAGGGCTTGCAATTTCTTTTAGACAACGCTAAAAAACTATAAGTGCTTATTCGCTATCTTTGGTGAAGTGTTGGATGTGCTAAAAGTTAAGTGTTAGCGCTCAGCAGCTAGCCCAGGTAAACACCGGAAATTCAGGCGTCACTGTGTCTGAAGACAATGCTTTGTTCAGTTTTTCAACTAGAGAGAGTCACCACTTGTGTCTGTAACCAGCCTCTTCAAATAGTTAGGCTAAAAGTTAACAGGTGCTGCTCATAGCTTACAGGATGTCCGAGGGCTACATCTCTCTCTCTCTCTCTCTCTCTCTCTCTTTGTAGCACTAAGGGAATCCTTCAGCCTACCTGGTGAGCGGAAGCGGCCTGGTGTCAGTTTGACTAGAAAGGTCGTTGTGTCCCTGTCTCAACTGGAAATGCGTTAAGTGTTCCGTAGCCATCTGCGTATGCTTCTATAAAAATGCATTTCGCATAAGCTGTGTGGTATTTCTTTTAAGCCGCACAAAATTATCAGTAGTAAATAATCTTACGCTCTGCTAAAAAAAAAATTATATATTTTCTCTAGCATAATATAGTGTTTTCATAGAACCGTAAATTATACTACTGCGTACTCATACTTACTTAAATTATAGCCGTGTGTTTTAATGTAATTATACGCTAAAAACTAACTTGTTATGCATATATATTTATTTTTAAGCCGCACAAAATTATCAGTAGTAAATTAGTATACTCAGTGTTATTATAAAGTGCTTCATAAGCGAGTAAATTACATTGGCACGTGAACTATATCACCGCGTGATTTAATGTAATTGTAGTGCAAAAACGGACCAAAGTGTTTCTACCTTACAAATTTATCAGTAGTAAGTAATTAAACGCACTTAAAATTTATGTACCTACTTTAGCTTATAATAAGTGCTCTCATAAGAGCGTAAATTATTTCACCGTGTGTTTTAATGTAGTTGTAAGTTATGCGCTAATTTTATTCCTAATTATCAGTAGTAAATTATTATACGAGATTTAAAATTCTTTTATTTTCAAGTTATAAGCGCGTAAATTATATTACCACGTCTTAAATTATTGCCGCGTATTTTAATGCAATTGTGTGTAAATAAATTAAGTGAATTTACGTACTCCCCAAAACAAATTCATAAAAAAGGGGAAATAATTCGAAGTGCGGTAACATGTTACGAAGAAAAAATCGTGTGTTAAGCTCACATACTTAAAATCAACTCTGTTTGGTACGTTGTCTGTTTGCAAACCGCTCTGTCTACTAGTTTATCTGTGACAGCACATAGCATCCCCCCCCTCTCCCTCCTTCATGCCTAACTGAAAACAACCCTTGTCTAGGCTAATTGCACCGGCTAGTATAGAAACATTCCTTACCGCTAAGTTCTATCTTGAAAATATCGTAGCGTGTATTGTATTTGTAGAAACATAGTCGCTATCTAATTTAACTGTATTAAAACAATTGTATCTTAGTAAATAACCGATAATTGAATGTATATTTGTAATTGTACATTGTCTCTTTATTTATTTATAATCCTTTTACAATAACATATTTATGCCTAGGGTAGTATCGCTGTAGGTATTCCGAGGGTGGGCAAAACCTGATTCCTTCTATTAAAAATGGATTCAAACGTAGCAATAATAAATTTAAAATGGCGCACTGGTAGCCATATTTGAAATGTTAGGTTACAATTAAAAATGAAAGATTTAAAATTTAGGTTATAATTTAAAAATAGCTGTCATATTGTCAAAAGTTAGGTTATAATAAAAAATAAAAATTTAAAAATTGTGCGCGTCCACCATATTGCAAAATGGCTCCCATCCAAGATGATGGCCAAATAGGTGCCAGGCAGTCTGCCGATTAAAAAAATGGTTAAAGGTGCCAAGATATCTGTGACTAAACTAATTTGCATAATAATTAGATCAGTTGCATACCAATCATGGCCATCTGAATAATTAGATAATTTGCATATTAATAAAAGACGTATGAATATCAACTAGGTATTTTGCATAACAATCAAGGTCGTATGAATGTCAATTAGATAATTTACATATTAATATGATCATTTGCATATTAATTAGATGGTTTGGAGGTCATTGACCTACTTCCGGGTATCAAAGTGTTGTGATGTCACTGTGACGTCCTAGGTTCGGTTGTGGGATGCCCAAGTGGCTGCCTGTCTACATAGGCTCCCAGATGTCAAGAAAATACCCACATGGAAGTTGTAAATTTTTCAACCCTACGCACCTGCCACCTTTACCCCACAAATTATTCTTGCAACTCATTTCTGTTAGACGTTGAGTCGACGCCAGGGCCATAACTTGGCCGGAAGGATCATGTCAATGAAAAATTCCAATGACACCATCAGGTAACGAAACCGCGCCCTTGCGGCTTGTTGCGCAGTTCCTCAAGCAACTGCGCCACCGCGTGCACCTACTACTACTGCTAATACTACTACAGCTTCTTCTAATGGTTCTGCTACTATTACTACTACTACAGCTAGTACTAATTCTTATACTTCTAAAACTACTACTTTTACTACTACTAATGCTACTTCTACTACTACTGCTAATGCTACTTCTACTACTACTGTTCCTAATATTACTATTACTACTACTATTTCTACTACTACTACTACTACTACTACTACTACTACTATTACTACTACTTCTATTCATACTATTACTACTGGTCCTGCTGCTGCTGCTGCCGCAGTGCTTCAAATGGAATTAGTCTGTTGCCCGTTTAAAATTAAGCATTTTCAGTAGAAAACTTTTCGCTGTCATATTGCACTTCCATCCTCATTTTAAAAAGGCAAAAGAAACACAATCATTTATGCAAATATTATAGAGATAATCTTCTAAATGAAACAAGCCAAAGGACGTATGTGTGTATAATTAAGAAACAGCTAATGAATCTGATGGGAAGGTAAGATTTTGAGCAGTTTGTTAAATTTTTTTTTGTGGGCCTCATTTTCCAGACATTAGAACAGAGTAAATGATAATATTGTTTTGTCAATATAATTTTAATATACATTTTAGTGTGTAAGTAAAAATGTCTATTGGAAATGTTAGTAGAAGGAAAATGGAATAACAAAGAAAGACGCGTGCCAATATTAATTTGTATTAGAGCATTTGATGGGTGAGATTGTAACATGTTGGCTGCCCTCTCTTTCCTTAACCTGAGCCGAACGACAGGGCCGTTCTTCAATGTTTTCTTTCATGTTAATAATGACGGTAACTTTATCAGATTGGGCTAGATATGAAAAGGCAGTAAGTTTACAGTGAGACAGACGCTAACGTCATCGATTAAATCCAATCGTAAGAATTGCGGCCATATTTCTATCGTAAATTGTTACAAAATTATTTTCTTTCATTGCGAACTTTGGACGTCGGACAAACCCCAATTTGATCATTCTCAGTGTGATATACCATCATCAGAATCTTTGATATTTGAAAATGGCTACGTGTAACAAAGATCTGCAATTTGAA
>Ga0123352_10012360_pt1 | contig 13494 bp, 5 predicted proteins | sample TergutLab28metaG_FD_89700 | JGI IMG/M metagenome (GOLD analysis project Ga0123352, IMG submission 89700) | Labiotermes labralis P1 segment gut microbial communities from Petit-Saut dam, French Guiana - Lab288 P1 | ecosystem: Host-associated > Arthropoda: Insects > Digestive system > Gut ...
CAGATATTTATTTACTGCAAAGTCACTCTACATGTTTCGGGTGTCACAGCACCCATCATCAGGAGTACTAAAAACTGTAACCGCAACCTCCGGTACAGGTCATAATACTGGTACAGCTACTTCTCTCCAACGTGCCTTGATCGGGACTCGCACAAACCAGTCCCGATCAGGCCACATTGGAGGGAAGTAGCTGTACCGATATTATGACCTGTACCGGAGGTTGCGGTTAAAGTTTTTAGTACTCCTGATGAAGGGTGCTGTGACACCCGAAACATGTAGAGTGACTTTGCAGTGAATAAATATCTGCATACTGTTGCATCTGGTTGGGTTTTTTTGTTAACACTGAATTACGAAGCACGGAACTGTGCGTTTAAAATTTATTTTATAGTATTTCAGCAGTCACTCATATTGGAATGAAGTAAACCAATGCAATATTCAGTAAATTTGCCAGCTAGTGTTGAGGAATTTTAATCTGAAACTTTATCGATGTGTCAAAACTTCGGTCAGATAAAATATGAAGGACGTGGGAAAGGCTGAGTTAACATAGTTGTCGTGTTAGTTGTCATGTCTTTGGGCGTCTTGAGAAGTCGCGTGAGTTTAATTCTAGTCGAAAGCCCAAACGGTCCAGTCTACGTGGAATTACGTTGAACCAACGGACCACGGTACTAGAAGTGAAACTCGCATGAATGCTTTCTCAACGTGAAAAGTGACTTCCAGTGATGGACCAAGCAGTCCTCTTGTATTCTCTTTTGCATTTACTCACCCGCATGAATTTTTGTACAGATTCAGTTCCATTCTTTCTTTCCCGGTATCCTGCTAGGCCAGGCATGATAAATCTCAGAAAAGGAAAAACATCCAACACATCGCCAGATGGATTTCCTGTCCGAAATAATTTGCTTATTTTCTGCAGAAGGGTCATAAATTCTCCATCGTTAGCGGGAAGCCGGTCGCCACCCAAAACTGACCACAGTACGTTTATGGTAGGAAGAGTAAAAAATCCACTTTTCTGTTTGAAAGAAAAACAATGTTGTACATTTCAACAAAAGAAAGGCTCGTTGCAGGGAGACAGACAGAAAAGGTAAATAATACTCTATGTTAATTTAATGCGATTCAGTCCTGAAATGCATAGTATTCCTTTAACTTTACGTCGAATGAAATGAAAATATTTATGGTGAGCATAGGTATGTGCGATTATATTGAAAATCGCAAAACATATTTCATGAATTTGTACATAAGAAAAATTGTCGATACACTTCATTAACCTGACTTTTCCAGTAATGCTTCATGTTCACACTACATCCTGTTAATTTCTTAAAATGGAAGTAAATTATTATAGGCGAAAATTTCTAAATTTACTAAAAGTAATGCAAAATAAAATGTAATTCCCAACCTGAATCGATCTTAACCTTTTGTACAAAAATTATCACTTGAAAGGAGATTAATATACATGTACCATTTTGCACTTCAGAAGAATAGGCTGATATGAAAAAATCCCAATTGATTCACCGCTACGACGAACAGTTCTTTTACTCACCATCCCCGACATTCCTCCAACAGCTATAATCTTCAAAGTACTATGTTAAAACGGGTTATCACATAATTCCTTAAGTATTTCGTGGGATATACAAGAAGTTCTTAGAATAAATATTCAGACCTGCTCTCTATTAAACTCTTTGATCTTGTAAGAGGAATTCTAACGAAATTATAAAAAGTTAATTGTAAGAGTAGTTGGTCCTTATAATAATACAGGGATACAGATGTACTGATCTGAACATTATTATTCCGCTGCTTTCAACGGGAGTGTGCACGTATATTGACCTACAAATTATTACTCCGCAGCTTCCCTATGGGAGTCTGTAGATGTACTGACCTGAACAGTACAATTTTGCAGCTTTCCTACTGGAGCCTGCGAATGCCCTGGCCTAGATTGTATTATTCTGCAACTTTCTTACAGATGTCTCCGAAATTTTTGACCTGGATACTATTATACTGCAGATTCCCTACGGGAGCCTGCAGATTTCCCAACATGAATAGTTTTATTCTGCAGCTTTCGTGCAGGAGTCCGCAGATGCATTAACCTGGATATTATTACACTAGAGCTTCCGTGCGGGGGTCTGCAAATGTTCGGACCTGAATATCGTTAGTCGGCAGCCTCTTGATCAGCTCCTCGGTCTCTTCCATAATGATCCCCTCCAAACTCCTTTTGCCGAAACCAAAGTCTCGCAGGTTGCGCAGGCTGAAGCGACGCTGCTCCACCCAGAACGGGCCGTCGGTAAAGAAAAACCCTGTAAGAAGCCTCAGGTTTTGTGGCGTGTGAAACTTTTGAAAGGAAGTAGTGTCTGTTCTCAACTAACAAATAATCACTACTACGTAATTAGTTATATATCCCGTTTTCAATAATGTTTTGAATGTATTAACTTCAAATTGTTATTGGTTGATTCATTTAATTCGTCCTTCTTTCACCGACTGAGTGTCGGTCGGTCAGTTGACTGAAGAATTACTGCAGTGGCACTAAGTTCACCGATAATGTGGCCTCAGGTTGTCTCTTTCACGAGTCTATGGAGAATTGTGTCTTCCTCTGCGTAGCAGAAGCGTGTTATTTGCACCCAGCAGAGCTTAATATTTGTATTGCAGGTACTTAAAATTAATTCTGCCATTGAGAACCATGATAATATTTCGTTACATAAAAAATCGTGCTCTTACAAGATTTACATCTTTACAGCATTGCTTCCCTCTTCTAGAATATGACGCCCTGAAAGTTTGTAAACATGTAAAATGTGTATTAACCTTACAGAAGAACTTGCTGCGTAATTGTTGCTAAAAATTAAAAAAAGTGCTTGTACACCGAATGCCAAATACACGCATATAATTCACTTCTTACAATGCACGACCAATCAACGTGTAGTAGGACTACAGGGCTTTGAATTTTACATTATCTTCGTTTTCAATGGCGCTTCGGCCCACGTTCATCCCATGGCTTCTCCACGGTCGGGCCTTCAAGAGAACTGAGTTTTACATCTTGAGCAAATCAGGCCCACGTCCAACCCCCAAGATGAAAGGCCATGTATATTTACTTCCATTTAAATTGTTGTTTGTAAGAGTTTAGCATATTAACCACGTGCAAAATTACATGACACCATAATGCAGACGACACCAACATATAACAACATATAAACCTTCCACATGTATCTTAACAAAATGTAAGATATTTTAAAAACAAGCAACTTGTAATATGACGAAACTTAACCATTTACATTCAGCGACCGTCGCACACTAAAGTCTGGAAGTCCGCCAATAAATAATGTACGATTCAGTATTCTGGGCTACAACACCTTGTAACCTACAAATAATCTGAAAGCTGCCCGCTGTGAAAACCACATTTATCAGTACACACTGTCAAATAATTAGTACATTAAATACATATTTGGTGTTGTCCCTGTGCACACCGTCAAGGCGTATTGGGAAGTGCAAATGTAGCCTCCAGTTATTTTTAACATCGGTGTTACACGGAGTGAGTGTATCTTCGGTCTTCCGCCGTTTGACCCCCATACGGACAGGCAGTGGCACACGTTAAACAGGAGTCTGGATGGGATCCAGAGCCGGTTTGGGCGCTTTGGAGAACAGATAAATTCCTCTTCCCTGACGTATATCACACAACGTTCCCCCGTACTTTCAGCTCGTAGCGTAGCCATGGTATTGGTGGCGCTATTCCGACTCCCGTCAAGAATGACGTAGCAGAAAGAAAATCGGGGTTAACTGATTTGTGTTTATAACCGTTATATGTGCTTTGATTGCTTTATTAAGTGTCAAAATGATACGTTTGGTAGAGAGGACATGTTTGTTTAAAATTACTAATTTAGTATAAGGAGGAAAGGAAATTATATCGTGTCTGTATAGCAGGTTAGAGAGGACCGAGACAGAGACAATGTAGATTGGGTGTAGTGAGCTAGCAGTTTCGCCGTTTGTTAGTGTCAAAATTAATGGTTTAGGGAACTTTCTAGAACAGTCGAAATTTTATACTTTGACGGCCATTGGACATCTTAAATCTTGCTGGGGAGGATGACATGTTAGTCACACTTGCACATTAAGGAAAAGAGTAGGATGCGTGTAGGAGTTCATAAGGGCTACGACACGGGAAGCAACGTTGGGTAATTGGGAGCCAATAGAGATAAAGTATTCAAAATTTTGACTTTCGGACCCATTATGGAGTAGCGAAATTTTATAGTCAGGTAATTGGGAACAGTAAGACAATTTAGGAGGGGGGGGTGAATTTGAAACTATGCGAGTTTGAAAAACCGAAAGCCAGCGAGGAGTCCCTTTTCTACCCAGGATGTGATATGTCGTGTTTGTATTACACTGAGACTAGAAGTGCATAAATATTTAACGACGCATGCATACACAGAAACATCTGTACACTTTAATAATTTGGTGAAATAATACAAGGAAAAATATTTTATCGTGACCAATTACTTATGAAAATCCTTTTTGCTATTTAGAATATTTAAAATCCCTAAGACTAGGAAATTAGAAAGGATTGATGAGCTGTGGCGGGTTAGATGTTGAAAGCGTTACAATTAATGCAGGAAACCAAATCTTGTTTTACCTAGCCTCTTGTTGAAAGCCCTGTCTCTTGAATTAAAAGTGTCAGGTCTTCCTTGGAATTCTTCTCGACGAAAGACCTCCAGACACGTTTCTCCGTCAATCACTGCTATTACCGGATGAGAACCATACATCAGTCCCACAACAGATCCGTACTCTTTTAACCATTTCTTCTGCATGGTGAACTGCACATGCTTCGTTGGTACGAATGGAATAGAACCAGCCACCGGTAAACATGGAGGACCTGGTCGAAAAGCAAACATGTAGGTTAAATGATGTAATTGAAAGTGAACCTGGTGAAACATTAAAGGGTTAGGGAGGATTTTGCTTCGTATGTAGTATGGAATTTGCATACGCACGTATCCCTGCAAAAAAAAAATAATATTTTGGAAGTAATGTGCATTTAATTGTATTTTTTTGTTTAATATATAATGATTTAATTTGTATTTTTCGTTTTATTTTTTTCATATCCTGGTTCCAAGGAAGAGTGGAAGGATGGCTGCAACGGCCTGACACATCTACCTCGCTAATCTGACGGTAGAAAGCCCAAAACATTTGCATCTTTTCTACGAACGTGATGTGTTGTATCCGTTGCGCCCCGATGAGGAACGTATCTTAGATGTTGCTCCCAGGGAGGACGGAGCTCGTAACTCTGGTTAAAACGGGGAGTCGGGCAGGCAGCACACACTCTCAATAATCCCCAAGTATAATATATTGGAGTTATATTGTGCAAGTGTATGGAGTAATAGCATTTACAACTAGAATGTATAAGTGACAATTCTCGTCAATGGACTCTTCATCACCTTTCGCACTGACTGACCGTCCAGCCTCGTACTCTGGTGCTCACAGTTCGAGCTACGCAGCAGACTGCTCCCGCAGAACAAAGCAACTATTGTTACATGTGTTGCTCACACACTGCTCGCGCGATACACTTAGCGCGTCCAGTTATAAACAAAATAGAAATGGAAGGAAATTATATTCCTCTCATGCCTGGTCTTAAGAGAGGCGAGAACTAAGCGTGAGGAAATTTAGCTTATGACTAACACACAGTAATGTAAGAATGCTAAAAAGAAAACTACAACAACAAAAATTCAATGTGTGTCAACTACACAACAGATGACTCGTTCCCCGGCAAGGCTTAATCCCATGAAATATTCTACATTATAATAGTGATGTAGTTTGCCGACAGGCATTATGGGATCTATTAACTCTTTTAAACATGCAGTCAACGCTTTTAATAAATACACATTTACTGTTGTTTTCTTAAACTTCATGTAATTACTTTACATACCTACTGTACTAACATGCTGGCCGGTCAAGTTTTTGCTGCAGTATCATTTGTTATGTCTAAAACGTTGGTCACGGTGTGTGTCTATTCAACGCGAGCGCTAAATAGGAGTGAATTCAACACGTACTCTAATTCACGAAGACCGATGGGTACTCGCATTAACTCCACTTACTTTGCCTACTCTGTTTAGATTTTCCATTTTTGAAACAGAGGGTTGAACTGAAAACGGCCTCCAGCTTTAAATTCGGCAGACGGTAGCGCTGCCCCCACTCTCAGAAAGATTCGGAGATATCTACGTAGCCTACGGACGGCTTGCGTCAATTTAACAAGCCTAAATATCTCCTCCCCTTTAAATAACATGACCACAAACCAAATATCTGTAATTGCTATGTATCAGGCAGGCCCGTCTCTGGAATGGCCGGTTATAAGGCTCGACTAAGATACCTTAAATAATATAGGGTTGAGGGTTGTTTGACCGTGCATCTTCCTCATGAAATAAAGTGAAATGCCAACTTGATGAAACTAGGTAATTTTATTGACGTATTCTTAGCTCGACATGTTTCGGGTACATACGCCCATCATCAGGAGCATTAGATGTTGAGTTGCAGCATATGGTTTCCTGCACCGAGTTAGTGGATGGGTGGTGGTCTTGAGAGCCGCTGCGTAGGTCGTGTGTACGGTGTGGATGGTGCCGTGTGAATCGCACGGCACCATGTCAAGCTAAGAATACATCAATAAAATTACCTAGTTGCATCAAGTTGGCATTTCACTTCATTTAATTAAATAATATACTTGGGTAATCGTCGCGAAAGATAACTTTTGAAAACAAATGGAAACACCAGACGTAGATCTTCTCGTCTCGGAAGTTCTATGTACGTCTGTAATTATGTTGTACTTCCAAAACTATCCAGCGAGTAGGTAATAAGCTTGGTGTTTGTAGTCTACAATCAGTAACAATCCACTACACTCCGTAATTTATGATAGATTCAAATTTATGAAAATTTTCATGTATGTTACAGAATGGGGCATCTTACACAAAGACTGCAAACAACACTAAACAGAGGTTATTAAGGGCCACAATTTTATTTGCCAAGAAGTAAAATTTATGAAGCTCGGTACGGTGTAATTTTCTCCAGGCTTCTGTTACTCCCCTCTTGGGTTCATTTACAGTATCTTCCTTAGCACTCCTTTCTCAAATACCCTTATCTTATTGCAATTTAATTACACTGTTATTATGTGCTTAGAAACAATAAAGGCACAAGCAGCGACTCTCTCAACACAAAGCTGCATGAAGATAAAATAACTGCGAGAAGGGTCATAAATAATATCAGCACACCACTTCCTCTTTCAATTTTCAAGATCTTCTGCTTTCTTTAAAGTCATCCAATAGCTGCTCATACCTTCTTTCTCGTCTTTCCTTCCCTTTTATATTTTCTTCTATCTTTGCTTCAATAACTTGTTTTAGAAGGCAATTCCTATGCAGTGTGTAACCATTACAGTTAACCTTCATTCTTTTTATTATATATGAGATGCTTCTTTCATCCTTGGCCTCTTTCTATAGTTCTTCATTTTTCACAAGATCTGTCCACTTGATCTTGTTGAATGCTGCTTTTGCCATGACAATCCTGGAATTAATTTCACGCGTACGTCTTCTTTTTTCGTTATCAAGCTACCAAAATAGTTGAAATATTCCACATTTTCTGTGTTTTTAATCTATCATAACCTGTGGTGGGGATGATTACCTTGAGATTCTATTACCTTAGTTTCTTCCATATTCCTTTCAATTCCACAGCGTCTTACAACGTCAGTTTGTCTATCAATCTTTTTTGTAATACCGTTTATTCCTTACTCTGCGGCACAAAATCCTCTGCATATTTCACACTAGGCATTACTTCTCCTCCCAATTTGAAGTATTCAAACCATTCAAGAGTTTCCTTGGTAAGGTACTCGATATGAAAGTTGAATAGAATTGGCGACAAACAGCATCCGTGTCTAACGGCTTTTCCCATCTCCACACTTCTCCTGTCTCCTGGTCCAGTCGCACTTCAGCACACTGATCCATGTACAATTTGCTGATCCCAAAAATAAACTTTTTTTTTTAATTATGGCCTTCTAGACTGTGACGCAATATACTCTTGTAAGTGAACAAGTTCCTCTTGCAGCCACCATAATGAATGAAGTTAGTACAGCACTAATGTAATTAGATGAAGCATGCAGGTTAAAAACAAAGTGGCCGATCAAATCACATGTAAATTTACAGCGTCCTCTTCCTGTTTACTATGACAATGTACATAAAGGAAACGTGTTCCTCCAGAAAGTTCCGGGAGACCACAGCCTGAACAATCACAACAATGAAAGCTAAACAACACATCTTAATGTCCTTGTTACTGATTTCAACAATTGATTAACGTGATATGAAACTCTAATACTCCGAATTTATTGTATAAATAAGAGTATCCTCCTATAAGCAGCGAATACTATTTTTTTTTCAGTTTTTAGGCCAGTCTGCAAAATTGCGAAAAACGACTATTAGTTTCATTATGTCCGTCCGTCCGCTTCCAACAAATCGCTGTAACCCGTATTAGATTCCAGTCGCTGAACACGTCTTACTTTCAGGGAATCTCATTGTTTCTAAATAGCGTAGACGCATTTGAATAAATAAATGATCACAATAAAATTTCCTGTTGCATTATTTAACAAAATTCTGATCAGACACATATTTCTGTGGAAGCCTGGATGCAGCGTTCAAACTTTACACAACTCGTGTCTGCATTTAGGACCACTTCACAAATATTTCTACATTTGATATTCAGGTGACCGTACATTGTGATAAATTCTTATAAAAAAACTAACCAGATGCACTAATTTCTCAAATTTATTTTTGGAATAAAACTCTACATGTTTCAGACAGTTCCTCCGTCCACCATCAGGAGTTTTTCACTGTACACACAGCAATGGTATACGTCATACAGGTTTACTGACAGCTTGCGATCAGGATCAGGACGGAGTTCCGTCCTGATCCTGCTGTCCTGAATATTACTCCATTGTTGTAATTATTACAAGTGGCGGAATACGTTTCCTTTCAAAAACCACACTTGATTTAACTGTTTCCCACAGGACACCTTGTAAATAAATACTCATAAATTTATCATTTCAAATTAAGTACACACTTTATCAAAATTGGCGCAGCATAAATGTAACTTTTCAAGGCTTAAATACAAAACAGACTACTGCTTGGCATTAGGTTTATGAACTTGCACTCTTCCAAATTCAGCCCCCTTATATTTTCTTACTGTTTCCAGTTGGCCGACTGTTAAATTTCACTACTGCATAATGCATCCAAAAGTCAGAATTTTGAATAGATTCTCATCATTCGATACTAGTGACTTAAACGCTGTTTCCCGTGCCCTTAACACGTATGAACGCCTACACGCGTCCTACTGGTTCTTCATACCATGCAACTGTGACTATTATGGTACCCACCCCCGCCAGATTTAAGACGACCGAAAGGTGTCAAAGTGTAAAATTCGACTGTTTCAAATCCCAAAACCAATAATTTTGACTTCCTGACAAACGGCGGACATGACAGCTTAGTATACTCCACCTAAGCTGTCGGTCTTTGTCTTTCCCCTCTACGCTCCTATACAGACACATTACAGTTTCCTTTCCACCCTAAACTAAATTAATAATTTAAAAAAAAAAATCTGTCCTGTCTGCCAAACATAAATTCCGGCACGTAATAAAAGCCATTAAACCACATATAACGTTTATAAATCTCAAACTGGAATGATTTTTTCATGAAATATTATATTTGATAATTTTTCGAACAGCTGTTGAGAGAATTCAAATTTGAATACGTTTGACAAGAATAGCGGGTAATGTACATTAAGACCTACGGACATTTATGATAATAGCTCCCTGAATTCTTCTTACAATGAGAAACGCTTTGGGCTAGTTTGTGCAGAATATTCAAACACGCTTTTTATATTCAATAATATTTTTTTTCGATCATCGCACCGTTTATGAGTTAATGTGGAAAAAATATGGTACAGCCGGACAGACCACAGTTGATAACATAATACGGTGCAGAAAAGATGCGATGTTCATGCCGGGTAACTACAAGAATACAGAAACACACACTCGGAATATTTAATGCTTATTACTTTTCCACGACAACAGTGGTTACACGAACGCGCCTCAATGTTACGTTATCCTTACGTGTCTGTCTTGTTACTTACAGCTAATTTTATTGGGGCATACTGTTATTAGTGCTTAAAGTAAAATTTTCTTTTAAAAATAAGCTTTTTAAGATAAAATCACTTTTAAAAATTTTCTCTGACTTACTTTTAAAACATGGCGACTCTTGAATGTGTATGTGCCTCCACATATACGTATATAGGCCTGTGTTTAGATATGTACATCTGTATGTTTGTAAATAAGAGTCTAGCAACGGAGAACTTAAGTTATATTAGAATCCCAAAACAAGAATTGTCACATTACAGGTCATTTGCCTAATACAAATCACCTACAACTTGAAATCAAGCACAACTCCCTTGCTTGGTACCTCACTCATAGACAAAAATATGTACAGCACCGTAGAATACAAAGAAAACATTGTCACCAAAGTGTTACGTACTAAACATTTGCTTACATGTGAAAAATGCAGTGTGTAATATTTGAAGTCGATGTCAGAGGCATAATTAGTATACATGCCATGAAGATTTCTCCTAGTAAATATTTAATTATTTTATATGTGTCTTAATATGTGTTAATTAGACACTTTATCTGAGGCAATATTTTTAACACAAATTCAAAATGAGCTAAATATTTACAAAATAAATTGTTGTGGCTCAAATAAAGAGTACTCATTCCTGTATAAAGCATGCTTAACTCACAGCACAAATTAATAAGTAACTTGAAAACTTTCATTAGAAATCCTACAATGTTTTATACAATTCATCCCCTTTGTGTTCGTAGATAATCAGAGATGCACGAACAAATGCAGTCCAAATGCAAACGTTCACTTAGTTCACAGATCTGCTACATGTTTTGACTCAACATGATCATCATCAGGCTGGCCACAAGTCCCAATCCTAATGCAAGTGTGTATGTATTTGTATTTTCTTTCTTGTGGTTAAACTGACGATGAACATGTTTTGTCTAAACATGTTCCTGATCTTTGAAACGAATATACTGTAGTGTTTTGACTGAATTTATTCTGTATCTATGAGAACTCTCACAGCTGATGGTCTCATTGAGTGCAGTATATCAGAGTTGTGCAGGGGAGTGTAACATTTACACAGGCGTGCATTTTAAGGGTTATTATGTAAAATAATCGTTTTGCATATTTTTGATAAATTTAAGTTTAAAATACATCATATATATCTTCTAATGCAGTGATATAACTTATATATTATCTCTGTTTTCTCATGAAAGTTTACTACAGCTAGCGCGCAAAATTACTGAGTTCATAACACCATAGAAAGTTGGTTAAGTGTTTCGTAAGCCTTAGCTTCTACTTTTAAATATATTTTGCTCTGATTCTAATCCAAATATGTGTTTAATTGCTCAAAAGACAAATACATAATTAATACTATAAAATACTAATGACCTTAACAATGATGTAAAATGTTATTCAATGCAAGATAGGACTTACCAGGTGGGAAGTTTTTGGGTTTGAAAATTAGAATCGAATACAAAATAAAAAATACCAATGCTAATAAAACTAAAATTATCATTGTTCCTTCTTCAGTTTCCTCCTCAGAAGAAATCCGGAATACCAATTAGACTGTATTCGCAGCTGTTACGTATGAGTGCGTGCAACTGAAGCTTAACAGTATCACGGCAGCCTACTGAATCTTACTGTATTACATCCAGTTGCATTACTTATAAAATTAAACTGCTAGCGTCAGAATGATATGCCAAGAATGAGGTCATGACTCTGATCGGAATATAGAAAGTACGTTACTTGAAAAACATCGTTAAATTTCTCAGGGTCAGATTATAATGACTGTTTCAGTCTGTTCAAGAATTCTAGCTACGAAATGATCAGAGGCGGATTCCACGCCCGCGAATCGGAAAACTCGATTCGAATCCCGGTGGAGGACGGACTATTCGGACTGTGAGTTCTCGAGAACTTCCCAGTTTCTTCACACAAAATCCGGTACAGGCCTGTAGCAAGTGTTACGTTTCCCTACGCCTAAGCCCAGTGTCTTAAAAAAATTCAGAAACCATAAAGAGTACGACACGCATTTCAGATTTTGGCAGTATAAGATTTTATACTATATGGTGTGCCACATCTCAGGCGTTTAATAGCCATCTATTTGCCGGGAAGACCTGAGTTCAGTCCTCAGGTTATCCATGTGGGATTTGTGATGAACAAAGGGGCATGGGGCAGTTTTTACTCCCATAATTTCCGTATTCCCCTACTAATTATCACATGACTTATGTTCTGTGTTTGAAAGAAAGTAAAATCCAATTTGCACAGTTATTATGTTCATATGTGCAACATAAAGTTACTTTTATTAACAGATATTATTGATGACTAAACGTTTCAGCTAAAATTGTCCACTCTGAAGTCAATACCATATATGCTAAAATTGTCCATTCTGAAGTCAATACCATATATGCTAAAATTGTCCACTCTGAAGTCAATACCATATAAGCTAGAATTGTCCACTCTGAAGTCAATACCATATATGCTAAAATTGTCCACTGTGAAGTCAATGCCATATATGCTAAAATTGTCCACTGTGAAGTCAATACCATATATGCTAAAATTGTCCACTCTGAAGTCAATACCATATATGCTAAAATTGTCCACTGTGAAGTCAATGCCATATATGCTAAAATTGTCCACTCTGAAGTCAATAACATATACGCTAAAATTGTCCTCTCAATACAATATATGCTAAAATTGTCCACTCTGAAATCAATACTATTTATGGTAAAATTGTCCACTCTGAAGTCAATACCATATATGCTAAAATTGTCCCCTCAATAACATATATGCTAAATATGTCGTATTTAAGTATCCAGTCCACCTTATAACTTTTCTGAATCAAAATAATATGTTTATATTTCAAGTCCAAATTCTGTATTCATAGGACTCATTAAGATTTTTCATTTACATGAAATAAAAGCATCGAAATTAGTCAAGCACATGTTCTATATTCACCATCATTGGGGCTTTTACAGTAGGTGGTAATAAAAGTACCCAGTCTGACACCACTTCTGCAACCAAAAGAAAACTAAGTAGTCAACTTCATGCGTAGGTCTTTGAGACCCCACTATCCATTGTATAGGAGCCTTGATGGACAGGATAGCTGGGCTTGACATCGTGCTGACGAAACATACTGGATAACTGCCGCCAAATTCCAGCGTGCAGTGAGCCACTCCACTGACAAGTACCGCTTCTCAGATACATCATTCACAATTACCTGCTCACGTATGTAATTTGTGTGTTTGTATATAGATATATATAGATATATAGATATAGATATAGATATAGATATAGATATAGATATAGATATAGATATAGATATAGATATAGATATAGATATAGATATAGATATAGATATAGATATAGATATAGATATAGATATAGA
>Ga0123352_10012361_pt1 | contig 13493 bp, 11 predicted proteins | sample TergutLab28metaG_FD_89700 | JGI IMG/M metagenome (GOLD analysis project Ga0123352, IMG submission 89700) | Labiotermes labralis P1 segment gut microbial communities from Petit-Saut dam, French Guiana - Lab288 P1 | ecosystem: Host-associated > Arthropoda: Insects > Digestive system > Gut ...
GATCCTGTCTTGCAGGTGCTGGATATTCCTTATCTTCTCAGCATACACAATGTTCTTAATGTACCCCCACAGGAAAAAATCAAGTGGAGAGAGATCTGGGCTTCAAGGTGGCCAGGGTATTGGACCACCCCTTCCAATCCAGGCATCAGGGAATCTCTCATTTAAAACGTCAGTCACAAAGCAACTGAAGTGGGGAGGAGCTCCGTCTTGCATAAAAATAATCCTACTTACAAATGCGAAATGTGTAAATCCATCTAGTACTTTTTAAGTTATAGCAGTTTCAAATCCCGTCCATCTTTTTCGATGACCCTGCATATTACACATTCCCAAACCTGTGATGTTCTGTTCTAACCAGCAAGTTATGAGAACATTTGTTACAATGTACTAATCAAGCCACACATTCAAATGCACTACCAACACGTGCTTAACTCTCACCCATATACGAAAACCTCTCTCAAATATTAATGGCACTTTTCCCTACAACGGGTTATCTTATTTTTAAAGTTCATACATGAGTTATAAAACCTTTACTGGTATTGTCACTTTGGTCTTATTTTCTCATACATAAATTGTTGATTCTTGTCTCCCACGCCTCCATCCTTGGTTGTCAGACTTCTCTTCTTGGCATAATGAAATTGCTCTAATGCATATTCATACAGTTCATTTTCCATTTTCCAGATATGAGACTTCTGGATCTCAGCAATTGTTTCAGGCAATGGATCAACTTTCTGTGATGTACGACGTAAGTGTGACTTATTACCTGAAATAAAGAGCACATGACACCTAAAGCTAATTCAGACTGGGATGAGGAAAGATTATCTGATAAAATGTATTACAAAGTTCTGTAGAAAAGCTCCAGTTCTTCCGCTAAATTGTGTTTGGTAACTTGACTGTCTTGATGGATTAAGCAACAAATTCCTACATGTCCCACCCTTCTACTAATTGAAGGGTGCCCAGAATGTTCCACATGTTCAGCAGAATTAGTCTGTTCTTGGATTTCCAAAATCAAACAAATCTGCAATCTGCCCAATGTTACTTCTCCAATACACTGCTAATTAATACTTGAAAGAATGCAAAAGCTGTCTTCAGTTACTAAATTACCGCACTCTAAATGGAATAAATCTGATTAACAGGCATGAATTAGTCTCTATATGAGGTACACATGCACATACACATGCATGTGCACAAACAGTAAAAATGACAAAACATGCCACAAAATTTTGTGGTCAACACTCATACACATAATTTGCTATGGACAAAACCTAGAAAGTAATGTATGCATTGCTTGGCCTGCGCGCAGCCATAAAGGCCTAAAACAGTGAGTGAACGGCACCATGCACATTTAACCTCAGCTCTCTATGGCGTGGTTCTGCCGGCCTTATGATCCAGCCGCTTTACCCCCAAGGAAAGCACCCCAGAACTCACTGAATACATAGTTGGGCAGGCTCCAAAGTCTGTGTGCATGATTTGCAGAAAAATAAAATCCCCTGCCCCACAACTCCTCAGTCATCCAGCATGTAATCCAGTAACTATATCAGCTATGCTACCAGAGCTCCCTGCTACTGAACAGTAAGAAAAACAACTCTACTAACTTGTCTCATAATGTGATGATGCTCCATGAAAGAAACCAGGCAGTGCCACTTCAAGTACTTTGATAAAGTCACTGAGTTCTTCAGTAACTCCTACCAGAAAATAGTGATTAATTAGATTCTTCTTTGCCTCTCTCAGTGCCCACTCATTCCCAGGAATCCTACAAATGAATGATTCATAATCATACAAAATGGCTGTAAGAGTTTCACAATGCCTACAGCCATCTGTCAATATACTGTACATGACACTGATCATCCTCAATCACACATCGCCTGATTTCAGGCTCCCATCATGAAGTAGATGAGAACTTATGTCTCCTGGGTTGTTATGCAACAAGTAGTGGGGAGGAATTATCACTCCTCACTGCGCAATAACCCAGAAGGACACAGTTCTCCATCACACATCAGTATATTATCAGCACACAGTTTCATTTCCATTCAGCCAATGACATGTCTGCAGAAACTCCTCAAGTACTATGTCACTGCCAAGATTAAATTTTCTCATCTCTGAAGAAAGTCTTCAAACTGTTCAATAACAAACATGGGTACAGTTACGTTACACCTTGACTACATAAAAACTGTCCTTTATTATTTAGCATATTAACACCTTACTGTTTAGTTTTTAAATTTTACCAACATCAAAATATCCTGATGAACCAGACAAGCAGCACAAAGCAGTGAATAAAATTCCATTGCTGGCAATTCATCTGAAGACAATGAGATCAGGAAGTACCAGTTCAGTGCCTATTCAAGCCATATGACATCTCCATCCAAAACTGGTAAACACAAGCAGTGGCATACCCAGGAATTTTGTTCAGAGGGGGGTTCAACAAATTCAGTTGAGGACAGAGGACAGAGAGAATGGGAATCTGGGGGACGGAAGCCCCCTAGTCAGGGGTTCTGAAGGCACCTGTAACTTGGTACAAGAAATTTCATTTCATATAGTAAAAGTTTCTTAATTTTTGGTACTTTAAGACTATTTATGATGACAACCAATTTATTTGTCATTGCTAATGTTAAACAATTGTGAACCTAGGTAGTTTTAGAATTTTACTGCCTTTTTTCCAAACATCTTGGTGTGTTGGCATCCTAAATTCAGCAATTTTTTAACAGTTTTCACAATCGGGTTGAGTTTGGCACGATTTTGGAGGGCGTTTGGAATTTCGGGGGGGGGGTTTGAACACCCCCCCCCCTCGGTAGGCCACTGAACACAATTGCACTTTAGAATACAAGTCTTTGTTTTCACACTGCTGTTCTCTGCATCAAACAGCAGCAGGTGGTTAAGTAAAAAAACTGAATTAAGTGAAATGAACTCTAGAAAGCTCATATATGTCAGTAAATAATGATACATGTCATGCATCATCATATAAATATCCAGGAAAAGAAGTGTTGGTGACCTCCCTCATTCCAACATTTGTGACAGAAGTACATACAGCAGCCTTCTTGGCCAGAACGAGGGAACAAAGTGGAATAACCTCATGCCGTTTGGAGAAAAATTCTAACTCCATGAAATTTCAAGCACGTCTATTAAAAAAGCGTTTGACAACAGCCTCGTAAGCTATGGTGTGTACCCTTTCAGTTCCCCAAACTTTATTAAAGTACGAGATCCGAAATTTCAAAAAATCTCAAACCAAAGTGACAAAAACTAACCAACAAAGACAAAATGGATTTGCAACACCTGTCAGATAGCAACTTTAATGAAAGATGACAAAAAAGACAGATGCTAAAGGATAAATTAAAATCTCATTAGCCAAATAAGTCACAAGAATGAAATTTTATGACAAGCATTGTTATGAACAGCAGTAAATATTTCTGAAACCACCCATAACAATGCAAGTGAATGCATATTCGGCACAGTCAATATAATCAGTTACAAAGCTGCACTCGATTAAGTTTACGAGGCAAGCTTACTACAAAGTGTAAAACTATTTGTCAGCATATGTGCATACACAGTACATGCCTTGTTACTACTCAAAAGATAGCATTAAATTCCCCCACGAAGGGAATGCCTTGTAAAATTCTCTCAAAATACAAAACCTTAATGATTCATACAAGTCATAAAAAAAACTGAGGGCAAAACAAATTTCAACTTTGCACTGACAGTCTTTCAAACATATTCCATATATTTTAACTGCAATAATTCTTCTAGACTGTAACTAAAAATGAACGATAATATTCCTTTCCAGATTGGAGGTGTGTAACAAGCCATGAAAATGATGATAATACAAACATAAGCCTTTGTTTCCCCATAAAAATAAGAAAATGTGATCAACACACTGTATTAGCAACACAAAAATGTCCTGTAGATGTCAATCTGGCTTCATCAACCTTGAGTGTGAGTTAATTTATAATTAGGACACCATAAATTAGTTTTACTATCTTGCATGACATGACACAAATATACATGCATTCATATATAAAAAGGCCATTACTAAGTCATCTTCTGTAAGCCCATTACTCAGTTACACTCCAAGGCAACACACATACCAGCATTCGGCAGCATGTCCACAGAAGAATGGTATCTGTAGCCACATGTTCTCTGGATCACAATCAGCTTGATGCAACTTCACACATTCATCAAATGTCTGTACAGGAAGAACACACATACAGTTGTGGAAGTGAACATCAATTTAAAACGAATGCTTTCTCATATTTTGTAATCAAAAAATTTATGATATAAATCAGATGATTACAGAATGTAAAGAAGAGGAGATAAAAGGTATCAAAATTTCAAGATACAAAGTCAATACAACACTATAGTTCATGGACAACCAAGTTATAGCGATGGATTCAGAAGATGCACTACAAATTTCTGTACATACACTGGAGACAGTTACCTCCAAATATGGACTAAAAATTTCAAAAAGTAAAGCAAAAACAGTGGTTTTTAAAGGAAGAGATCCAGGAGAAGTAAAATTGTAATAAATAATAATATTACAGAACAAATAAACACACTTACCTACGTTCCTCTATTTCATACCAGAATGAAAAACGATGTTACTGTTAAAATATCAAAATATCCCCAGATAATGGAAATTATTAACATAACTTTAAAACCCTGTCAAGTCCAAAAACACAGTAGACCAAAAATATATAAAACTTGGGCATTACCTACTTTATTGTACAGATGTGTAACTTAGGCAATTAGAGAAAACAAATCCAACATAATGTCAGTGGAAATGAAATTTATGAGGGGAATGGCAAAATGCACATGGGAAGATTACAAAACCAATGCAGATAATTTATCAAACCTTAAAATTAGCTCAGTTGTAAAAAAAATTCAAAATTACAGAAATATATGAATACAAAATGTTTGGTGAATGGACAGAGACAGACAGACTACCACACACAATTATGAAATATCAACCACATGGGAAGCGAAGCCAATGATGACCTCTCAAAAGACTTCTCAACTGTTATGGGACTGGAACAGGTCACAAGGCCTAAATCCCTGCCAGCTATATGACGATGATGAACAGTTTCTGATAGTAAGGAGTTTGGGGTGCAAGTCATGGTGAGGTTTCATCATGCCACATCTTTGAAAAACACTGCAGCATACAATATTCAACAAGTATGTCTGTCTAGGTAATGTTTCTCAGTGCTCTAATAATAAGACTCAGTACATGTCTTGTTTATGTATCAAAACATTTTACATTTTCCACACTTCTGATTCATATTCTGGAGTGGTCACATCCCAGAAAAATTTAACCTTAATAAATTATCACTACTCCTTCTCCTACCAATACTACAAGCATTATTGCTGCTGCCAGTACTCCTCCTCCTCCTCCTCCCACTAATACTAAGTACTAACTGCCACCAAAACCACCACTGCTACCACCGTCTCCACCACCACCACCACTGCAATACCATGGCTGCAGTGTGGTTCGGGCAGTTACTCGCTGGCTAATCCATGTGGAATTTGGGGTAAGCAAAGTAGCAAAGGAACAGGGTTTTCTCCAAATACTTCAGTTTTCCCCAGACACTATCATTCCACCAGTGCTCCATACTCATTCATACATTTATCATCAATGTTACATGAACTAAGTAACTGACAGCATCGCTAAATAGCACAACTAAAACAAAAACCATTGAAGAGAAGGCTGGATGGGCCACAGATTATCACTACAACATACACATAATACTAGAAATCTATTTCATGACTCATACATACCATCTTGTCACCATGTTTTCTTCTAATCAAATGTGGCCTAAAGTTATCTCCGTGGCGAAGGAAATAGTAGTATGACACCAGCCTGTCCAGTGGTTTTCGAATCAAGTTTATGTACAATGGGCGCTGACTCACTCCAAACCTTTCAAGAAAATCTGGACTTAAATGCATGGTAATTCAACGGCTGTAGAAACTATAATAGGGAAGCTCATCTACTGACTCAAAACTTAACTTATAACACTGCGGATATTCAGTCATCCAAAGCCTGCAGGTAACAATTTCTAAATTTTAAATTTTCATTCTACAAAATAAAAAAACAAGACAACTTACTGAGCAAAATCAACAAAGGCCAGATGACCATGATAAAATGCTGGTTTCATTGAATTCCAGTGAGATACATTCCATACAAACTGAAACTGAAAAACAGATACAATGACATCAATCCAAAACCTTTTCCTTGTGATACATGAAAACAACTTTGTGAGAGACAGAGTTTTCACCCTGATTTTGTTCATCAAGCAGTAACTATAATATTATTAACATTCATAAGAATGTCAACCTGCCATACAGTCTTTTTTAAAAGTAACCACCAACAAGAACTGCAATGTGATATTCCACACAGACAGTTTACATATAAAGAGTTAATTCCTCTTTAAATTTGGATTTCTGGGTAATTTAATATGCTGTTGGTATGATTTTCAACACATAACTGCAACTTGATATAATTTACTTCATGCAGCAGACATAACCTAACAGTTCTTCAACTGGTAAGAAAATTTCCCACATCTCGTGGAGCTCAAAAGCTCACTACTATGTTCATAAGAACCACATCAATTCTCCTTATCCTAGCCAGTCCATGCCATCCGATCATGTTTTTAAGATACACTTAACTATAACATGTAAACCTAGAGAATCAAAATATTATGTGATTAAAAAATTCCACAAAATATGTGACTTTAATAACTAATAAAAAAAACAAACATGATCATTTGATATTTATGCAGCAAAAAAGAATTTTGTCTTTCAACTTTTATGTAAACTGTAAAGGTAAAGGCAAAGGTAAGGCAGTCCCATTACAGGCCTGGACAGGCCCAGAAGGTTCCAGGAAGTTAAGGCTCCCAGATTTCGTGACAACGGCACAGGATGGTGGTAGGTTGTCAGCCTTATGCACCGGACGCCTTTACCCCCAGGAAATACTCCTGGTACTCATTTCTGTTAGAGGCTGAGTTGAGCCCAGGGCCAGGATTTTATGTCAATGAAAATTCCACTGACACCACCTGGAATCGAACCAGCGACCTTCCGATTTGTAGCACAGCACCTTAACCACTGTGCTACTGCAGTCCCCTTATGTAAACAGTAGAATTTCCATTTTTCACTCCTCCATTTAAGGTCTTCTGTCATTTAATATTCATTTTAGTAAATTCCAGGTCAATGACATTAATGTCTTCCATTTTAGATTTTTCTCAGTCTAGTGTTCAAATCCAGATGCCCAATGAAACTTTAAATTGGGTTTCACTGTATTTACATAGGGCTCAATAAACATTTGCCCCATTCAGCTGGTCAGCACCACACTACACATCCCCTCCATTTTTCCCACTACAAGAACTATATGTATTGGGCATATCCTCTTCCAGCCTCCCTCTTGCTTAAGATGGTGACAGCACTATGGGCCAAAACACTTTAAATATAGAAATACCTGGTTTTTAAGTGATAAGGCATGCATATTTCCTGTGATGTTGATGTGAAGTACGTGAAATCCATTTTTTTTACATAAGTCATATGCAACACCAACAAAACTTGTTGAGCCAGTCTTTGGTACTCGATTGTAGATTATTACTAGATTCTGAGAATTTGTGTTTGATAAAGAGACGGAACCTCTTCGCTGGTCCACTTCACGTAATTGTAAACGTGCAACTGCCAGTTCTGAATAAAACACAATAATACAAAAGATTCACATAACAAATCCTTAATTAATTTGTACATGCATATGTGTATTCTAGTACCAAGTCGAACAAAATACTTGACACCCAGCCTCATTTTTATCTCTCCAGAACACATATTTCTAAGTGTCTTTACCAATAAACTACACAAATTCAAGACGAGTAGTACTTTAATCCATAAATAAGCACAACATAATATGGTTACCTGAAACCCAGCACAATACACATGACTGACAGCAAGTCACACATTTATCTTGAATATTTTATGGGTAGATTATTAATGCTGAACCACCAACATTTACCTTATAATAATGTTTAACACATACAAAACTTTCCTGTTTAATAACAGACCAAGTCCATAGTGAATTAACACTTTAATCAACTCTACCACACCTCTTGAAGAAAATGAAATTTCATGTAAATCATATGCAGTATTAAAATATACATATGCAAATAAATTATGATTACATTTTCAAATGCATTTCTCTGAAACAAATACATCACTCAATACAGAAGAACGCTCAGTGTAATAGGTGTAGAATAATTATAAGAATTTTCATCACATAAGAATTTAATGGGTCATGTGTCTTGTGCTTATCTCAACTGACTTACATAATCTGAAGACTCACTTGTTCAATATCCTACTTAAACAGGATTTCTAAAATGCATAAAATCTATCTTGGAATTACTATTCACCATCAGCCCCATGTAATACATAAAATCTTGTAGGACTTGCTGTGCTGCTGTAATATGATCCATAACTCAATACTCGTTATCAAATGGGGTGCAACCTATCAGTGATGTCACCTGCACCAACACATTTGTATAAAAAAATAAGACTTTTTACCTATGCTTCATGAAACTCTGGTAAGTAGCAAGAGATCTAAAATTTAGTTGATTCCCTTTACTTTTGCTCACAAAATACTGCAAAGAAACCCCATAAAATTTTATATCGTCATGCGCATGACTCATGTTTTACACATGGGTACCTACTTCAGCAAATGTCATTCTTTCTTACTAGCATAACATTTCTTCTTCAACAATTTGATACACAAAGGCACATTACTTTAAACACAACAGATTTTAGACGTAATTACCAAGCTTAAGTTTGCTGTCTTCAAGTCTCATGACACGCTTTTCGAAGTAAAAAATAAATACAACACAACACAACATAACAACAAACAGCCACATTCGTGGACCCATTACACGAAACACCATGGCTGGACGTATAGGGTTCAGCTACGTGATGCGCTCGTTCAGTACATGTCATTTAAATTTGTAATTTACATACTCCAAGTTTTCTGAAATGATAAAGTAAAGTGGAGTTGAAGTTTACATTAACATAGCAGAACATCCAACAGTTACTTCTGATCACTTTTCTTGCTACGTTTCGAAAATACATAACAAGTATATTCATATGATTAATGACTTTAAATAACAACTTACGAATTTCCGATCATATCACCATACTTAAACATTCCTTCCACTTTTATCGTAACCTACTGCAGCCAAACCGAGCTGGATCCCTCCACGCGGATTACATATAACGTACACTTACACACACACACACACACTACTGCAACATGCCTCTGTTCCTTTTTAGTGACATCTCATTAGGATTTGGTAACCTGCTTCCAACAGTCAAGCACTGGTAATAACGTGTTCACCATTCTCATGTAGTTGCAATGTCATAGTAATCTCTGTTAGTAATATAATCGGTGGTTCGCGCGACTGTGCAGTTGACGGAGTCGCATATGTTGCCAGCCCTGCGTGGCTCTTCTCTGGATTGGCTGTGGTTTAATTTCAAACGGATATCGGCTATTTAAATTTTCGTGTCATTGAGTTCTCACGACAAGCAACGGGTCAGTAATGTGATAGCCGCTTTGTGTATGTGATCTGCAAACTAATATTTTCAAGCTTCCGAGCCGCTAAGAAGCTGATTTGTAACCTTCATTTATTTGTTAAACGTCTTTAGTGCAATGGAAGAGAAATACAGTGGGATTTGTTTTCAAGTAAGTTACTTCGTCAATATACAGATTAATCTTCTTATTACAAGGAAGTATGTCCAGGAATGTAAACATTAATAGCACTTTGTTACACTTTCATACATAGTATATACCATGCCACTGGTAAGATAAAATTGCCACTGGGCATTTGCTGACTACGTACTAAGGAAATGGCTTGCTTCGTTGCGACGCAGTTTACTAGAAAACAGTGATCACACAGTTCTTTAGTTATACATTAGTACTATGTACTATATTTTCATCAGACAGTACAACAATAAAGGTAGATTTTATACAGATACATAAGTTATTTAAAACATTCCAAAATGCTTGGGCTTGTTCGCCATCTTCAGAGATACCACATCTTAAAATGTAGGTGGTTCGCCATGCTCAAATTTTACAAATGGGTTTTAGCCCACTTTTTGTTGCACAGTCTACCTTTTTTTGTCATCACATATATTTTAGCGTTCATATAAAAGCTTTGTCAGATAGTATGATGTCCTTACACATGCAGTTTTTTTGACATAAAATCTAGCCATTCAGGATAGAGCTACTTTGTTTCCTTTAGATGGGTTCGTTATTACGAAAATACCTTTGTGGACACACACAAAGAGCATTACAATCAACCGTAAGATAACATCTAAAAATTCTAGCCCTAAAGATCAATATGGCATGCTTGGGGAAGAGAAAAAAGCACGTAGTTCTGATTTGAAACCCCGAAGGAAAGAGACTGCTTGGAAGGCTTAGGCATAGATAGGAGGATAATATTAAACATATCTTAAAGAAATAGGATATGGGGGCATGGACTGGATTCATCTGGCTCAAGATAGCGACTAAGTGGTGGTTTCTACACAGTATCAAATATTTGGGGATTTCTGCACCATTGAGTTAATTAGGGCTACATTTCATTGAGTTCCTTGGGCTCCTGCTTGATAGGTTAAAATATTGGCTCACAGATCAGTTTTCCACAGTCCCTCCAGGCAAATGCCAGGAGAGTGTCCCAAATTAGGCCACAGCTGCTTGCGTATCCTTCAAACTGACTATTTCTTAATGATCCAATCATTCTCCACAGTACAGTCTGAGATGCTGAAAGCATCATTCAATAAGATATATATAAATAATTAAATAACATGATGTAGACACAATTTTAAATAGTACACATGTAGGCTTTGTGGTGTAACTGTAAATTAACATATTTATCATCACAATTGAAAAGATTTTGGCAGATGCTTGTAATTGGATTGCTTTGTTCTCAAAAATTTGTGTCAGTTGTAGGCATATCAAATTTAATTTTCCATACATGAAACAGGTGTGTTAATGTCTGACTACTTGAACTTAATTGTGGGAAACATTTTTAATTGTGTGTAGACCATTACAAGTTGTGACTGCTTGTAAAACCTACCCAAGTTACCATAAAATACACAATTTCAGTATTTTCATAACTCAATAACAAAAAGTATTACCTCTTTTCCTAGTTTATGTTGGGCTTAACTGTGTAGTACCAGTTTGACTACACCAGTTCCAATTGGAATACTGCAGCTAAGCAACCGTGCATGTGGTTAGTACTCACATGGGTGATTGCTGGAGAACACCATGTGCTGTTGCCATATAAAGCAGAAGATCAGAAAGTGTCTAGGCACCAGGGTCACCATGGTGCCTACCCTAATGCACATGTTTTTAATTGCACATATTTTAAAACCAGAAAATTAAATAAAATCTTTCAGGTATATGAAGCAGCCAAGGACAATGTTTCTCAGACCAGACATTGCACATGAAGTTTTGGATTTCATTATAAATTATTTCAGAAGTTAGTTATAATTTTTATTATATTTTCCCCTTTAATAATAATGTGGCACATTTATTTTAGGTAAAAATAACACCACATTCAAGAAGAAAACAAAAAACCCAAGATGAAGATACAGATGTTGTTCTTGTGTTGGCTCCTTTCAGTAAATATCCAAAGATTGTCTTTAATAATGTCAAAGTGGGAACATCAAAACGGCAACACATCATAGTAAGAAATCCCAATGATTCAAGAGTTGAGGTATGTCACTATAGACTTTATGAAACTTCCTGCAAATGCATATTTGACCTTACAAACAAACCATATATTTTTGTAATGCCAGTGACATACACAGAAGAGAGTAATGATCTCTTTTGGTTTGTGTGGCATGTCACATTTATGCACTTATGTTATGCAACATTTCTAAAAGTTTAAATGCTTAATTGCTTTTTATTTCAGGGTTACATTAATATACATTTCAAATGTTTAATTAGATTGATGCATGGTGTGTGAAATTATTGTCACCTGAATGTCATATGAGCTGTGGCTATTAAATAATAACAGTAGTTTCAAAAAATTACTTTATAATAAAATTACTGTATCTACATGTTCCCCTTCAGTATAATTTTCTTCAGAAGCTATGCACCACTCCATGCAAGTCTTTGAGGCCTCAAAGCATTGCCACAAGTAACTCTGCTGCCTTCGTAGGATACATTGTCCTGTAGTGTATTTCTTATCATTATTAGCCAATAAACACAACCATACAGCTCTAATATACTGGTTTTTCTTCAGAATTACCACATGTTTCAGCTGTCTACATCAATCATCATCAGCTAGACACTGAGGATGCTGATGTGGACAGCTGAAACATGTAGTAGTGCTGAATAAAAACCAAAATATTAGTTATGTATGGTTGTGTTTATTGGTTAATATAACACTTTACTTCTGCCTTCTCCATAAACCTTGCATAAATTGAAGGTTTTGATGATAGTTTTCATTATTCAGTTTTTTTTTAAGCCAGGCATGATTGTGGCAGATGTAAGAAACATTTATAAAACAAATAATTACTTGACACTGAGTCGGTGTATTGGACTGTGGTTATGTATGCAACTGGGGTAAATTCAGTGGTAAGTACTATATATTTACTGTGGCTGTCAAGAATCAAGGTCACAAACTGCATACACAGTCTCATTATTTAATAGTCGCACCTCATGTCCATATCTCATCAGGTTGTGCCATGCCAATCTTGTTTTGTCATTGTGTTAAATGACATATTTACTGTTTGTGTGTGTGTGGTTTCTTTATGCACATTCTTATGCAGGTACAACTAGATAGGCTTCCTCCAGAGATGCATGGGCTTACATTTAGCGCTGTAAAGTTTGGTGTGGAAGCACATGAAGATAAAGTGATTGAAGTGATATGGACTCCCTGTAAACCTGAATCATGGCATCATGTAATTCGAGTTAAAAATAGCCACCATCTTCGGCTGGACATTGGAATTGCTTGCACTTCTGTGGATCCACAAATGGTAAAAATGAAAGAACAAATAGCTATCTTTCAAGCCTGAATAGTTAAAAGACCAAGCCTATAGAACTGTGTTCTTTTGTCACAAGGATGGAAAAAATAAGCCAATAGAAGAAAAGTAATGTACCTACTCCTGAATAGTATTACAAGCCATTGCCTACTTCTTGATCTCAGTCACTCTGTGTTAATAATAAACCACTTATTATTTTCATTTATTCATAGAGGCTGGAACCTTATATTTTGTATTTGTTACACGATCAGAAATTATTGGTACATCACCCAGAATATTGGTTCAGTTTTGGAGACAGTCAGATGTTTAACATAATACAATTACCAGGAAAGGTTAGTAATGTGACTGTCTCCCCCCCCCCCCCCCCAACAGAAAAAAAACAGGGGGAAAACAATTCAAAACAAGCAATACAAGAGATCTCTCTCACCCCAACAACAGTTAATCCCATTCCGGGAAATTACGGGGCACGATAAGGC
>Ga0123352_10012364_pt1 | contig 13492 bp, 5 predicted proteins | sample TergutLab28metaG_FD_89700 | JGI IMG/M metagenome (GOLD analysis project Ga0123352, IMG submission 89700) | Labiotermes labralis P1 segment gut microbial communities from Petit-Saut dam, French Guiana - Lab288 P1 | ecosystem: Host-associated > Arthropoda: Insects > Digestive system > Gut ...
CTTGATGTCACTTGCTTTATTATTTCATTATTTAATGCTCAACATGTTTCGGATGTTAATACATCCATCCTCAGGAGCTTGCGACTTATTTGTTGAGTTATTTCATGGGTTGTATTGCTCTGGCTCTGCAGGCTGAAGCACTAGTGCTTCAGCCTGCATACGGATACCACACCACCCCAGCCAAACCACAACGTAACACCAACACACATCGAACCAGAGCAATACAACCCATGAAATTACTCAACAAATAAGTCGCAAGCTCCTGAGGATGGATGTATTAACATCCGAAACATGTTGAGCATTAAATAATGAAATAATAAAGCACATGACATCAAGTTGGTCTCTCTTTATTCAACTATCAAGATGATGCACGGTCCAATAAACATAAGGTGTTGTCATTAGTTCTGACAACACGTGTCACAGCTGTAATCCACTGCGATGTAGTGCCTTGGACCCTTGCCACTAAACCGTATCAACACAATCACAGTTTTTGTGGTCAGATGATTTTCTGCAGATTCCATAGCATGACAGAATTTAAATCCCAAAAGTTAAGACATAAGACAAAGTAGAAGATAAAGATCCTAACAAAAACACTTGGAATAAATCTTATAGGTTTACAGAATCCAAAGAACGTCAGTTACTTGGATGAGTAGCTCTCATATAAAACCTAGAAGACCCTAAAACATCTGCAAAAAGTTATGGACATTAGTGATGTAGATTTTGTGCATTTTTCATTGTGACGTAATGATAAGTTGAAAATATTAAAAAAGACAGTGCTCAGAGAAGCGTTTTGACCAGAGAGCAGTAAAGTACAGGGAGCATAGTGTCACATCTGAGTGATCTTTCATTTTATGTGATTGTTCTTAGTATTATGAGATTAGTTAAATGAAAGAGGTTATTGTGGACCAGACATGTAGGAAAAATGGGAGAAGTAAGAAATGCATAGATTATTCCTTATGGTAGACCTTTTTGTAACCAGGAGAGGTGGGACATTAGTATGAATCTGATATGAGGGTGATGGGTCGTGAGGGTATAAACTAGATTGAACTGGCTAAAGTTTATATTCATTCATGGGCTGTGGTATTGGAAACTTTGAATCATGAGATTCTTTTACCAGGAGGTAAATGAATTGGTTTTTTCAAGGCATTTATGTGAAGTAAGCTTTAACCAGTTCTGTTTCGCTCTCATCCGTCTGCCACTTTCTCATTGTCATCACCACGCTGCATAATGGCAGCAGTGACACAGTAATGTTGAATGTGGTTTACAGGTGGTGTTCCTGCAACAGCAGCTGGAAGAGAAGGAACGCACAATACAGCTTCTGCAGCTGCAGATGACAAAGTATACAAACTCGAGCACCATGACAAATGTAGCAGCCAGAGAGGCTTGCAATGCTGCTACCCAGACCGAGAGGGTAAGTGTTGCATCAAAGTATGGCGTTTTGGCTTTGTAAATTGTGCAGTGTAGTGGGTTTTTTTTTGACACTTTGGAGGAATTTGCAGCCCTTAGTCACCTGTCTGGTAAACCCAGACTTGTTTTCCACTTTTAGATTCACACAGAGGATCACTCTGTGAAAGTATATGGCAATTATTTCAATATTATATCAGATATTTATGTTCTCTGAATCATATTTGACTCTTACAGCATTTTGGAGTTGTTTCTTTTCCCATTGTCACTATGTTGGGAGTAATACACTTCAATATTAGCTTTAGGTTTCTGTGATCGTGCATCGTTAACAAAGTGTGAAGAGAGAGAAAAAAACCAACAAGATGCAACAATCAGATGTTTATTATCAACTGCTGTCTCAACATGTTTCAGGCATCATTATGCCCATCTTCAGGAGAACAAAGACCTTGTGTTACTGCATATGGTGCACTGCGCTGTAACAAGTGGGAAAAAGTAGATATTAGCCGAACGTCTTTATTATGGGGTAGCGTGTAGTAAACCTAGTTGGGGCTTCGTGTGTATATGCTAATGTCGTGTGTAAATGGGTGTGTTGTAGCGTTGGACTGGTATCTGCCTCGTACGTTTTTCAGGTCTGGTGTATAGGGAACGGGTGTTTTGGTGCTTGCGCTGTGCCTGTTTGATGGGAAGAGTGTGTGGTGCAGGTGTTATTAGGTGCTACTAGGGGGAGTGTGCTGGTGATGGGCAGGTTGGCATAGGGGGTGGAAATTTAATGTGAGATCGGCTACATACCTGGTTCTGCTGGATGTGGTTGGTAGCGGTTGTGGGGCGCTGCGTTGTAGGATGTGTCTACTGTGAAGGTTACTGTTCGACTAGCAGGGTCATGTAGGAGGGTGGGAGGGGTTGATGGCCATCTGGTTTAGTGGGTTGGGTTCGCCGGGGTTTGTTCGGAAACAAGCCTTCCAGATTTGTGAAATTCTTGTATAAAGAATTGTTCATATGGGGTTAATAGGGAGGTGTTTTTGAGTGGTTTTAGGAGGGTCATTGTTTTCTCTATGGGGCCATATTCATGCTGATTGTTGAGGATATGGAGGGCATATGCCCACAATCTGCATATGCCCTCCATATCCTCAAGAATCAACAGAAGTTGATAATAAACATCTGATTGTTGCATCTTGTTGGTTTTCTCTCTCTTCACACTTCAATATTAGTGTAGAAGGTGGGGATGAGCTCATGACTGTTGAACGGTAGATTCATGCCATAAGCCATTGGCTGTGGTAGTTAGCTTAGTAGCCTAATAGTTAGCATCTTAACTTGGTTATGATAAAGTACCATGTTTGATCCCAACTATCACTACGAGTCTGAAAACAAAAAGTAGTGTAATACTGGTATGGGTTAGTACCATGACACTCAGTCACCTGAAAATGGTGGTAGGTCTAACTACACACGCATTCCATATGTCACGTATACCTCAGACAGTGGACAGTATCTGACATGATACTTGTGTAACACATGCAGGATCTTGAAACTGATTGTTAGGGAATGAAACTTGTCCTAGGATATATCCTCAAAAATTAGTCTGTAGATGTCCTTTTGGTCATATTCTGTGAAGAAAAGTTTTATGCAGGAATCATTTTGAGGTGCAGTTCAGGAAATAAATTTGAAAAGCGCCTATGTATTTGTTTTGATATCTGGGCCTATCTATTTGCAGTGCCTGAATTACAGCACCGTGTGAGTGAAACATGGTATAATTGTCACATTTCTAAATTTTGTTGGGACACTTTGATTTTGGCCACTTTGGTACACTCTAAAGTTGCTACACTTAACCGCTAAATTAATTTTTATGTGTCTGTCCTGAGTCTTTTACAGTTAGTGATGAAATGATATACTGCACTTTTGTTGTATGAATAGTAGCCACATGAGGGTTTCCATCTGTATTATATTGTTTGGATGCACGTCTTGGCCTTAGGTTTAAATGCGTGTGTTTGTGTATGGTGCCTAAGAAAACTGTTGAATGAAGTTTGTACAGATCTATAAAAATACACATTATATTTTTAGGTTTCAATGTGCAGATTTTCAAACCCTTCCCGCCACCTGATGATATTTCATATATTTGTTAGAAATTACCGGAGTTCGGGTTTCCAGTGCTTGGTACGTTTTTAAGTAGGCTGATTATGTAGTGGTCCTTGTTTTATGAATGTATTTCTGTTTCTTGAAACACATGAAATGTTAAGTTGTGTCCTGTTGCCATTGATTAGGTGAATTATGTGATATAACATCTTCATTTCTGGAGCGGTACGGTACTGCGATGGAAGAAGCATAGGAACATGAAAATAAATCAGGAGACATAACTTCTCTGCTGATGCCCAAACATTATGTCCTCTGCACATGATGAATTTGTTGCAGATTCGACCAGTGTCAGCAGGTCCTTCCCTCCTCCAGTCCCTTCCATCAGAAAACATGGGACCTCTTGTGAGGTAAGTGATTTTTCTGTGAAATTTAAGTGTGAAATTTCATTTGTTTGATATAGCCAACAAATTATTTCAAGTTTCTATGGAGTCATTAAAGTTATTTGACGTTCAGCTGACTGTGCATTGTGATAAATTCTTATAATAAATCCAACTAGATGCACTAATTTCTCAAATTTATTTTTGGAATGAAACTACATGTTTCAGACAGTTCCTTTGTCCATCATCAGGAATTTTTCATTGTACACACAGCAGGTTTGCTGACTGCTTGCAAGCAAGCGGTCAGCAAACCAGTATGATATATACCATTGCGGTGTGTACAGTGAAAAACTCCTGATGATGGACAGAGAAACTGTGTGAAACAGGTAGAGTTTTATTCCAAAAATAAATTTGAGAAATTAGTGCATCTAGTTGGTTTTATTATAAGAAATCATTAAAGTTGCATGTTGCTGCTTGCAGCAGTAACTTGTTTCCTCATCTTTTCAAGCCATTATAATATGTCAGTAGGCTCAGTAAGGTCCATATAACCCAAGATAAAGTCATGAAATCAGAATTTGCTCCAGGAGTTATGGATGGTGAAATTTCTGGTCTTGCGACTTCCTTCCTCAAGTACCTACTGACCAGGAGTGCCAGATTAAAGGAATTGTGTTGTTTGATGTTTGTTGGACCATGCATCATTGTGATAACTGAAGAATAAAAACCAACTGGATGCCACTTATTATTTTATTGTACTTCTTATAGGCTCAACATGTTTTGGGCACTACTATGCCCATCATCAGGAGCTCACGACTATAATGTTGATTACCACATTGGTCGTTTCGTTCTTTGTTTGCTGTAGGTTGGAGGTTAGGTGCGGTTAGGTTGGAGTAGTGTCCGGGCTGCAGGCCTGATAATGGGCATAGTAGTGCCCGAAACATGTTGAGCCTATAAGAAGTGCAATAAAATAATAAGTGGCATCAAGTTGGTTTTTATTCTTCAGAATTGTGTTGTATTGACACAATTCAGACACCAAAATTATTAACACAAAGCCTAAACTGAACCTCCAAGAACGTGGAGGAATGAAATTTTCATGTTCGAAAAACCAAACATCAAGAAACTTTAAATTGAGAAAAGTTGTATGTTTTTATGTGGTGTTTTGTATGATCCCACAAGGAATGAACTGAAAAAGTGGGGAGACCTTTAATTGGGAAACCTTAAATCAATATTCTGCTGTAATTACGTAGGTTACAAATGATATGCTATTTGTTGTTTATTTTTTTTATATAATACTATGTGCATCTTGTAACTATATTTTTGTCAATCTGACGTGTGGTTGACCGTGCATCGTAATTCAGTGTGGATAAGAAACCAACTAGATGTCACTTTAGTTTTATCCTTTATTTCTCCCGTACAAGTTGCTCAACATGTTTCGGGCAACCATGTGCCCATCTTCAGGAGCTGATGAGCTGCCCGAAACATGTTCAGCAACTTGTAAAGGAGAAATAAAGGATAAAACAAAAGTGACATCTAGTTGGTTTCTTATCCACACTATATTTTTGTCATAAATAGCTTTTTTCTGTTTAAATATTTCAGGTTTCAAGCGTGTCATCTTTTGTTGTAGTAACCGAGAATCAGTGTGCTTTGTCTGACAAACATTTCATTCTTGTAGTCAGTGATTCTTATATTCCTATTACTCTGAATTTGTGTGTGTATTATTAGCAAATGCGTGACTATTCCTGTACCAGTAGTTAGGAAACTGTTGTGTTGATTGATTTTATTTCAGGCCGACTCAGCCAAAGTAATTGTTACTTTTACATGTCTGTCTGGATGCTGCAGCTTCAGGATAGGGAAGGTAGAGTGTGTGTCCCAAGTGGACCTTGGTTTTGGTGTGATGATTTTGTTTGCTGTGAACTTGCTCTGTTGCTTACACTTGTTACAGTTTTGCTCCCTATGTGCAGTATAATATTATCTTGCCTTTTATTCCATCTGTTTGCTGTAAATGGACTTGACTTTCAAACTACAATATCAGGTGGTAGTGTTACGGTGTTACTTTAAATATTGTGCCTTCAGTGTTGAACTACTGTTTATCAGCCTTGCATGTAGGAGTTGCCTTTAAAAGTAGGTATAGTAAACCTTTATTGCATCACATACATTTTCAAAACAGTTACACACTGAGAATCTGTGAATGGAAAAACAGTGCATCAGGCATGGTGACTATAAGAATTGCCATTTGATCAGCTTGTAATATGTCAATATGATATGATATGGCAGAACAGGTGATGTATCACCAGCATGTCAAATAAGTAGACTATGTGCTGGATCTCTGAAGAACTGTGGTTTTATCCCGGGCCCATCCATGGCTCCTATTCAGTGGGTATCATGGGCTCTTTCCCCGAGGGTACATTACAGCTGCCATAGTGTGAAGCTTACCACTCCCATTTGGTTCTGAGATGAATGAGTGGAGTCCCACCTCCACTTCCCCCCCCCCAGATGAAACTGAATTCACTCTTAATCGTAACACACCTAATTTATTTGATCAGAAGAATGTCTTTACAATATTTAATGTAGTTCTCTACTTGTTCGTCCTTGTCAGGCCATTTTGAGGTTATAAAGAGGGTAGTATTTATTACTGTTGTTGATACCTTGAATGTAACTTTATGTAACAGTTTTTTAAGCAGTCAAAGCAGTGTGTGGTACTACAGTTATGTTAACCTTTAGACGCCTAACGTCAACTATAGTTGATGTACCGCACCGCTAACCTCCAAAGTTGCATTTTATATATTTATTCAACAAATATAGGTACCAAATATTTTAAACACGGTATATACTGTCCGTTTTTTTCTCTTCAAAATGCAGTTTGTTTCATAATTCTAACATATTTGGTTCCTGTATTATTCACATTTCATATACAGGGTGTGCTAAAATTAAAAAAATAATTCTGGCGCCAAAAGGTTAAATATTCACCTATTAAAAATTTTGCCAGTATATGCTAGTGTCACTAGCTGTGAAACTGTACACACATACTTGTACTTATCATATTTATAAAAATAGTTTTAAAACTATTTTATGTGTTGTTATAATTTTATAGTATGTACCCAAAAAATATATATGAAATACCATGTAGGGAAGGTTAAACCTACATAATGGTTGTCTTAAAAATAATATAGGAATATAAGAAATTTATCTTCCTGATTATTACCAGTATGATGAATTTCATATATATTCATTTCTGTAATATCTGGATCGGAATCTCATTGGAAATTTGTGAAGTTGCCATTGTGGCCCAGGATAACTCAAGGAGTTTAATGATTGGCCATAGGCTGCACAACCGGAGTTCAATTCCTGGTGGGTTGAAAGATTTTTCTCTATTTTTGCTGTGCCCAGACTGGTTCTGGGGCCCACCCAGCCTCCTATGTGGTGGGTAGCAGGGGCTTTTTCTCTGGGGGAAAGTGATCGGGGCACGAATCTGTCTAGTCATCTCCGTCTGGTATGGAGCTTGGGAATGTATGGAATTATACCTCTATGGCACCGTATTTCTTCATGGCATGGTACTTTATTAATCGCAAGGACAGCTGTACCTATTTTACTTTCACCTTTTCAGCATGGAAAATTTTCTAACTGTTAGGAAGTTGTTACAGCCATATGTAAATATTAACATAAGTTTCCAGTTTTGGAAAGGCATGTTTGTTAAGATATGAAAATGCTGTAGTAAAATATTAAATTATGTTAGTAGATTGTGAAAACAGATGGAGCAAGGGGCATAGAATGTTATGTATTCTGTATTTTCCTTATAACATTTTTCAACCTCCCTCTCTATGGAAGAGGAATGTGATGAATTATTGACATGTTAGTACGGCATGTTGTGTAAAATATGTTTTAAAGCCATAGTGAATAGTGCCTTGCATGTTTATGCAGCATATGCAGAACTAAGAACTAGGTGGCACTTAATTCAAATTGCTGTAGACTGCAGTTCTGATGCATCTAGAACAGTGCCAGTATAATTCGCAAACTGTCAGATTGACACCAGTCAGTGGCAGTGGCGTACCAGGGGGGGAGGGGGTGGTGGTTTGGAGGGGTTCAAACCCCCACCCCCCTCCAAAATTCCGAAGTCCCTCCAAAATCATGCCAAACTCAACCTGATTGTGAAAACTGTTAAAAATTGCTGAATTTAGGATGCCAACACCCCAAGATGTTCAGAAAAGAGGCAGTAAAATTCTAAAACTGCCTAGGTTTGCAATTGTTTTACATTAGCAATGATAAATAAATTGGTTGTCATCATAAATAGTCTTCAAGTACCAAAAATTAAGAAAATTTTACTATATGAAATGAAATTTCTTGTACCAAATTACAGCTGCCTCCAGAACCTCTGACTAAGGGGCTACTGCCCCAGATCCCCGTTCGCGCTCTCCTCTGTCCTCACCTGAATTTGTTGAACCCCCCCGAAAAAAATTCCTGGGTACGCCACTGGTCAGTGGAAAGTGATATTGTCTCTCATATTGATAGCAGTACTGCTGTTATATAGGAAATGGTCTTGTGGTCATTGTGAGGAAAGAGTTTGTTTATTTCCATTGAAGTTTTTATGGGAATGCAAACACATTATGTTGAGTGAAAAAAAAAATTGGGGAAGAGTGGCACAGTCAATGGTTTGCTCAGTTATTAGGATGTCATGTCATTTGCTGTTATCTTGGATTATTTGGCCAGAATGATTGTAAAATGTATGCACTTATACCTGTTTTGATTTCATGTTTTGAGTAAAACAAGCTAAGCCATCCATATTGACCCAGTCATTCTAGCCTCTGTGCTTGAAGATGTGAGAATATCAGCACTGACAAAATTATTTGAAGTTCTTACTGATCTGAGTTTTATTACACATGACGCCGTGTAGTCTGTTGAACAGTTACTGATGATTTGTATCCCAGAACGCTTGAATCTTCTTCAGCTCCATTGTGAGAACTTTTAAATCTCACAAATTCATACTGCCTTGAAATTCTGTGATAAAAACATGTTGAATTAGTCAATATGCCCAGGAACACATTGGAAAAGTACGCACATAATACCAGTGCCGATGAGAACGCCATTGCTGGGAACAGTTGAAATCTTCAGGGATTTGTATAATGTGTTATATACCGTCAGTACACAACAATATATCTGTACAGTGATACAATATATACAATAAGTTCACATTACGGCTACACGTTTCGACCGTAAACGGACATCTTAAGGCAAGAAGATGACCATTTATGGTCGCAACATGTAGCCGCAGTGTGACCTAATTGTATATATTGTATCACTGTACTGTTATATTGTTGTGTACTGACAGTATAAAATACATTATAGAAATTTGTTAAAACACCTCTGGAAAACTTCTGGGATTTGTTTCAGTATTTACTGATACATACATACTGATGTTTTGGAGGAGAGCAGTGCCTTTGCAATGCTGGTAACTGTTTTCCAGTCAACACAGTGTAACATCCAAGAAGACTTCTGTCTTCATCAGTGTCACTTTTAGAGTTTGCAAGAATGTGAAAGGCCAGAAAGTGGATTACAGACTCCCTCTGAGGAAGTCTGGCAGCATGATTTCTACCATCCAAATCCCACTTCCCAAGTCTTGCCAAAGACAGAGTGATGCAAAGAATCGTGTAAAACTGTAATGAAGGATGGATGAAGATGTAATTCTAGTCTTATGAAGTAACTGAATATAATGATGAAATATGCTTGCTTGGAGATAGAGCATATGTATAGAGTTTGTGTGTCTGTAGTATGAATTTATTTTGTGCATGTGTAATTTGATTGTTATGTAACTGTGAATTTTTCTTAATTTGAATGAACTGGGATAAATGTCTTGTTCTCTTACGCTGCCTTGATCAGACTTTTGGTGTAAGTATGTAATTAAGATCATATAATCCCAAAATTTAAAATAGCATTTTGTTGTAGTCAGTTTTACTTGTAGAGGCGTGTGTGCTGGGTGTAGTTGGTATGTGTGTCTTCCTCTTTGAACTTCTTTTCTTCAACTTGAAAGAAGGCATCACGAAGTGCTAGAATGAATGTACAATAAACTTAATTATATACATCAGCACTACCTTTTTTATTTATACATAAGGCTACATGTTTCGACCCATCAGTTGGTTATTTTCAGGCTTACTTTGCAGATTAAGTTGTTGGTGCCGTGTGCACATTGGGATCCCAGTAGGTTTACATTAGTAAAATACATAAAATCTGGTAAGTTTCTTTGCGAAGGACAAATGAAATATGTAACACGCATTTGTCTGGTTAAAATGTTTAAAATCATGGGTTGACATTTAACAATTAAAACAGTTCCTATTATCATTTGGGTATCCTGTGGGAATGTGAGGTTCTAATATATTATCAATATGTATTAAGATGTATGTATAATATATTAGGACCTCACTTTCCCACAGGATACCCAAGTGATAATAGGAACTGTTTTAATTGTTAAATGTCAACCCATGATTTTAAACATTTTAACCAGATAAATGCATGATACATATTTTATTCATCCTTCACAAAGAAACTTACCAGATTTTATGTATTTTATTAATGTAAACCTATTGGGATCCCAATGTGCACACAGCACCAATGACTTAGTCTGCTATGTAGGCCTGAAGATGACCGACTGATGGGTCGAAACATGTAGCCTTATGTGTAAATAAAAATGGTAGTGCTGATGTATATAATTAATTTTATTATACACTCTTTTGTCAGTTTTTTATAGTCATATATGCTTACAGAAAGTCTTACATCTTTCAGTTAAATTAGCATCTTTTTATTGTCATTTGCTTGAGGGCTATTATGCACAGAGAACAGACCACTTGGAGTCCAGTAAGTGATAGGAGGATAAAATGGAAATGAATCTTAAAGAAATAAAATGTGAAATTGTGGACAGGAATCATCTGGGCCATATTAAGTTGCAGTAGGTGGTAGGAGGAGCCGATTCCAGTGGCTGCATGGTATAAGGCATGGCATGGGTCTGCAGCCGCTCACTTTCTGGGATTGCAAGTTCAAATTCCGCCAGGGTTGTGGATATCTGTCTCTTGTTAGTGTTCTGTGTGAGAGTGATCTTGGAATCTCAAAGATGAGGAGGCCTAGGCCCAGTAATTTATTTTTATTTCCCGATTTAGGGCTGCCTAGCTGTGAGGGTAGGGTGTACGAGGGGCTTTTATGAACCATCAGCTTCCATAATACACAGGGATGTCCTTGTTTGACTGAGTGTCAGCTTTTCTCTATGATCTGCACCATGCGGCTTGATGATACAAGAGAATGAAACATATCTTGACATGTGACAATATAATGACATCAATGTGTATGGGAAGATGTCCCTCTGCATGGCATGAAGGCGTATTGGGATAGTGGAAGTATAGCTCCATCACTCTTAACCTTAGCACAAGATGGAGGCAAGTGGTTTCCCTCATGTGTCAGCCATTTTACCCCTGGGGAGGGGAGAGAGACCCTGGGTCCCATTGAATGGAGGCTGGGGGGATCCTGGACCTGGTCTGGACTTTTTGGAGTAGATAAAGTCTGTTGCCTTTCTTGGGATTTGAACCCCATATCATCCAGCCCATAGCCTAGACACTAGATCATCCATTCTGTCTTACGACTGCTATTAAAAGCTACAAGCCATGGCCCATTTTAACTTTAAAATCCAAGTGCTTATGATGCTGGTTAACTTTTTATGTAACTTGGGTGCTGCTGTTAATACTTCAGCAGTGTTAGTAGTTACTCTTCTTGTGCAGTTTGACTGACATGTGGGACCAGAGAAGACGGGCAACACAGGGGCAGCTGGGAGTAGTACGACAGCCAGTAGTAGCAGCTGCAACTCTTCCTGGGAAACGGGTCTGGAAGCAGCGAACTAGCCAGCCAGGCTCAGAACTTGTTGCTGCAGTGGCGTATAGGCCTGACCAAACAGGCATTCCTACTAGGAAGTACAGTGCTATCACTGCATCCTCAACACTTCCAAGAAGGAGACACATAGGAAGTAATAGCATAGTGACCAAAACATGACATAAATGGTAGATTTTTTGTTGTATGTTGTGATATATTTGGATGTTAATGGTGACACAGTTGCCTGCTGTAGAACATGATGCATCCTTCTAGAAATATCTCTTCAGCCCCTTTCCAGCCTACTCACATCTGCAAGTGAAGTGTATTTCATTTTAAGGTGAGGAGCTGACATACATTTCTACATGGTTGAATGATGTTACGGAAATTCTGAAATTCGTTTTACTTTCATGCATTCCATTTTAAATTATTACTTTTTTTAAATTATTGTTTTCAGGAATTGTTAATTAATGGAAGATGCCTGAGTTTTTTTTAAATAAAGTATATTTTAAATATTCAAGGTCATTCCAGTTATTCAGTATTGTAGTTAGTTCATAGTTCTAGGCATCACAAACTGTCAGTGTAGGCTGTTAACAGTGGTGTGAAAGTTCTGAACCTTATTGGTAAAGCTGCCATGTTTCACAATTTAATCTTTAAGTAATGCAGTGAAGGTTTAATGTTTGCCATCCCGAAGTGTTTAACACATATATAAATATACAATGATGTGTCACTCAAACACAACAAAACTTTCATCATGTTTATTATTGTATTAGGGCGACATGTTTTGATTCTTATAGAATCATCCTCAGGCCCTTGTAAGAATACAGATCCTTACTTAGTAATGTTAAAATGCGCTGTGGGATCCCAAATACTTACATTCTTGATAAAACTATGTATAAAATGCATGTGTCGTTATGTTCTTATTATACAATCAGGATAAAGTTAAAGTTTTAGAAATAAGTGTCCTGATTGTATAATAAGAACATAACGACACATGCATTTTGTACATAGTTTTATCAATAATGTAAGCGTTTGGGATCCCACAGCGCATTTTAAACATTGCTAAGTAAGGATCTGTATTCTTAGAAGGGCCTGAGGATGATTCTATAAGAATCAAAACATGTTGCCCTAATACAATTATAAACATAATAAAGTGTTGTTGTGTTTGACTGATACATCATTGTATATTTATAAATGCAGTGAAGGTCTGGAAGAACTTTATCTAAAACATGATTACAGTTCTCATTAACTGGAATGAACTTTTGGATGTTCAACACTTCAGCTCCCAGCAGGGCATGCTGTTTGCCGAACTGCCAGCCCAGCTGTTTTGTACGCTACTTGCAAGAAAACACTCTGAAACACTCTAAAAACAAAGAAGTGACTTTTAATGTGTAAAAAATAAATTCAAATGGGTGTTACAAACACTTTGTTGTGGCTAAATCAGACACTGTGTGGTCCAACCACATTCAGAAAGGTCTCTCTTGTTTTTTCCTGCTTTGTTTTTGTATCCAACCATGGTCAGATATGGTAACTTGAACAAAACGGCCTCATCTGACCAGAAGAATGGTTCATACAATATTAAATCTCTCATTATATCTGTCTAAAATGAGCTGTGCCAGCAAGACTGAAAGGGTGTAGAATGAATTTTTGTTAATTGAAGGCAGATGGTAATTTAAAATAAACTTTGTATATATACAGGGTGTTTCACGACTTTAGGGCATAACTGCAGGAGGTGATTTCCTAGGTCTTTGTGATCAAAAAAGTTCATATAAACATGTGTCCGATTTTGGACGGTTACGGAGTTATGA
>Ga0123352_10012365_pt1 | contig 13490 bp, 9 predicted proteins | sample TergutLab28metaG_FD_89700 | JGI IMG/M metagenome (GOLD analysis project Ga0123352, IMG submission 89700) | Labiotermes labralis P1 segment gut microbial communities from Petit-Saut dam, French Guiana - Lab288 P1 | ecosystem: Host-associated > Arthropoda: Insects > Digestive system > Gut ...
ACTACAACATGGGAAGTTTTAAATCACATAGTCTTAAAAAGAATATCTTGCAAGTGGTGGCCGTTGTTTGCGTGGTGTTTGCGTGCAGAGCGCCTGGGAGACTGCAAAACGGACCGTCTGACAACCTCGATGTTCATCTTTTTTCAGACACACTTCCCGTTTCCCTGAAGTTCTCAACCCACAACAGAATAGATTTTCGGTCCGGTACTCGGTCCCGAGGGGGGATATGGTAGCGAGTGCGGAACGCACGATGCACCGCTACGATAGAGTGACTTTGCGAAAAGTATGTTTCGACGGCAAATGCACGCTGCTCGTTGGACCACACCATCTTTACGGCTGCGGAGTGTTGTAACGGGAACTTCCCAACTACCTGCACCTTTCGAGCCCAACCCCACCATTCTACGCCCCCCCCCCTCCCTTCACAATGCCCTACTGAAAGTATGGAGGATATTTTGCCCCACCCTGTATAAGCAACATTCAGCTAGTTTCTGTTATATTATAGCCATAATCAGACTGGACACAGAACCATAAATAGGAAAAAAACTAAAATAAAATGCAATAAAAATATTAGGGGCGAGGTCTCTCTTACATTCTAGCGGAGTTATGTGGAATTGCACAATACACGGAAAAAATGTGGACGTTCCAGGATTTTGTAAAATTATGTGACTTGTAAATACCTGTTTGTTGCTTACAGATAAAGTTGCGTTTGAAATGTGAGTTTACATTATTCTTTATTTACACAAACTGGGAAATACAATGTAACCATCTGCCTAATTTGCCCGACTTCGGTTACTATATTTTCAAACTCGCCGTGAGCACATTTTCTTCTCAGGGTATACATGGGGATAGAAAGCCGCTCTCCTCGCAACTCTTTTCTCGCTGAAATCTCGCAACTGACTGACTCTATTGGCACGTTCGTTTTTTCTACATATCCCTCCCCCTTGTCAAAGAAATAAGCCACTACAGGAAAAACCCAGTAAAAACATTCCCACGAACAACGAACACCTGCGTACATCTGGCCACAGTTATAAACGAAAGAATACAAACCTTATATGGAAAAGAGGCGAGTCAGCACTCTACCAATATAGCCTGGCAGCTGCACGTGTGGATAGCATGCAAATCAAAATAAACATTACACTTTCCTTTAAATATAAACAAGCCAATGCCAGACGACCAGTTTATCTTCTCATCTTTTTGATTGCCTAGTTCGAGATTTGAACTACGTACCTTGGCCGGTTATAACATGGGATCAAAACTTCAAGCACTTCATCACAAACATGTAGTCTTTGGAAGCATTTCTGAAGCCCATTAGACTTAAAATACCCCAGTTCATACAGCGAAGTTTGAAGGATTACGAATGAATAAATTTCTGTGTGAATTATAGTGCGGCTGAGAATCCGAACGCTTCAAATTTGCGCAATACAATCTCAAATTTTCTTAATTTTATCACATTTTTGTGAACATAAGAAAAAACATTTTATACAGAATTTACACAACCTCTTGACATCTACATCACTCCAAAATTCACACGTCTAATTTCAGTGGTTCGTTTGCTATGAAACCGAGAATTGTCATGGCCTGCAGCAGAGTTCCAAACTCAAATATTAGGCGTGCCAAACTGATAAATTCGAAAATTAACGCGGACCGACCATCAATGTAAGCAACAAAAAGCTTAAGTATTTTCATTAAAAATCATTACACCATTAAGAATAAGCCATACGTTTAATAACAAAATGAAAGTAAAATTATTGAATTTAAAGCTTCATTACATTATAATTTCTTTGCTGACGCATGAAATACGTCACCATAAAGGTACTGCAAACCTTTTTGAAGTTTATTGCCTGAGCTGAAATATTTCAAATTAATAAGTATAAAAACCCTTCTTGACACACAACCTTTCGATCGCAGGTCAATTCATGTGGGATTTGTGGTGCACAAAAAGGCACTTCGACAGATGTTTTCCGAGTATTTCCGTTTTCTCTGTTAGTATTCTACCACCAATGTTTCATACTCATTAACTCGTCTATCACCGATGCTAGAGGATTAAACTTCAGCAACTGACAGCGTTTTTAAAGAGTACACATTTTAAAAATTAGTGACCAGGACCAGATTCTATAACTGAAATTAGATCAGAGAGAGGACTGCATAATATGAACTGGAGAGCCGAGCGTTTTGAGACCCGTGTCCTGTAGATACCACGCGATAAGTGTGACGGATATTCCACTGAAGGCTGTCCAATAAAAGCTGCACATTTGTAGGTACAAGTATGTCTCTCATGATCTCAAGTTAGTAGTGTCGCACCCACCAAACACGTTCGCGTGACTAGTATCTTCTTATTATAGGCAGTAAAATATTAAAGGCATACAGGATGGATGGGGTCCAGTCATCACGTCTTTACAGACCTATACGTAATTCCACAGTATTCGTCAGTTGGTCTAAACTTCACAAAGGCGACAAGACACAGGTGACAGTTCCATACGCCTAAACTAAGCGTGTGCATATCCCGGACGCCAGGTCGCCCGGGCGACGAAATTTCTTCCGGTGGTTCCTTATATGCATCTGACTACATGTCACCCTTCTGGCGCCTAGAATTTTAAAGGGGATCCTAGATCTTTTATTTAAAAAAAAATTGTGGATTTCTGGCCTAAACCTATAAGGAAGAAAGCAGGCTCATATAATCCATACACATTTATTTCTTTTGGTGTTTTATTTAACAACGCTGAGAATTGCTAAGGTTATTCTATATCTTCGGTGATGGACGAAAGGATGAGTATGGAGCATGGGTAGAATGATGACAGTGGGAAGCCGGGGTTCTTGGAGATTAATATGTCGCAGAGACACTTTGTTCATCACAAATCTCCCGCGGCCTGACCTGGGATATTATGTGGGCCTCGGTGGTGACAGGCAGTGGGCTAACCGCCTGAGACATGCCACGGCCCAAGCTTTCATCTATGTCCGGAACAAGATACGAATATTTCATCGGCTATGAAGTGAAAAAAAAAAGGTCTATTCAGAGTTTATGACAATAAAATATAGTTGTGATTTTTCATAGTACACTAAAGTGAGGCCATAAATCAAGAAATACCCTAGTAAATTCTGATTTTAATGTCCGCTATTAACCGACTCAATTGTGCAAGGTTCTCCTATTGGGGACGGGGTTTGGATATTTACTCGGCTAATAAAAGAATTCCCTGTTCTTATGAAATCCAAAGGTCCGTTACCCTCTTCAAAAACTCATATAATCGGAAACTATCTGGAGCCACTTGAATGTAGTCGAAATATTCACACCAATATCTTCGAGATGTGATGAAATATTAAATCCCATTTACACCTACGTCTAGGAAGTGCCCTTTTCCTTTTACGTTCTCATATCGGAATAATGTGAAAGCTACTCAATTATTATACCAACTACTGCACATAAAAAAATTTATAAAATTTACTCATTAAAACATTAAAAACGCTAAGACATGTTTCGGTCCTAGGACCATCATCAGGGAGCCATATCGTCCTTGCTAAAGTCACACTATAAAAAGTCACATTAATTTCGCTGTACCAATTGGGTATTGTGGCAGCATGTCGTGTTGTGTAATATTATGTTGCGAAGAGTGTCCTGCTACGGATGTGCATTCTGTGCTTCGTTGCGTGATAATGGTCCTAGGACCGAAACATGTCGGAGCGTTTTTAATGTTTTAATGTGCCAATTTTATATATGTGCAGTAGTTGGTATAATAATTGAGTAACTCAACAACATGCACGGTGTAACAACGAAAATGTGAAAGCCGTACTTATTTGCCCAGGATCCTCTTATCCATAAACAACACAATCCTAATTTAAAATACTCAATTTTTGCAGTAGCCCAGTTACAAATCCCATGGAGTGCCCTGGTCCGTCATGAGCCACTTTTTTGCACATACCAGTTATGACAATTAAATAACTCGACAGGATATGCAAAAATAGACAGGAAATGAACATATCTTCTAGCACTGAGGCGAATTTAGATCTTTGAATCCTGGGCCCTTTTTAATCCACTGGACAGGTCGCATGTTCAGGTGTTCACAACTGCAGAACCGGTGAGGAGTGGCATTACTAATTACCACGGTCCGCAAATATCTGTTATTATATTTCTTTGAAGAATTTATTATTTATATCTGCGTTCATTTTTTCCGTGTTAAATATATCGGTCACAATATCAAATCTGGGCTCGGTCGAAATGCTTTGAAATTTTGGTATTTTTAATCTTCCGTGCGACAAACTGCACGAAAAATTTCACTTATCCACATGTACAGTAGGGGACTGCAACAAGTTTCGGCTATTTATTACAGCCATCTTCAGGGAGCACTGGCATACAAAGGATAATTTGCAATTACTGACTTACAAACAATACTTTGTACACAATTTTTTACATATAGGCTATATCTATCTACGAGGTATCTACCTACTTTCCCCTCCACCTACCTACCTACCTACCTTTGTTGTAAACCAGTATTCAAAATTAGAGTTGACAGCGTAATTGGCATATATTATCTACGACAAATTACGTTCCCTATTAACGTACAGTCAGTCATGTTCTCCTCATACGGAATTTAAATTAATTGCCACATCGTTCCAAAAAATGCAAAAGTAGGAACTGGGTCCGTGGTTATCGTCTGTCTGTTTACCACCGTTTAAGAAACAGGTGTGCGGCCCTGTAAGGTATTTCTGCTACATAACCATTCTTTCATATAATAAAGTCTATTCGCCTCCCATAAATCCAACCCTTCGCCCGTACCTCGGGGTGTCGTAGGTTCGTACTCTACTCTACCCTGGGTCACGCGGGAGGCAGTAACAGGTGTGGAGTTTATACCCTGTTGGGAGTGGCTACGACACACGCTGGCTAACGGGGCACTGGTCTACCCAAGCCAAGGTGGAAGGTACCGTGCCGAGAGCTGCATGGCACTGGGGTAGAGAAAGCAGTGTCGTTAACGATCCCCTTGGGGAACCAGTCCGACCCCCATCGTATGTCATCCTTCCGTCCGCGTGGGGCCCCGTGAACGGTGACCTTATGTTTTTCCCCACTTTCTAGGAGGGCTCTTTTTGGGGGGCTCTGGCAGACATAAATGAAGAGATAGACCAGTGGCTCTGGAGACGGAATATCTCTCTCCATAGGGACCCTGTTGGGGAACCTGAAGGGAGGGCTCCCTTGCTGGGGACCCTCAACAATAGGTAGAAAAGTCTCTGGAGACGGGCATCTCTTTCCATAGGGGCTCCGCTGGGGAGCATGGAAGGGGGCTCATCTACCAGGGACTTTGAGAGATGGATGAAGGGAGCTCTAAGAATGGAACGTCTATCTCTGAAGAGGCTCAGTGCGGAGGGCCTCTATGGAGGGCTCATTTACTGGGGACCCTGGAAGATATGTGAAGAAAGGCTCCGGAATCGGGCATCTCTCTCCATAGGGGCCCCTTTACGTCCGCGGGGAACCTGGAATCAGGAGGGGGGATGTATACCGGGGACTTTGAATGATGATTGAAGGAGGGCTCTAGGAACGGGGCATCTCTGTCCGAGGGGACTCCATGAGGGGGACCTAGAGGGAGGGTTCCCTTACTGGGGACCCCGAGAGATATGTTAAGGGTCTGGAAAGGGCGTCTGTTTCCTTAGGGGCCCCGCTTTTGGGGAACATGGAGGGACACTCTTTTCTTAGGGCCTTTGAGATCAAGAGATATGTACAAAAGCCCTGTAAGCGGGTATCTCTATCTGTACGGGCTCCGTTGGGGAACCTGAATGGGATTCGCTGGCCGGGACTTTTTGAGAGAAAAGGGAAGAATATCTGGGTTCGTTTCTTGGACTCAGAGGACATTAAGACTTTAAGTCTGGGGGCCATCTGGAACTCTGGTAAAGGGAGAGGGCTCTCCTGAGCTGATATCAGATTATGGGGCACAAAGGGCCCATCTATAAGGCCTAAGTGCATCGGGACCGTGATGGCTCGAACCCAATGCTTATCAAACAAACAATCAATCAACCGAGTCTACTCGCTCTGCATTCCATATATATACGTACATGCATGCTCGTAGCTGTAATAAAAATTCTACTCACCCTTAATACGGGCGGCTTTGTAGGCCAAAAACAACAGCAACCGACAAGCAAACATTTCGAAGAAAATCTGTCACCACATGCAAAGTCGTGGGAGTTACTACGGCTTATTTCCCATAAATCGTAACTCGTCCTTTGCTCCCCTACAATTCTCGGTTCAAAGGGCTGCAAAGATATGACCCACATCACGGTAAGAATTTCCTCTTCGTGATTTTATTACGTTGGAGGAGTTACAGGGAATTTACTATCCTCTGAAAGTTTTTTCTACACAGCCCAAATCCCTTCTTCAATTCGACAGAGTGATACCCCAGAAGAAACGAAAGGATTTCGCCTCAAATCTCACCGTATGAAAGGGACAAGCTGACGTGAAACTCGCGTTGATGGAGTTGGGGTTACTCGCAAGAGCGAGGGAAGGTAAAATATTCATTATGCGGTCTATTGCTGCATGTCAGGTAACGCAGGGAGAAGGAGATTTGCCAGTAGAAAGGGAAGCAGACAGCAATTCCTAAGAAGTGCAAATGCTTCAGTATTTAGTGTTACTCAGCATGACTGAGGAAAATCTGTTAAGTGCCTTTGGCTCAAAAATAATTTACTGTTTGTTCACTCTATTGTTTCCAGTTTTGTAGCGATGTTGGATTAATTACTGATTAAGATTCGATAAAAGTAACGCGGGTAATGATCGTGATTACGCACGGCCTTCACTTATTTCCATTTTAATCCTTGACTTCCTCAGTAGCCCAGGCTGTAAGCCCTAGAAACAAATTGCAGAGTGATTAGTGATCAATTAATTGTAAAGGAAGTGGAAGAAAGCGATTGTGACATAATCTGTGGTACTATTCCGACAATGGCTTCTAGGGTCTCAGGAAAACTTCAGCATTCCTCACCCAGAATAGCCAGTCTCCGAGCTGGGATTTGAACTCAGCATCGCCTAAGTAAGAATCAGCAGTGCAACCAAGTCGACAGCGACGTTTATATTAACCACATGACTTTCGAACCTTCAATTTAAGGATTTGGTTTTCAAAAATAAGATTCTTCTTTTTCTCGCTTTCCTTAGTGAATTTTTGCTACTTTCAGGAAGTCAACTCCCTAAATTCACCGTCTGCCATTGAGTTAATCATCGCCAGTCCATGCAGCGGAGATCACGTACAGATGATAAAAGTAGCTCAACTAGTAAAGAAACTCACTGGTGTCATGGAATCCGAAAGATTATTATCGTGTTCAAAAAGCCCCTCATTTGTCCCTAAACTCAGAGAAATTAATCCATTCCACACTTACTCCATTTCTGTAAGACCAGTATCAATATTATCATCCCACCTAAACGTGCGCATCCCAATAAACTTCTTTCATATTTTCCAAGTAAAATTTTATACGCATTTCTTATATCCCCCCGCACACGCCATAATCTTTTGGCCATCACATTCCTCTTGACCTATAAATATTTAACTCCATAATATTCAGTACAGAGTAAAAATTATGTAGCTCCTCATTACACAGTTTTTCCAGTGGCGCCTTCGATAAAATCCCCCTAATTATTGTTTCTTTTTTACAGGAGAAGGGAAGACAAAATTTCTGAACTCAGTGTAGTCCAGCATTAAGCCACGTGCAGTCAAGACCTGTTTTGACCCTATTCGTAACTTAAATCTGTGAGAACGGCCTGTTACTCTAGAATGTGTGCATTACAGTATCAATCAGTAGGTTGACATTGGTCGATTAAATAAAGGCATAAGTAAAATGTCCTTGTCGTTACGGGGAATAAGAAGGGAAGATACAAGAGTTGAGTTTCAGGTGAAACCCAATCGCAAGGAGTAGGATGTCATAAAGCTTTCAAACTCCATGTCATTCCAAAAAAGTAAACGACCAAGGCCGGATCGAACCAGTCAGAGACTGGAGGGTGTAGAAGGACAGATTGATTCATCTCCTCTTTCTGTATCTCCGAAGAGAAAGCAACAGAGAACTTACTGACGAAGCTGATTAACATAGGCCAAATATTCAAGGTTAAATTGTTCCATTGTCTAACAAGTGACCAAGGAATATGAATGGCTGAGATAAATTTTATTAAAATATAACCAACTAATTGCACAAATGTATAATTCTAAAATATCATTTATCTTTTATTCTATTATCTTATTCATACCTTCTTACTATCAGCATTAGATATAGGAGAGTATGTGACGTATTGAGTAGCTGAGCGACTACCAGTTTAACAGAAGGATTCTGCTGCATGGTGGTTATAGGTCATGTAATGTCTAATATGGTATGAGGTAGGCACGAAAACCGTTGTGAAATAGTATTAACCCAATATTTCCTTCGAAACGCCGAGGAAAAGAGCAAAAAATTTCGATCCCGGTATGCGACTCCTGAAGTACTCACGGTAGCATGGTTGAGGAATCCGTTCGTCTGGGATGTGATCCCGCTTCGCTGACCAATCGGTTCTCGACGTTTAGAAAGAAAAGACTGCCCTTAAGTAGAGAGGTCTAAAGATCCTACCTCTAGACCCCTGAAGATGAAGGTACTACGTTTCTCTAAAACGTCGAGAATAGAATGGTCAGTGACGCGGGGTCACATCCCGGAATAACGAAATTTTCAATTGTGGTAACAGTCGTCCAGCTTGAAAATCGATCATGCCATCTCCCAAATAAAAATTATGTAATGATAGCCATTAAAAATATAATTATATTCTAAAGTTCCAGTATTATCTTGCAATTACCTACGTACCAACTAAATTTCTAGAAGATTTCTATGCATCTGCTACTTTGTTGGTAGGTAATATATAAGTGAAACGTCAGTCTACAATGTATTATATTCCCGTTATTTTAATCCTTGAGTTTAGTAATAATCGTACTATTAAGGTTAAATCAGACAGCAACAGTTTGTGTTTGAAAGTTTTGACAGTTTGCTGATCACTGGGTATTACCAGATAGTCCCACTATCGCTCTATTACCGATGAAGTGGCAACATCAGGAGCCCCATTTGAAACTTTCAAGAGTAGGGATGACCCTTCAGCGTAGTTGCTGGGGACAATATTTTGTTTCCCCTCACAAAGAGTAATTAATTTAGATATTCTGCTCCAGTCATTATGCATATTCTGCACAGTGAACACAACGACGAACAATTTCCGGGAATACAATTTGTCAACTAAGACCTCAGAGGAGATCAGACCATAAGTTTTCCGGGCTGGTCTTAAGTTCGATACAGGCTGAATCCAGTGCAATAATTATAGTAAACTAATAACATTCTCTTCCTCTCCGCATTGGGGGACATCTTTGCTTTTCCATGTTCCTCCTAAATCCCCACAATATTCAGAATCCCAATCCAAACCATGCTAACCCACTTATCTCCGTGTAGTAAAACGGCACATATATTTGTGATTTTAGGTTTCCGCAGCAATGTAAATGATATCTGCATTCTTCTAGGATTTTACGCAGCGTAGTGTGGTAATTCCTTATCGACGTTTCGGGACAACCTATCGGGCCCACCTTCAAAGGTCAATAAGTCCGAGAATAATGCTGGGAACTGCATTCTTCTTGGACCTCTTGACTACATTTTTCTTGGACTGGACTTCTTTATTTTGAAGTTGGGACTCTTGATACACCAACTAAGTGCACAGTGATATACAGCACTACAGGACAGCAAAGGCCAAACAACCACAACTAGTTCACATCGTCGAAGAATGTAAAATGTACTGCTGCTCCTCAGTAAAGTGTATTCGTCAAAAACTAATAATTTGGTAAATTTGTGTTAGCCAGAGGAACATGTTCCCCAAATTATAAGCTTTATTGGGGTGACACATCCCGCTGGGATGCATGAATAGACAAACAGATGGACGGCCAATTACAACCACATTCTGAGACATATTTTATTGTCCATAACGTGTTACATGTTTCGGCTTTTCCATAAAGCCTTCATTAGCACTGGCTTTAAATTGTAAGAAAAAAAATACGTGCATTTTACAGAACAGTCATAATTAAAAAGGAGACTAAGATCTCGATTTTCCAGATATTCAAAATACGTGTTCTATATGGGGCACAACTGCGTTAAAATTAAATATCCAATTACGTATCACAACAATATATTAAAATCGTGTTGTCTTTTGAGGTAACATTTCTACTATTACAAAAGACTTCAGGGCTAACTTCCTCCTTGAAGAATAACTGCACTGAAATTAGGAGAAAAAGTGTAGCAGGCTACTGGAAACGGTGAGATATGTAACCGAAAACGGTTACATAGGCCACTATGTTTAAATATACAATATATATAAGTAAATTTTAAATAAAATATAGATTACGTTTATTTTGATTTTAGTTATTACTATTGCCAGGCCGGAATGTTTATCAGGGTAAATCTTAAGGCGTCAGTTTATTTATAATCTACTGTTAGTGTGAGGGGCTGTTAACTGTAAATATATGTATAAACAAAGGGGATATTGAACGTTTTGAAATGTGTAAAGGACAACCAACCAAAATTAAAAACCGCGAGACGAAACATTTACCTACATGTACATAGGTAGTGGAGGAGATGTACACACTGGCGTTTTGAGAAGGAACGACTGAAGATCACGCATGTTAGTGAAGTACTGGGGAAGTACCCGTTTAGATACGTTTGTTCTGCGTCATAACGACAAAGATTTTATTCGGAAAGACGGTAAGTTTATCGTGTAAATATCTTTCTTCGTCTCTCCATAAATGTAAAACCTCTCGATGGCATTGATGTGTGGGCATGGTTAATTGTGTGTAGTATTTTCATGGTGTAAATAGTTCCTATCAGGTGCCCGTTCTTAAAAAAGACTCTGGGCAATTTCAGAGTTATGTTTGTAATTATGAAACAAATTTAGGTGTTCGCAAAACCCGGTCATTTTTTTTCGGCTAGAATTGCCTAATTTTTTTGAACACCCGTGGCACATTGAAAGACTCCGTTACCTACATATTTATTAGGGCGGTTTTGACGTTTTCTTTGTTAGATTCAATTCCATAAAATTATTAATTTTGAATTCAATGACTAGATCAGCGTGTTTAAAAAAACTGTTTTATAAATTTTGTCTCTTTCTTAACGTACGCAAATACATGCCTTCTTTTCTTTCCTTTTCCTCCTGTGATAATATGTTAGTTGCTTTTCAATAATGGAGTTTATAACTCTGACATGGGAGCAGGTGCGTATAATATTCTATATCATGACAGTTTCCTTTTCTTTTTCGTGGGGGCTTAGAGGGTACGCATTCATGCCATTTACTGAATTCGTAAAACCAGCACGTGTACGCTCAGGACGGCGACAGGATTATTGTGCCATGATAATATCCATGGTAATCTCTTGTCTAGCAAGAGACAAATCGATGTCATTTGGTCAACGGTTTACAGTAATTTCTAAAATCTTCGTTTTGTTGTTCGCTTCTTGTTTTGTTTTTAAAAAGTGTGTGGGTTTTCTCTTATATTTCATGCCCGTGTCTGATGATGGCTTTATATAAAAACCGAAACATGTAGCACGTAATGGAAAATAAAAAAAACCGCCTAAGACGAATGTAAGTACGGCCCATCTGTTTGTCTAGTAGAAGCTTTGTTTGTGGCTAGGTTTCTGTGTTTTTTTAACAAACCTGTGACAGAACATCATTCGGAATGAAGTCTGTGAAGTCTAAATACAGGTCATATTTGTCTGATAAACATTTAAAGTCACTTTTCGTTACAGGTAGCACATATCCTAGTAATTAACCAATTTGATGCAAAAATGTTGTTTTATAATAAGTTTATTATATGGCTCTAAATGTTTCGAGCACTATATGCTCATCAACAGAAGGTCAAAATTGTATTATATAGCATCTGGTATCATCACGCCTGTAGGTGGTCGTCCGGTGCACAGGTTGATAGAGGGAAAAAAGGTAGCACAATGTTTGAACCCGCATTTAGACTTAATTGTTATCAGATAAGAATCAATTCCACTCCTCCAAATGACAGCTACAATTAACGTACGGTGCTGGGAAGTTTAAAAATCTACTCTTAACCGTTCATTCTTGTAATGACATAACTTTTATACATTGTGTGAATACCATTATGAAATTTGGTTAAGAAGACTAACTACCTAGTTTACGTTTTACCACGAGCTATGGCAGACCGTACTTGTACGAGATTTAATGACTCCTTCTAGGACAGCGTTTCTCAACCGCCGGGCCGCGGCCCAGTACCGGGCCCAGGCATCAATTATACCGAGCCGCGAGAGATTCTCCTGGAAATGATAACTAATTTAAATGTAATTTTATATTTGTCAACATGCCACACCGTACACACACATAATTGTACTAATAGTCTTTATGATTATGCCATAATTAATTATTAATACTTATGTTAGTTTAATGTATGAACTTAAAAAAAATTGGGAAGGTATTTACGAGTAAATCTGTTGGGACCGGGCCCTCGTCGTATGAAAAAAGAATTTACCGGGCCGCGGTCTCACAAAGGTTGAGAAACACTGCTTCTAGGATATCAGAATGCCATCTCTGTGGCTACTTATTTACATGTCAGATAAAACTAATTATGAAACCTGCTTGGCAAACGATATAATTTGGTGAAACATATAAGAATGAAGGAATTGGTGTTGGGGTGATCTGGCCTTCGAGTCGTACAGTACATGAACATTCGGTCCGCTAATGGGAAAGTCTGGAGACTGTTGATCTATTTCCGTAACATATTTTATAAGCCTAGCTCAGTGGTTCATTAGTAATCGTAAACAAACCAGTAGGCCAAGAACAATTTCGCACGGCCACTATGTTGTTACTGTAAATATACAAAGTAATGTATTAACAAGCCAGCTATAACGTAATAATAAGAGGCGTTCGTGTAACCAACGTTGCTTTTGAAAAGCAATAAATATTACACATTCTCAGTGTGTGCATGTAGCCTTAATTATCCAGCATGCAAAGCGCATGCGCACTATTACACTGTCATCGGTGGCCTGTCCGGATATACTACATTTTTCCACAATATCTCGTAAAATTCGCGGCTTTCAGAAAAAGATTTATTGAACATAAAATTTGTGAATCTTATGTTTATTGGACCGTGCATTATCTTGATAGTTGAATGAAGAGAGACCAACTTGATGTCACTTGCTTTATTATTTAATGCTCAACATGTTTTGGATGTTAATACATCCATCCTCAGGAGCTTGCGACTTATTTGTTGAGTTATTTCATGGGCTGTATTGTTCTGGTTCGATGTGTGTTGGTGTTACGTTGTGGTTTGGCTGGTGTGGTATCCATACGGATACCACACCACACCAGCCCAGCCAAACCACAACGTAACACCAACACACATCGAACCACAGCAATACAACCCGTGAAATAATTCAACAAATAATTCGCAAGCTCCTGAGAATGGATGTATTAACATCCGAAACATGTTGAGCATTAAATAATGAAATAAAAAAGCAAGTGACATCAAGAT
>Ga0123352_10012368_pt1 | contig 13489 bp, 13 predicted proteins | sample TergutLab28metaG_FD_89700 | JGI IMG/M metagenome (GOLD analysis project Ga0123352, IMG submission 89700) | Labiotermes labralis P1 segment gut microbial communities from Petit-Saut dam, French Guiana - Lab288 P1 | ecosystem: Host-associated > Arthropoda: Insects > Digestive system > Gut ...
ACCCCGGAAATTATTGATCAAGTTCACGAGCTAATCTGTGAAGACCACCGGATTTCAGCTAAATCGATAACTGAGTAACTGGGCATCTCACGTGGGCAGGTTGGGTCCATTCATGAAGATATGGACATGTGGAAGCTCTTCACGAAGTGGGTCCCAAAATGCCTGAACGCAGATCAAAAAGTCATTGGTGCCAGTCATGTGAGCAACTTTTGGAATTTTTTCGGTGGGATCCAAATGATTTCCTGTCGCGATTGGTGACCATGGACGAAACCAGGTTATATCACTATGACCCGGAGACAAAGAAACAATAAATGGAGTGGCAGCATAGCGGCTCACCACACCCTAAAAAATTCTTAGTGCAAAAACCTGCTGGAAAAGTTCTCACCTCGATTTTTTGGGATCAAGACGGCATCCTCCTCATCGATTATCTTACAAAGGGCCAAACTATCAACGCGGAGTATTACTCATATCTGCTGATGCGATTGAAGGACATTTTGAAGGAAAGATGCCGTGGGAAGGTCACCAAGGGGGTCTTGTTCTTGCACGACAATGTCCCGGTTCACCGGGCACTTGCAACCCAGAAGAAACTGGCCTGCCTGGGCTTCCAGTGTCTTGATCACCCACCCTGTTCTCCGGATCTGGCCCCGTTGGACTACCACCTGTTCTCTGGACTGAAAAACAACTAAGGTTGCCCTTTTTTGTCCGACGCAGAGGTCATTGCTGCTGTGGAGACCTGGTTGGACAGACAACCTTTTGAATTTTTTTTAGTGGCGTGCAAAAGTCAGGGCAATGGGTTAAGAAGTGCATTGAGCTTCATGGGGAGTATGTTGAATAAATCCCGAGTTTGGTTGCTGTAGCTTGTTTCCTTCCTGGTCGGGCTAAGGACTTATCAGCACCTCCTCATAGAAAAGAATGTTGTGTAATAATGAAGCTATTTTTCTTTAATGTTCTTTTGGTTTCTAACCTCTACCCATTCAGAAAATTCAGTCAGGAGCAGAGGCAACACCTAACATGTAGAATTCTGTTGGAAGTTGAAAGTGATGGCCAGCAGATGCACATAACAGGTTAACACAGTCAGTGTTGCCTGTTTTGAGTGCGTTTCATAGGCTTGCCCTCTACATTCCCAAGACCTCTTTGAGAACACTGTGAATTACAGTTCTGGCATCTCTCCATTGTCCTGTGCATAAAATAGAAACTAAAATGCATTGTCAGAAGGTGAAAAAAGATTTTGCTGTCATGCACAACTGAATAAGTATTTCACTTACTGTTTTGTGTGGGGAAGAGGATTGATTCTTTTTCTGAAATGTTAGTTTTTAATTTTTGTCATAAACGCAGGATGATTGATAAGAGTGCAAAGAATGAATTATTTATATAGTGAAGCCTGTTTTCATCAGCTGATTATAACTTGGGGTGTGTCTGTATAATTGTCATTCTTTGCAATAAATTGTTCAAAATGAGATATTCAGTTTTTACATGGTAATGAGTAACAAAGAAAACTGAATCCTAGTGGTGAGTAATGTTAGTTATGTTGTCTTTGATTTCAGCGTGGAAACCAAAGAGTATCATGGACAGTACGGGGAATTCTTACAGTTTTTGCTGTATTTGTGCTTATTAGTTTAATACTAGCTTGGACAGATGTAATTAAATGGCTTGATTTCTTGACATACTGTTCTTATGTGAAGCTTACCATCACACTCATCAAGTATGTTCCACAGGTAAGACTCTGAAGACTGTTAAAGAAAACAATTATTCAGTGAAATTCTGTTGTGAACTTCAAAATTTTTCTATTAAAGTGAGGACTTGCTGAAATGAATGTTGTTAAAAATGTGTATAGCAGAATCCCCATTAATGTTCCTGCGTTTTATGTTCACTGACAATGATCCAGAGCCAATAATCTCCTCAGTTTGAGATTTTCATTCTGTAATTCCAGGGTTAAGTTCCTTCTGTTTTAGATTCCGGTGCTCCCCAAAGAAGATGTAATTGAAGTGTCACTATATAAACGTTCAAAAAGTATATGCTGATATTTATGGATTGTTTTAATTTATGCTTTACATCTGTCATTTCTGATGATTATCGATGTCCAAAGACATAAACCTGTGTCTCTGATTGTAAATGTTCAGTGACATTCTCCCTCTCTCTCCTGTAATATGTACAAATTTTTTCCATTTACTGTTCGCGGCCTTTGCTTGATACTTTCTAAAATGCCATTGTTGTGATTGTATAGAATTTATCATATGAATCTAAATGGTGACCTTTCACCTGTACGAATAAATGAGAATTTCATGACCATGATAACGTGCCTCAGTTTTCAAGTAATCTAATCTCCAAAATCACTTCCAAAAGATGCACAGAGCACATCAACCCACATAATATGTGTGCTGGATGAGGATAACAATCTTTAACTTGTATGAAAATGTCACATCATTTAGTGGCGTATCATGTCATCGATGTGGTTGGTGGGTAACTGATTCGTTGCATGGCTGTGTCTGAACTTTTTTGGGCACATGTCATTACATTGTGATGTAGATAATTTTGTCAACATTAGAGTGTAAGTAGATTCTATTTTCATCATATATCAGTGGCAAATAAATGTACACTGATCTAATACTTCAGTAGGAACTCTTCTGAAACAACTATGCCTGGAAGGTAGAGGAACCACTTTTTGCTTCACGTAATGTGGTTTTACTGTTCAGGAGTTCTTAAGGATGTAACCTTCACAAACATTGAGGGTTTGCTGTAGTTTTAAAGAAACGTGAATCATTATAGACTAATAAAGAATTGCTATTTCAGGACTTCTTACATCACTAAATTGGTTTCTTCTTAAAAATTCAATTCTCATTTAGATCTTAACAGATTTAAAAATATAATGGATATAATTTATTTCCCACAATGCAGCACATCACCTATTTAAAAGCATTTAAAAATATCCAGGTCAAGAAGCAAAATTGCTTCCTGTATGTAAACACACTGTTAAACGATATGAATTTCCATTAGTGGCCTTTATTGGTAGTTAACACAACCATCCTTTTTTCACTTGTAGGCATACATGAACTACAGAAGGAAGAGCACAGAAGGCTGGAGTATAGGCAACATCCTTTTAGATTTTACTGGTGGAATTCTCAGTATGCTGCAGATGATCCTGAATGCATACAACTACAGTAAGTAATGTGTGTGTTTGTATATATTTTGCTTCCTTATGTTGTGTCACATCCATTTCTCTCTGCTTCAAAGAATATATGATGTCACAGAGAAGTTTCTAGCAAACTGTTTGAGAAACTGCATCATGGATTGTGTCAAAACCTGATCTGATTTTGATCTGACTTGTCAGCGTCAATTTTCTGCTCTTGTGTAAGATCATTTTTGTTCCTAATTCTACTCTGCTCTTCCTAATTTTATGCCTAGAAACCCAAAAATTTTCCTAGATTGTTGTCCATCACATGAAACATTTTCCTTCTATGCTTTTTTTTAAGCACCATTACAGGGAAAACCTGTTTGCAGATCTTATACTGCAGGGTTCCTTGACTACTTACAAATGATTCATTGGTTGAAACTTACTTCTTCTTTTCAATTTTTATGTATAACATGGTGGGATCAAATATTATCAAGATCATGTTTTTCTTTCTATGGTAATTACATTTACACAGTGTTCCATTTGGAATAATACTCCATAAACTTCATACTAAAGTTGAGCAGTGGAAGAATTTCTAGGTCCTATGTTTTGAACATATTAAGTTCATCTTCTGATTAATTGTGACTGACTGTGATGCCATAAAATCCTGTCCCTTTCCATGCCAGCTTGAGTGAGCAGAACTGTCACACAGTGCTACGTGTCTGTTAATAACATGTGACATGATCACAATGATATGCCTACCTCAGTGGCCAAGTAGCAGATGTTAATGCATGTGCTATCCTTGAATTATACCACATTTTCAGTCTGCTAGTGCATGGATGTCCAGAACATCCATTGTCATTAACTGATGTCACTCCACTTTTAAATATGGAAAAAATCAGCTACTTAAGTTCTGCTTATTGTTTGATCTCCAAAAGCAAGTTTTCACTTCTGTAGGTTTCTGTTGTACTTTTGCATAGTTTGAAACAGAGTTTGATGCAGATACACTGTTCTGTGAAGGCTGCGTTTTCTAATAAAGTGCAAATTACAGAAGACACGGCATCCTCACTTCACAGGATTTTACAAAAGTTACATGTTTAAAATAAATAGCAAATGTTGCAGCTAATTCGTCTTTACCTTCATCTGGGAGAGGTATTTTTCCTAACTGCAATAGTATATAGTTGCAGCCAGTCCAGTAACTAATTGATCACACTATATATATACCAGCAGGAAATACACTCTAGAGTTCCCATTTCACAAAGTGTGTCACAGAAAACACATATGCTACAAGTATGGTGGAAGTGTGTCACATTATTTTATTATATATTTTAATCTGAAAGTACTGTGATTATTCTACCTCAAATGTAAGGTAGTTTAATAAGCACCTGTCTGTTTTAACTCTTCCTGGGACTTGACTCCTGGAGCTTCCCTCTCATCTGTGGGGTGCTCGACATCCCCCCTCCCCTAGTGCCTCAGTGTGCCTTCATAGTCAGAACTGTAATGAATTATATGACAGGTATAATAAAGTGGGAAATGGTGGATTAGAACCATGATGGCTGCGGTGGTAGTTGTCTCACAGAAGGGAGCATTTTGGTCCTTCAAGTACATTGCTTTATTAGTCATACCATTACAGAGAGCACTCATGCCAAGCAGTTGTCTTTGTGTGTGTGTGTGTGTGTGTGTGTGCATGTATATGTATCAATTATCGTACATGCTGGCAAAGATATTCTCTCTCTGACCAAGAATAATGGTATATTAGTTGTGACAGTGTTACTTTGGTGGATATTTAATTGCACTGTGAATTTAGCATGTTATAATATGTGATTGTGATGTCATTTTTAGATGATTGGGAATCAATATTTGGTGATCCAACAAAGTTTGGACTGGGCTTGTTCTCTGTTGTATTTGATATACTTTTCATCATCCAACACTACTGGCTATACAGGTAAGTCCTTCATTGCTAATCTGATATAGAGTGGTCCCATGATAGGTCACTGATCAGTTCCTTGAGAATGAGACAGATGAAATGATGGATACAGAGCAACAGACCCACATATTACAATGATAATTCTTCCCATAAAAGTCATATATTGGAGTGCTAAACTAATTTTTGGGGGGTAAATAAACACCAGTAAAAACAAGGTAAGATGTTTTGCTTGAGTGACTTTTACAGTAAAACGAGAAACACATATTACAAGTGTTGCGATGGAAACACAACAGTTAGTTCTTGTTTGTACTGTTGAGCTAGATGGCACTGTCAGCGGTACAAAGTGTTCTAAGTTCTTAATATAGAGTGCCCCATATTTTGTCTGATTTCAACCAAACTTCAGTTACCATGACAGATTTTAATAAAAGTCCCCGTTACAAAATTTCATGAAAATCTGTCTGTTAGGAGCTGAGTTATTCCATATGGATGGACAGACAGACAGATATGGCAAAGCTAATAGGCAGTTTTGATAACTTTGCAAGCATGCCTAAAAAGCTTCTGTAACAATCCTTGTGTTGATTTTGAAGTATGCACATTTCACCTTTCTCCATAAGAAAGGTAAACTATCCTCCAAATAAATAAAGTAGGAAAAATGAAGCAAATTAGGACAAAATTGACAGAGAACTGGTTTGAGACCTTCTCAGTACAAGGGTTCCTGGTAGGCTGATGCTGCTGAGCAGTGTGAAGGGGCAGGTTAGTAACATGATGATGAGTATGAAAACAAGTGGCAGATATGGAAATAGTGGATGATGGGTATGAGAAATTTTACAGCGTGGAAGTTGACAGACATTGAGGGCCCTGTACTGCTTCAGAAAGCAGCATTGTTTAACATTATTTTGACAGAAGATATTGTGTTTCCAGCAGTGTTCTTCATAGTCACTGCCATGAGGACCTAACATATGCCGGTATATTTAAATGATTACAAGCACGATGCACAGATTGAATAATAACACAAAAGTATTTATGCTAGTTTTCTGTATTTTAACTTGTTTGTAATTGGAATATATTGTGATTATGTTGGGTAAGTTTACAAGGCATGTTCAAAAAGAGACTGAACTCTTTATATAGTGCGCCAACCAGCACAGAGAGCGCTCTGCGGCTATTGAGCACACCTAGCAACAGGTTTTGACAACAAACTGCCATTTGTCCCATTTTGCTATGAACATTAGTCGTCGAGCTACATCCACTGAACTGAGCACGTACACAAGCTGTTCGTCAGATTAGTGACAAAGTGACAATGAAAGAGCTTGAAGAACAACGTGTGTGAAATTTTTTACAGAGATATTTCAGTTGCTTAACCAAGCATACAGGGAGGACTGTATGAGCCGAACACAGTGCTATGAGTGGTTTAAGCATTTTAAAGAGGGCAGAATGTTGGTTGGTGAAGGTCCCAGGCCTGGATGACGTTCCACATCAACAAACTACCACATCAACAAACCATGACCATGTCGAGAGAGAGCTCATGCTGTAATTCGTTGAAATTGTGGTTTAACTGTCCAAGACATTGCTGACGAAGTGGGCATCAGCATAGGATCTTGCCATCAAATTTTTACTGAGAAACTTCAGATGCATCGCATCAGTGCAGAATTTGTGCTGCGTTTGTTGACTGATGATCAGAAAGAGAACCGTGTTGAAATCAGTCAGGAACTGCTTGCCAATGCAAATGGTAATGAAAACTTCCTTAAGAACATCATAACAGGAGATGAGATGTGGGTATGATGTTGAAGGCAAGATGCAGTCATCACAGTGGATGGGGAAAGGGTCTCCTCGACCAAAAAAAGCATGGATGAGTAGGTCAGAGATCAAGGTGATGTTGGTTATGTTTGATTGGAAAGGCATTGTCCATCATGAATTTGTACCATGTGGTCAGATGGTAAACAAACAGTTGTACCAGGAAGTTTTAGTGTGTTTGAGTGATGCTGTGTGCAGGAAGAGCCCTGAATTGTAGGAATACCATACTTGGATGTTGCACCATGATAATGCGCTGGCTCACACATTGCTCATCATGCGCATTTATCTGGCAAAACATCAGATATCTGTTGTGCCCCATCCACCCTATTCTCCGGACTTAGCCCCAGCAGACTTTTTCCTGTTTCCCAAAACTAAAACCACTTTGAAAGGACGTCATTTTCAAACCATAGAGGAGATTCAGGAAAATGCAATAGGAGAACTGCGCACCATCACAGAAATTACATTCCAGGAAGCATTCCAATAATGGAAGAAATGTTGGGAACGGTGTATCACCAGTAGAAGGGACTGCTTTGAAGGGGACAGTGCTTAAATTGCTGTAAAATGAGCAATAAAGTCTTTATAGCAAAAGTTCGGTCTTTTTTTGAACACGCCTTGTATGCACCAAATTTTCTACCAGTGTCACTTTCTTGAACATTACCATTCCTACTTTTTTAGCCAAAATTTTTTGTCTCTGACTTGAAAAATCATGAAAAAAACCTTAGCAAAGTTCATGACCCAACAGGTTGCTGAATTCTTCCCAGTGGAGAGGAAGAAACTAATATGGGTATTTATTAGTGCTTGCCTTTTTGTTATATACTTGTCTGGTGTAAGCAGTTTTAATAATTCTTTTATAAACAAAGAGAGAATAATCCTCACTGCACAGCACATGGTTCATTCCAGGCTAGATCATGTAGTATTTATGGATGTGAAAATGAGCACCAGACATTTTTATCAGGTACTTCTTTGCGTGTTGTCACTCATCATTTCACAAACTTTTCATACTTATGTGTCACCATTTCATCAGTGACTGGTGTGGGAGGCACATTTGGGCCTACAGTACCATAGTATGCATCATACTCCACCACTTTAGGTTTTGTAAGATGGAAGGAAATGAAAAATTATATTGCTCTATTGAATCTCTCAGGTGAGACATCCCCATTGTGTTATATAGAAGTTGTATAGAATCATAAAATATATAGCTAAAATATAGTCAAACACAACTTGTTTTGTTTGACTATATTTAACCTATATATTTTATGGCTCTATTGAATGTTAATTCACACAAAAATTTGAACAGAAAGAACAATATATTCATGGTTCTAAACTAATTGTATGTTCATTAATTTTCTGATCAGTGACATTATTGAATTGGTTCTGTGCTTTTATTGTTTTTCAGACATTCAAGTAAAAATGATCTCATCCAACATTAGCCATGATAAATGACACTTTCTGTCTGCACAGAATGTACATGTACAATCATTAGTATGCTACATACCTGCCGGACAGGTTTTAAGCAGGAAGTGGCAGTAGCCACTTAGTAGGCCATTATTTTGCATGGATATGCTAAAGATTGTCATGCTTATGAGAGATTAATTTTTATTCCAGAGTAAATTCTTAGTGTATAAGGGCATCTTGCTTTTAATTGCATAGGAATCTGGGTGAGATAAGGATGAGGTAAGACAGCCATATAGCAGCCAAATAGATTTTGGGTGAAGCAATCATTATCTAGAGAGAGGGTGTCTAATATAAAAACTGGCTCCTTCATGCATTTGACATAGTGTATATTCACATTTAGAGAGTTGTTATTTTCAATATAATATTTTGATCTTCCAAGTTTTATGACATTCAACAGTTACTTAATTTGTCCTGTGCTGGAAATATTTGTTGGTAATTTGTAATTCATTACATAACAACGTCCTGTAGTTAGAAACATAAGTCATTCTCTTTCTGAAATTTTTCTTATACATTTAACTTTGAACTACATACCTTGCTCGATAGCAGTGTAAAATGTGACCTGTGTTACAAATGATAATGTGCCTTAAGTATGAGAAAGTGTTTATAGGAAATGACTGTTATCATTGCATAACAGTTGAACATGAAAGAGGTGTACCATGTATATATGTATGGGTTGAGTGAAAAGTAGTGGCAACACAGCTGTTGAATGCAGAGAATGACTTCAAAGTGACATTTTGCACACAATATGGCCTGGAGGCCATGTTATGGATGTAAGCTGCCCATTTCTTGGTTTTAAGGCAGTAGATAACATGTCAACCAGCCTTCACAGTTGGCATCTCACAACATAGTGACCTGCAGTAACACTCTTGGACCATAGTAAAGGTGGCACATGGTGGTAGTGCAAGGGACTGTTGGTGTGGCATGCAGGAAGCATGTAACAATGTATTAGCATGCCAAACTGTCAAATGCTGGTTGAAAGACAACCAAAACAGCGGTTGTACAAATGATGCCATCCAGGCTCACCAGGTCCGATGAAATTCACCAGGGATACACCAGAGTCAAAGTGATTGCTTATTATATCCATAGTGCCATACTCTGCTGTAAGATCTCAGAGGGAAGAACTGTGAATTCAGGGTAATGCTGAAATTTTGTTGTAGGTATCTGCAGTACAATGTATGTTGCAATGTTGCAAGACCTGCGAGAGACCTTTTGGCATAGTGGCAGTAAGATTCTTCTTACTGTCCAGACATGCCTGATTCCTTGTGACTTTGATCTGCTCCTGAAAATTAAATAACCTTTCTGAGACAGGCAGGTTCACAGTTTATTAGAGATGATATGGGCAGCAGGGCGGTCTATCGCAGATATCAAGAGATGGTCTCTGATGGCACCTGTTGGCTCCAAGAGATGGTCTCTGATGGCACCTGTTGGCTCCCAGAAATGTGGGATGAGACCCATTTCATGGCAGGGCATGCCACTTAAGACATGTACTTGCAGTTTCCAGTGAAATATAGCATGCCTTCATGTACCATACATGTTGCCACTAATTTTCTTCAACCTGTGTTCATACAGAAATGTAGCGCTAGTCATCAGTTTACAAAGCCAGTACCATTCATGCTGTCTGCTCAAACCTTGTCCTCTTGTTCTTGTGTCCAGTCATGTTTGCTGTTCTGTGTCTCCCGTTCACTTCATCCTGCCATTACAGTCAGTGTCTTGCTGTAAATTGCTGTTTGGAATTTCCATTTCTGAAGTCACTGTAGTGGGTTCTGTTTCCTTTGCCTTCACATGAGACTACCAGGTCATTGCCATTATAATTTCTATAAATTTCCTGTTCAAAACTGTTTACTGCTGTGGTCTCCCTTCTCTCTCCTTGGGTTATTCATTCCACTCTTTGTGAAGTAACTTCATCTACAATATCTTGATAAAGACATACATTTCCTCCTCACAGAGAATGGAAAATCATCTAATTTTATAACTTAAAATTTTGGAAAATACTATTTTGTTTATAGTGTGTTTTGTTCTTTAATTGGTATATCCCAGATGTGCTGGAGAGATAATGTGGACACATTGAATTATACAGTCTGTACAGCATTCCTAACAGTTGTGTTGTACTCCATGGATAAGCTTATGTTTATGTTTTTTTCAAATTGTAGTTGTGTGTACTGTCTGTGTAGGTTGATACAGACTGCTTGAAGATGGCCATATATAATAGCCAAGGCATTTTGCATTGCAGGATAGGTGAATATAAAGGCTAATTGTTCTTCAGACTATATGATTTTTTGTGCCTACAGTGTGTATTGTGTTGTCAGCTTTTATACATTCATCTATTTCATGTTATGTACTTATGACAATTGGAGTTTGTACCTTACTTGCATAGGTGTATTGATTCAAAACTTCACAGTAGTGTAGTACATACAAGGGAGTGTGATAAGAGGGTATATTGTGTGGGTTGTGTAAAACACTGTGATTATGCATGGTCTGATTCTCTTTATATCGTCCATTTAGGTAATGGACAACGATTTGATCATTTTTTATAAAACTTTAACAGCCTGCTATAGTTTTGATTTTTGTTTTACTTGTTCATGCTTTGTTGGATTAGGTACTGATGCTGTTTATCCAACAAAGGATTCTCTAGAAATATAACGAATTTAACACCTCCTAAAGTACCTGGCTGCAAAGTTATATCATATGCCTGTTCTGTCAGTTTTAGAAGTTGATGTTGAGAAATCGTATGTACATTTGTGATAGTTTTGAGCTGTAGTTCAGCCAGTCCATGGCAGGGGCAGTTATTTGCCAGTCTGTCACAGGAGGCACAGGTTCAATCCCAGTCTGGCCCACATGGGCTTTTTGGTGGACAGAGTGGCATGGGGACAGGTTTTGTTCTTAGTACTTCCCCCTTGGCATCATTCCATCAGCACTCCATACACATTCACTCACCCATGTTAGTAGTTGTGGTTACAGGATGAAAAATATTGAGCACTTTAGACAGTGAAGTTCCTTTACATGAAGTCTTGTGTTACATCAACAATGAAACTGCTGTATTTATTTTCATTGAAATTTTATGTCATGTGTAAAGTTTTATTTTAAATTCACCCAAATTGTGTTTTCTAAAGTGTCTTTAAGTTACAGAGGCTGCATGATTTTTGTATGACTGCATTTTGGGTACTTAGTACCTCTGTCTACACAGTATTACTGAGAATATTTTATTTCCTTTAAATTCAAATACACTGCAATCAAAATAGTATTAAAGTCTAATTATAACAGTAAAATTGTTTTGAACCTGACATACAAAAATGTGAGGTTCTGTGTTTATATTTACACACACACATGCATTCCTATCTTTTACTGTGTATTTAAACCAACATGCACTTAAAACACTGGGTTTCATAAATTAATATCATCACCTTTACTGATATAAGTCCAACAAAATACACGTGTAGTTAATTTACATATATGGTTACATATTACTTCCTGCTACATATTTCATCGAGAGAACCATGTAGGAGGCAGTAATGTTCTAGTAGTAGTAGTAGTAGTAAATAATAATAAGTGAACTGATTACAGCTGCATTTCATTGGACTTGTCAGTGATTTTCTAGTGCATGGAAAACATTAAGATCATGTCCATTATTGAAAATCTGTATGTATCTGAGGTTTAGACCTCTATAGCCATAGCATAGTAAAATGAAATGTACTAATAATATTGTAACTCAGAAATGATTTAATGGCATAATTACTGAAGTAACATACAATATTTTACCCCAGTCTAAAACATACATAATCAGCCTCGTTTAGAAGTGTTACTGCAGTAAGTGGGTGGATGCATGTACCATACACATCTTCCAGCTGCTGAGGTGCATGCATGCATGCATGTACCTGCACACATACACACAGTGATGTATTCATGATGCATCTCCTTGTCTGTGGTTTTTTTATATGAAGCACATATTTTTATTTCAGTTACTATAAGCAATGGTAGTATAAAATAGTATTATATGCCATTTGGTATCAAGTTCATGTGGGGTTAGATGCTCAATCTGCTATCCAGTATATACATTAACAACACTGCCAAACCATTTGTAGCATTAATCGTTTAGAGTTTATTTTTCCCTTATATTTAGGTGAAACATTATTATATTATTAATATTATATTTAACATTACATAGAACATACTCCATTGTTGTATACTGTTGTCAGAGTCACTCAGTGAACTGTAACGAATTACTTCACAGTGAGGTACAGGAAGTAGCATTTTTATCTGCCAGGTGAATGGTTGTCTTCCCAATAAAATACATATTTTTATAATATTTATTTTGTATGCAGCCTTCACAGTGTCTGAAAATAAATGCTCCCAGCAAATGTGTTGATTTCAGTTTTGTTATGGTGGAGGATTCATATACTTTTCAGCCAAAGAAAATTTCACATAGCAAGACTGTCAGGTTGCAATTTTAATACTCATTTTTATGTGTGTTTTATAGTGATTAGTTGGAAGAACATAGCATAACCTTTTTGTTTGTGTTCTACCACATAATGTAGAAAGCGTTTCACTTTTCATCTCCTTATATATATATATATAAATGGATAATAAAATTCCAAAGTATTTACTAAATACAAGAAAATGTATTTACAGGAATATGAAGATTAGAATTAAATTTAATGATGGTATATCTGAACCAATACACATAAGCAAAGGAGTAAGACAGGGATGTGGCCTCTCACTGGTATTATTCAATATATATATATATATTAATAAAAATATACAGGAATTTAAAAGAGTGATGAAGAAGGGTATACAACTAAATAATAGGAAATTAGTGAACACTATACTATATGCAGATGACCAGATTTTAATAGCCACATCAGAAGATGAGCTACAAACATTGGCATACCACCTAAACCTTAGAGCAAGAAAATACATAATGACTATATCTAGTACAAAAACAAAATCAATGGCAATGTGGGGAAACCACATACAGAGGGTAAAAATTGTGATAAACGATAATATTATTGAACAAGTAATAGATTTTAAATACTTGGGGTACTATATCAGAATACAAAAGTGATTTAGAAGTCAAATTGCAAACATATAACAAAATAAAGGGAGCTATACAGAGACATTTTGGAAAACAAATGAACAAAGAAACAAAGTTAAGAATTCACAACATTACAGCTAAAGCAGCATTGAAATTTGGAAGTGAAGCTTGGGTACTG
>Ga0123352_10012369_pt1 | contig 13489 bp, 11 predicted proteins | sample TergutLab28metaG_FD_89700 | JGI IMG/M metagenome (GOLD analysis project Ga0123352, IMG submission 89700) | Labiotermes labralis P1 segment gut microbial communities from Petit-Saut dam, French Guiana - Lab288 P1 | ecosystem: Host-associated > Arthropoda: Insects > Digestive system > Gut ...
ATTTGACTTGGAAAAGTTGGGATAAATATGAATTTCAAGAAGATATTACGCTTAAATTTCAAATAGCACCAGAAATGATATATCGTGTGTTCGATGAATTGAATGAGTGTACAATAGAGAAACAATCAGACGAGAGTATCGTTGTAAAGGTGATATGTCCAGAAGGCAATTGGTTATATAACTTTCTGCTATCTTTTGGTGAACATATCGAAGTGCTAGAGCCAGAACACATTCGAAAAACTATAAAAGACAGGATCGACAAAGTTTCAAAAAAATATTTATAATATGACATGCTGTTGTCGTATTAACCTTGGTATACTTGAGTTATAATAATATAAAAAACCTTAGGAGGATTTAAAATGGAAAATGAAATATTTTGTCAAAGTTGTGGAATGCCTATGACTGAAGAAAATTTGCATGGAAAAAATAAGGATGGGAGCAAAAATGAAGACTATTGTTGTTATTGTTTCCCAAATGGTGAATTCACTAACCCTAATGAAACACTTGAGCAAATGATTGAAAGCTGTATTCCTTTTATAATTGAGGCTGGAGAAGCTCCAGATGAAGACAGTGCAAGAAAAATGTGTCAAGAATATATGCCTAATTTGAAACGTTGGAAAGCATTGTAATTCATGACAATAAATGGGGGCATCTAGTACATGGGCTACAGAGCAGGCTAACTCTGTAGCTGTTTTTATTTGAGTTATAACGATCAAGATATTTTTAAAAAAGCATTTACACATGTTAAATTATATGGTATAATGATAGCAAGCGATATTCGAAATCGTATCTGTCTTCCATTTTTTATTTAGCTAGATATTCAGCGCTCTCTGGCTAAAAATCGATGAATAAAAAACTTGGCATATACATTTTTCATTGTCGTCTGCTATATTAATAAAATTTTTTAACGGAGGAAAAAGCAATGAAAATTAAAACAATATTAGGTATTTGTGCTGTAGCTTTTTTAGCGGCTTGTAGCACTGATTCAGAAGAAATACCAACAAGTGAAGGTACGCAAGCTACAAGTGACATTCAAATTGCACTAATCGCTCACTCTCCTGATTCTATCTTGGATGATGGTTCTTTCAACGAAGGTGCATGGCAAGGTATTCAAAGATTCATGAATAGACATAATTTATCTAGCAATCAAGCAGCTTTCTTTCAACCACATGAAGCTAGTGATGTAGCACGTATAGACTTAATCGCAGGTGCTATAGACGCAGGTGCAAATGTATTAGTTTTACCAGGTTTCCACTTTCAATCTGCTTTATACGAGGCTCAAGATTTATTCCCAGACACAAAATTTATTTTACTAGATGCTTCACCAATGAGAGATGGCAACGTAAGAATAGAGGATAATTTAGTAGCTATTCATTATGCGGAGCATGAAGCAGGCTTTTTAGCAGGTTATGCAGCTGTTATGGAAGGCTATAGAGATTTAGGTTTTATGGGTGGTATAGCTGTTCCGGCTGTTGTTCGCTTTGGGCACGGCTTTATTCAAGGTGCAGAACATGCAGCCGCTAACTTAGGTCTTTCTACAGGCGATGTTACGTTAACATACCACTACTTGGGACAATTCTCTCCAGACCCTGCTATTACAACTACAGCAGCAGCTTGGTTTGCTTCAGGTACAGAGGTTATTTTCGTAGCTGCTGGTGGTGCTGGTTTCTCAGTATTTAGTGCTGCGGAAACGTCAAATGCTTCTACAATAGGTGTAGACGTTGACCAGTCAGGTGACTCGGATTCAGTTATAACATCAGCAATAAAAGGTTTGGACGTATCTGTTTATGATATGATAACAGCAGTTTTAAACGACAACTTCCCAGGTGGGCAGGAGTTTATTTATGATGCATCTATACATGGGATTGGTTTAACTATGGACACAGCTCGTTTTAACAACTTTACACAAACACAGTATGAGGTTATTTTTACAGAACTTGCAAGCGGTTCTATATATGTGTCTAGCAGTTTAGAAATGGAAGATATAAATACAACTCTTGTTATCGTAACTGAGTTATAATATGTCTATCATAGCAAGCGACATTCAAAATCGTGTCCTATGTGAATTTTTTGCTTCTTAAATTTTCTTTACGGTGGTTTTGCGTAACGCAAAATTATTGAAACCGCTAAATTAAAAATTTGTCGTTCACGTTTTTCATTGTCGTTTGCTATAGAAAAGAGGTTTTATGTATACAATAGAAATGAAAAATATCACGAAAGTTTTTCCAGGAATAATAGCTAATGACGATGTTACGCTAGGGCTTAAAAAAAGTGAAATACACGCCTTGCTAGGAGAAAATGGTGCAGGAAAATCAACGCTTATGAGTGTTCTCTTTGGCCTGTACAAGCAAGAAAAGGGTACAATCTATAAGGACGGAAAAGAGGTAACAATAGAAGGACCACAAGATGCTAATCGTTTAGGTATAGGTATGGTTCACCAGCATTTTAAGCTTGTTTATAATTTTACTGTTTTGGAAAATATAGTTTTAGGTGTAGAACAGACTAAATTAGGTGTTTTAGAACTTAAAAATGCGAAAGAAAAAATTTTATCTCTTTCAAAAAAGTATGGTCTAGAAATTGATATAGACGCAAAAATTAGTGATATAACTGTCGGTATGCAACAGAGAGTGGAAATTTTGAAAATGCTTTATAGAGATAACGAAATACTAATTTTTGATGAGCCAACAGCCGTTCTAACTCCTGCAGAAATAGAATCTCTAATGAATACGATGAAAAATATGGCAGAAGAAGGTAAATCTATACTTTTTATAACTCATAAGCTAGACGAAATAAAGCAAGTAGCAGATAGATGCACTGTTTTACGTAAAGGTAAAATGATAGGCACAGTAGATGTTAATGAAATTACGAAAGAACAAATGTCTGAAATGATGGTTGGCAGGAAAGTTTCTTTAAGCTTGAATAAAAAAGAACAAAATATTTCTAATACAGTACTTAAAGTTAAGAATCTTTCCACTAAAAAACTTAAGAATATCTCTTTTGAAGTTCGGGCTGGTGAAATTCTATGTATTGCAGGGATAGAAGGCAACGGGCAGACAGATTTAGTATATGCTATAACTGGTCTTTCTAATGTAGATTCAGGCGAAGTTTTTTTGAAAGACCAAAATTTGACGACTAAAACCATTCGCCAAAGGACAGAAGCTGGTATGGCTCATATCCCAGAAGATAGGCAGAAACATGGACTAGTGCTAGACTATTCGCTCGCTTATAATACAGTTCTTCAAACTTATTATACTGGTGAATTTCAAAAATATAGCTTTCTTAAAACAAAAACTATAGCAGACTATGCAAAATCTCTAATAAATAGATTTGATATTCGTTCTGGAAAAGGAGAAGAAACTATAGTACGCCATATGTCTGGTGGAAATCAGCAGAAAATTATTTTAGCAAGAGAGCTGGATAGAAATCCAGACTTGTTGATAGCTGTACAGCCAACTCGTGGGCTAGACGTGGGAGCTATTGAATATATCCATAATGAATTATTAGCACAGAGAGATGCAGGCAAAGCGATACTTTTGGTGTCTCTTGAACTAGAAGAAGTTATGAACCTCTCCGATAGAATTTTAGTAATGTATGAGGGGAAGATCACCGCAGATGTAAATCCTAAAGACGTTACATTTAAAGAACTAGGTCTTTATATGTCTGGTGCTAAGAAGGGGGAAGTTAATTAATGAATAGAAATCAAGTAATAGACATTTTATCCTCTTTGTTGGTAATTATAGTAGGTCTTTTGATTGGCTTTGTTATACTTGTGATTAGTGATTCTACGAGAGCTGTGCCAGCTTTTACTAATATTTTAACTTTCGGTTTTAGAAATATGAGAAATGTTGGGGACGTTCTCCTAGCTGCTACACCACTTATGTTGACGGGTCTTTCTGTGGCTTTTGCCTTTAAAACAGGTCTGTTTAATATTGGTGCTAGTGGACAGTTCACTTTTGGTGGCTTTGTTGCTATATATATCAGTATAGAATTTACCTTTTTGCCACCGTCTATTCGTATTATTACAGCGATAATTGCAGCTGCTGCTGCAGGTGCTCTCTGGGGAATGATTCCAGGTCTTTTAAAAGCTTACCGAAATGTGCACGAAGTTATTTCATGTATAATGACGAATTATATCGGGATGTTCCTAGTGAATTGGATGATAATAAATACAATATTTGACCAAGGGCGTGGGACAACGTTACCAGTTCCTTCTTATGCAAACTTACCTTCATCAGGTCTTGGCAATATTTTCAGAGACCACATCAGACCTTCAAATGTAAATATAGGCATAATTTTAGCTATATTAACCGCAATTATAGTTTATATAATTCTAGAAAAAACTAAGTTTGGTTACGAACTTAAAGCGTGTGGTTTCAATAAAAATGCCGCGAAATATGCAGGTATGAACGAAAACAAAAGCATAGTATCATCTATGATGATATCTGGAGCACTGGCAGGCATTGCAGGAAGTTTTAATTATCTTGCTGGTACTGGTCTTTCTATGAGCATGGTAGATGTGCTAGCAACAGAAGGTTTCACGGGGATTTCAGTTGCTTTCTTAGGGCTTAATCATCCTATAGGTATTATATTTTCTGGAATATTCGTTGCCTATTTATTTTTAGGCGGAGCCAGTATGCAGCTTTTCGGTTTCTCAATACAAATAGTAGAAGTAGTAATTTCCATGATTATTTACTTCTGTGCATTCGTATTTCTAGTTAAATCAGCTTTAAACAAAGTAGTAGGAAAAGGAGGGAAAATATGAACATGTTTTTCTTTATAGTGGCACGTCAACAAGCAGACTGGATAATTGGAATAAAGGAAAATATGAACATGTTTTTCTTTATAGTCCAGCATACTATGTTTTTTATGATTCCTCTGATGATTGTAGCATTGGGTGGACTTTTTTCGGAAAAATCGGGCATTGTTAATATAGCACTTGAAGGTAAAATGATAATGGGGGCATTTACAGGTATATTTTTTATAACTAGTTTTCAAGATAGATTGTATGGCCAGCCTATATTGATTTTAGCACTTCTCATATCTATTTTAACTGGTATATTTGTTTCACTTTTTCATGCTTTTGCTTCTATTACACTGAAAGCTAATCAAACTATAACTGGTATCGCTATAAATATGTTTGCACCAGCGTTTGCGGTCTATATTGCAAGATTAACAGGTGGTACAGGAAATATTCACTTTTCTAATCAATTCAGAATAGAAAATGTTCCATTTTTCGGGAATATTCCACTAATAGGTCCAATGTTTTTCCAAAATACTTATATAACAACTTATATAGGATTTATTATCCTTGCTGTTAGTGCTTTCGTTCTATATAAAACGAAATTTGGTTTAAGATTAAGAGCCTGTGGGGAACATCCAAGTGCTGCAGATTCTTTAGGTGTTAATGTAGTGAAAGTTCGATATTTAAGTGTAATGATTTCTGGAGCCTTGGCAGGACTTGGTGGAGTTGTTTTAATCGTGCCTATAACTACTGTTTTTAATGGTACAGTTTCAGGATATGGATTTTTAGCACTAGCGGTTTTAATATTCGGTGGTTGGAATCCTTTAAAGATTTTATTTGCTGCATTCTTCTTCGGATTAATGCAAGCATTTGCGGCCAGCTACGCTGCTATAGATTTTCTACGAGACTTAGCAATACCAGCTCACTTTTATAGAATGGCACCTTATGTAGCAACTTTAATTGTTCTTGCATTCAGCTCTAAAAAAACTACGCCGCCAAAAGCTTTAGGAATGCCTTATGATAAAGGTTCGAGGTAGAAAAGTTTATATAATAAAAATAGCTACAGAGTGGCTATAACTCTGTAGCTTGTTTTAAGTTAAATTACTTTATCCTCTTATTAATCTATCGTGTACAGCGTTTGAGGCTATTTTTTCATCTTCTTCGTCTAACAATACTGATATTTTAATCTCAGAAGTTGAAATTAAGTGAATGCTTATTCCAGCATCATATAATGCTTCAAACATAGCAGCACTAACTCCTGGTTTACTAGCCATTCCAGCTCCGACTACTGAAAGTTTTAAAAGTCCTGTTTTTTTATTTACAATTTCAAAATTCAAAAAATCTTTGTTTTTTTCTAAAATTTCTATAGTTTCTTTTGCATCTTTGCCTTCTACTGTAAAGCTTATGTCTTTTCTTGAACCCTTGCCAATTGTTTGAACTATTACATCTACGACTATGTTTTTTTTAGCTATTAACGAAAAAAGCTTGAAAGCAGCACCAGTCGTATCTTTTATTCCTATAACATTTATTTGTGCAACATCTTTATCAACGGCTAGGCCTGAAATTATTGTCTTTTCCATTGTATTCCCCTTTACTATTGTTCCTTCTTTGTTAAATTCTAGACTAGAGCGGACTATTAGTGGCAAGTTATATTTTTTGGCAAGTTCTACACACCTATTGTGAAGTACTTTTGCACCTAAACTTGCAAGTTCTAGCATTTCGTCATAATCAATTTCTTTCAGTTTCTTTGCATTAGGCACAAGACGTGGGTCAGCTGTGTATATGCCATCTACGTCTGTGTATATTTCGCATACTTCAGCATTTAGAGCACATGCCAATGCAACGGCAGTCGTATCTGAGCCGCCGCGGCCTAGAGTTGCTATATCCCCGTATTTTGTTATCCCTTGAAAACCAGTAACTACAACTATGTTTTTTTGTTCTAAAGCTCTCTTAACTTTTTCAGTTTCTATACTTTGTATTCTAGCATTTCCAAATTCATTAGACACTTTTATTCCAGCACCAGAAGCATTAAAAGATATAGCAGGCACACCAATTTCGTGCAATGCCATAGCCATCAAAGAGACACTTTCTTGTTCTCCTGTAGAGAGTAGCATGTCTAATTCTCTTTTTACTACTTTATCGCTAACACTTTCGGCTTTTTCTATAAGTTCGTCAGTCTTATCACCCATAGCACTTAAAACAACGACTATTTTACGCCCGGCTTCATAGTCTTTTTTTAGTTTCTTTGCGATACATTTAATTTTTTCAATCGTTGCGACAGAACTACCACCAAATTTTTGAACTATTATCATATAAACATCCCCAATTTATTTCTTACCAGTAAACGACGATGAAAAATGTTTACGACAAATTTTTTATCCAGCGGCTTTTAGCTAAATAAAAAATGCAGTCGGAGACGATTTTGAATGCCGCTTGCTATATATCTATAATACAATATATTGCACAAGCTGTAAAGGGGTTTATTAAATTTTTTTAAAATTTGTTGACACCGTTTCTAAAATTTGATAATATATATATTAATTTAACTTAAAAAATCGTGAAAGTAGGCAAAAAATGAATTCAGAAAATAAAAAATTTTTCAAACTAACATGGCCAATATTTTTAGAAATGCTCCTCTTAATGTTAATGGGAAATATAGATATTTTTATGCTTAGCCGTTATTCAGAAGTTGCTGTAGTTGCGGCTAGCATTGCTAATCAATACATACAATTTTCTATAGTAATGTTTGGTTTTGTTTCTTCTGGTGCTGCTGTTATAATTGCCCAATATTTAGGTGCAAAAAAGGTAGATGAAGCTAGAAATGTTTCAGGGCTTGCAATTTATTTAGGAACTGGTTTAGGTCTTATAGTTTCTTTTGTTTTCTTTTTATTTAGACAACAACTTCTAGGCATAATGGATTTAAATTATTTTGAATTTTATTATGCAGAAGTTTTCTTATCCTTGGTTGGCGGTTTTATTTTCTTACAGGCGGCACTTAGTACAATAAATGCAGTACTCCGAAGCCATGGATTTACAAAAGATACACTTAAAATTACTCTTTTCATGAATACATTAAGTGCTATAGGAAATGCTATAGTTATCTTTGGTCTTTTTGGTGTACCTGTTCTAGGTCTTTTTGGTGTCGCTATTACTACAACGATAAGCCGTGCTATAGCTTTAATACTGGCACTTTTCTTATTGTTTAAACACGTAGGCAACCCATTTATAGAAATTAAAAATGTAAAAGAGTACATAAAAAAAATTTTAAAAATAGGAATTCCAGCTGCTGGTGAAAACTTGTCTTATTCTGCTTATCAAATGTTTTTCACTAGTTTGATAACAATGATGGCGACTGTAGATATGGTAGCGAGAGTATACACGAGAACGCTAAATGTTTTTATGTTTCTTGCAACTTTTGCTATAGCTCAAGGTGGCCAAATAGTAATAGGCAAACTTATGGGTGAAAAAAAGTATGATGAGATATATAAAAAATGCTTTCAATATTTAAAAATGTCTATAGTAAGCTCTGTTTTAATAGCGATTTTGTTTTTCTTGCTTTCAGATGTTTTATTAGGAATTTTCACAAATGATGAAGAAGTGCTAGCACTTGGGCGAACTATTTTTGCATTATTTATATTGCTTGAAATAGGGCGTGCGTTTAACTTAATTTTAATAGGAGGCTTGAGAGCCACAGGAGATGTAGAATTTCCAGTAATAATTGGTATTTTTCATATGTGGGGAATCGGAGCAGTTTGGGGATTTGTATTAGGAGTTATTTTTGAAATGGGGCTTGTTGGTATAATAATAGCGACATTGACGGAGGAAACTCTTAGAGGAATTATAATGCTGTTTAGATGGAGAAGTAAGAAATGGGTGAAGAAAAGCTTGGTTTAAGTAAAAAACTAAATTTGTAGAAATTCGCTGAGAAGAAAGTAATTTTGTGCAGATACATATCAAGTATTAGCTTTTTTATTCTTAGTGCAGTTTTTACAAAAATAGACCTTGCTTTAAGTAGTAAGGTTTATTTTTGTGAAAAAAAGATATTTGAAGTCGCAAAAATACTTATAATTTATACATTTTTACTGAAATTTCAATAACCTCTTCCTTATTTCAGTAAAATGTGGTATAGTATATTAAGGAAAAGTTTCGAGAAAAACTTCGGAGGAATTTCATGAAAAAAATTGCAATATTAACAAGTGGAGGAGATGCTCCAGGCATGAACCCTGCTATTCGTGCTTGTGTTCGTCAAGGAATTAATGCTGGTATTTCGGTAGTTGGTATTAAAAAGGGTTATGAAGGCCTTTTTTCCAAAGAGTTCACTACCATAAATACAAAGGATGTTTCAGGAATAGTAAATTATGGTGGAACTATACTAGGAACAGCTCGTTGTGCAGAAATGATGCAGCCAGAAGGAGTCAAAAAAGCCTATGAAATGATTAAGAATTTGGGTATTGAAGGTCTTATAGTAATCGGTGGTGATGGTTCTCTAACTGGTGCTAAAAAGCTTAAAGATCATGGGCTTCCCGTAGTGGGAATACCAGGTACAATAGATTTAGACCTTGAGTGTACTGAATACACAATCGGATTTGATACAGCTGTAAATACAGCAGTGGACGCAATAGGTAGAATTAGGGATACTTCTTCTTCTCATGAGCGTTGCTCTGTTATAGAAGTAATGGGGAGGCATTGTGGATATTTAGCTCTTTGGAGTGCTATAACTAGTGGAGCTTGTGCAGCTTTAGTGCCCGAAGTGCCTGAAATTGGTATAAATGATGTTATTGACAGAATTATAAAAAATCGTCTAAAAGGTAAAACTCATAATATAATAGTTGTAGCTGAAGGAGTTGGAAATAGTGCTGAACTAGCTAAGTTAATTGAAGCTAGAACAGGTATAGAATCTCGTTATACTATTTTAGGACATTTGCAAAGAGGTGGACCACCAACAGTTTTAGATAGAAAACATGCTACTTCAATGGGGAGCTTAGCTGTAGATGCTCTTCTTTCTGGAAATGCAAACAAAATAACAATAATAAAAGATGGAAAATGTGAACTTATGGATATAGACGAAGCTTTAAATTATAAACGTGAATTCGACCGTAAGCTTTACGATATGATAGCAGAACTATCACTATAGATTATAAAATGAATAACGAAAGGATAATTTTAAAAATGCGTAAAACAAGAATAGTAGCAACATTAGGACCATCAACAGATTCAAAAGAAATGATGAAAGAATTAATACTAGCAGGTGTAAACGTAGCTAGATTTAACTTTTCACATGGAGATCATGCGGAACAAAAAGCAAAATCAGATAAAATGAGACAAGTTTCGGAAGAATTAAAAATGCCAGTTGCCCTTATGCTTGACACTAAAGGCCCTGAAATTCGTACAAAAACTTTCAAAAATGGTGCAGTAGAACTTATACGTGGTAATAAATTCACACTTACTATAAGAGATATAGAAGGCGATGAAACAGAGTGTGCAGTTACTTATGATGGATTTATAAAAGATTTAAAAGTAGGTTCTAGAGTTATGTTGGACGATGGTCTGATAGAACTTGCAGTTGATGAACTAACAGAAACAGATGCTATTTGTACTGTTGTAAACTCTGGTCCTTTGAAAAATAATAAAGGTATCAATTTGCCAGACGTTGACGTAAACCTTCCAACTCTTACAGATAAAGACATTTCAGATATTAAATTTGCAATAACAGAGAACTTCCACTTTATAGCAGCAAGTTTTATAAGAAATGCACAGGACGTTAAAGAAATTCGTAAACTTCTTAAAACTAATGGCGGGGAACATATACAAATAATTGCTAAAATTGAAAATCGTCAAGGTGTTGATAATGCGGCTAGCATTATAGAAGAAGCAGATGGAATAATGGTTGCTCGTGGAGATTTAGGAATTGAAATTCCTGCTGAAGAAGTTCCAATTGTTCAAAAAAGCTTGATAGATCAATGTAACAGAGCTGGAAAACCAGTTATTACTGCTACTCAAATGCTAGAATCTATGACAGGAAAACCTAGACCAACTCGTGCTGAAGCAAGCGACGTTGCAAATGCTATTTTTGATGGAACAGACGCAATAATGCTTTCAGGTGAAACTGCAAATGGTGAATACCCAATAGAAGCTGTAAAGGTTATGGATAAAATTGCCTTAAAAGTTGAGGAATCGATAGAATATCACCTTTCTATGAACGATGAACCAGATAAATGCCACATGGCTATTCACAACGCTATAGGATATGCAACGAGCTCTATAACACAAAATATAAATGCAAGCCACATTTTCACTTTTAGTGTCTCTGGTTTCACCGCTAGGAATGTTAGCAAGTTTAGACCTTTTGCACCTATAGTTGCTATTACTCCAAGTGAAGTCACTTATCACCAATTATCTTTAGTTTGGGGAGTTGTTCCACTTATGGTTCCTGCGATGGACGATACCATAGAACTTTACAGAAAAGCTATAGAAGTTGCACAAAAAGAAATAGACTTAGTGGACGGCTCTAGCATTGTTATAGCTTCTGGAATGCCTTTAAATACACCAAAGACTACTAACAATATTCGTATTCACGTTGTTGGAAATGAGTTTTAATGAAGACCGTATATAGCGGCGTTCAGCCGACGAATCAGCCGACAATCGGAAATTATTTAGGTGCTATCAAAACTTGGGTGGACTATCACAAGGAATATAAGGCGATATTTTCCGTTGCTGATTTACATTCTTTAACTAGCAAGATTTCACCTAACGAGAGAAAGAAAAATTCTTTAGAACTTGTAACTTTATGGATAGCTCTAGGACTTGATCCGATTAAAAATATAATGTATTATCAATCTGATGTGAAAGAGCATTCGGAATTAGCATGGATATTAAATTGCTATGCATATATGGGCGAACTAAACAGAATGACTCAGTTTAAAGAAAAGTCTGAAGATCGTGAAAATGTAAACTTGGGACTTTTTGCTTATCCTGTCCTTCAGGCTGCAGATATTTTTCTATATCAAACAGATATAGTACCAGTAGGAGATGACCAAGCGCAACATTTAGAAATTGCGAGAGATATAGCAATTCGTTTTAACAATCTTTATGGTGATATTTTTAAAGTTCCGAAGAGATTAACACCAAAGCTTACTGCTAGAATTAAAGGTCTTCAAAATCCTGAAAAGAAAATGTCCAAATCTTCAAAAGAACCTAATGACTCTATTTTTATCCTTGATAGCCCTGATATAATAACGAAAAAAATCAAAAAAGCAGTTACTGATTCCGAAGGAAGTGTCTATTTTGATTTAGAAAATAAACCAGGTGTTAGCAATCTTTTAACTATTTATGCTGGAATTACTAATCAAACGATAGAAGAGTCTGTAAAACATTTTGAGACAGCGAATTATGGAACTTTCAAAAATGCTGTTTGTGAAGCATTAATAGGAGAACTTGAGCCAATCCAAAAGGAATACGAAAGATTAATCAAAGATGAAGTCTATATAAATGAAGTGCTAACAGAAAATGCAAAAAAAGCTCAATGTATAGCCGAAGATACATTAAATAAAGTTAAAAAAGCTTTGGGTTTAAGAATTTAGCCTAGAAAGGAGGCTTTATACAAGGTATGCTGAAAAATTGTCCAAGATGTAGAAAAGTTGCCAATCTATTAACGTCCAATATTTGTGAGAAATGTATTGAAGAAGAAGAAGAAATATACAAAAAAGTATATGAACATCTAAAAGAAAACCCTGGTCTTTCTGTAGCAGAATTATCTATACAAACAGGAGTTAGTACAAAAAAAATATTGGGTTATGTCAGAGATGAGAGAATTCAAATGATTGAAAATGTACTTTCCTGCAAAATTTGTGGTGAAAAAATCGCAAGAGGCAGTCTTTGCCTTGATTGTGAGGAAAAGCAGAAAAGAACTATATTAGAATCAATGATTACATCTATGAAAAAGCCTGAAACAGAAAAATCATTACCAATTACAAATAGTGTGAAAATGCACACTAATCAAAGACGAAAAGAGAAAAAATAAAAAAGAATTGAAAGGATGTTTTAAAAATGAGAAATCTAAAGATAAGAACAAAACTGATTGTTTCTTTTTCTGTAGTTATTTTGATGACGTTATCATTAGGGGTTTTGGCGTCAATTACATCTAATTTAGTTGGTAGATATTATAGGGCAATTATAGACCAACCTTTAGAACGTAGGCAAGTAGCCACCGAGCTAAAATTTGAATTTGCACAAGTACGTATCAATGCTTTTCAAATGTTAATAAATTCAGATTTTGATATTATACAGATGAGACTTGATGAAATGTTAGGAAGATACCCTAGATTAGAATATTTGATAGAAAGATACGAGCAAACTGTGATAAATGATTCTAGTATTTCTAATCAAGATCGGGAGCGTTTGCTCTCTTCTATTAGAGAGGCGTGGGATATCATGATAGAGTACCGTAGAATCTATAATGAACTCTACAACACGATTTTGTCAACAAGAGATTTATCCTTAAATGTAATTGACCCTGTGGCAGCTGCTTCTACAGGAGATATTAATAATATTTTGTTTGCTCTTTATGATGAAGCGGTAATTCAAGTAGAGAATGAATATGAATCTACTATATCATTTGGAATATGGAGTGTTGTATGGATTGCTGTAACTGCTTTTTTGTTGGTAATAGTTTCCTTAGTTATGGCGATATATATTATCAGCAATATAGCTCGATCTATTAGTCGCATGAAAGAAGGTTCTAGGAAAGTG
>Ga0123352_10012371_pt1 | contig 13489 bp, 9 predicted proteins | sample TergutLab28metaG_FD_89700 | JGI IMG/M metagenome (GOLD analysis project Ga0123352, IMG submission 89700) | Labiotermes labralis P1 segment gut microbial communities from Petit-Saut dam, French Guiana - Lab288 P1 | ecosystem: Host-associated > Arthropoda: Insects > Digestive system > Gut ...
ACGCCTCAAGTCAGCACAATACAGCCTACACAATAACGCACCAAGTAGTCGCAAGCTCCTGAAGATGGACGTATTAACATCCGAAACATGTTGAGCAGTAAACTGACATAATAAAGCAAGTGTCATCAAAGTTGGTCTACCTTTATTCAAATATCAAGATGATGCTCGGTCCAATACGCATAAGATTCTTTACCTTAATGTTTGACGTATGACCTTGAACATGTAGTTGCTTCTTGGAACCCTGACAGAACAGGCTTTTACAAAGAATCACATTTTCATGGTGAATCTTGACCAGCATTCCGACTTGCACTTACGTATCAAACTTCGGAAACCGTACACCCTCCCCTCACCACTCGCCCCTCCTTTTGCTCCCCAACGTTCCCTTTGAAATGCCTGTTTCCTGTTCATCCCCCGCCAGTAACGTTCTCTGATCTATAATACATTCTTTTATTTCTTTATTTTTACCGCGTCGTCTGTACAATTGTAAAGTGTCGGAATTGCATTCTGAAAGTTCCATACTTGGTTTCCGGCACGTGTACTTTCCAGACAGAATGAGGTTTGGGCCCGTCACCCAGTCGAATACTGCTACCTCAGACAATCATCAATTCCATTCGATTCCCAAGTCACAGACTTTCCCAACAGAACGAACCCAGAATACATAAAATTTTATGTGAGATATACGGGAGAGATTAAGCATAACAGACTGGAGCCGCGGTGTAATGGATTTCTGTTTGCTTTTCAAATGAAATTAATCTCACGTATGTCGTTTTCCATCGCTGTTTCTCATGCTGAATGCACATTAATACAACTTCGTACCCTTCGTACTTCCACGTCCAGACTCTTCCATTGAGACAGTCTCGGACGAATTGTCCTTATTGTAAACCCAACATCGACAGTTTTGATACTGAATTCGTTACGTACAGGTTTTTTTTTAATAATGTGGCTCGTGGTCATGGGCCATATTCAGGTTTTATCAAATAATTCTCATGTAAAAATTGGGGAAATTCACGAAAAATCACAGTCAATATTACCAGCTCCTTTGCCGAGTGTTAATACTTGTCTATCAACCGAATAAGATTCGTAACGAATCAGACGACCAAACCCAAGTTTCAGCCACGTGAAGCAGAACCGGGGGTTGTGGTGACGACCATATTGCAAAACGTGCACTAAAAGTCGTCTGGTATTCCAGCCGATATCACGTACTGCAGAAATGACAAAAAGCCGATGCGCGGATTAAAGCGCGCACGGTGTTCTGCATACTAATTGGTTCTTGGCATGTTGTAGGGCACTGCATGCTTCACCGATTGGATCAAGTAGATTCTTTCTTGAAAAGTTAAGAGACTGTCGGTTTTCCTCCTGTCTTATGGAGTCTGAAGTTTCATTACCATCTGCATGTAAACCGCCACTACACTATCTTCAAGTCACACAAATCCAGCCCACTTTCCTCATGCACTCATTCTTTAAGATCCGCTGTAATATACACCTGTCCTCTACCTTTAGGTAGTCGGCAACTGTACCATAAACACTATTTCGTTTTGATAAAATCAGCACGTTCGTCAATAACGTAACTGGTGCTCCTGAAAATTTTCACATTGAGGATTATTACAAAGGTTATTTGGTCTGGTGTAGACTTAAATGAGCAGTTTGTATTCAGATGGCACCAGTTTCTAACGACAAGCATACCTAAGGTCAATTTCAGCCATAATCTTCAAATATAACCCAAGAATCTTATGTTTATTGGATCGTGCATCATCTTGATAGTTGAATAAAGAGAGATCAACTTGATGACACTTGCTTTTTTATTTCATTATTTAATGCTCAACATGTTTCGGATGTTAATACACCCATCCTCAGGATCTTGCGACTTATTTGTTGAGTTATTTCATGGGTTGTATTGCTCTGGTTCGATGCGTGTTTGTGTTACGTTGTGGTTTGGCTGGGGTGGTGTGGTATCCGGATTCAGGCTGAAGCTCGAACCAGAACAATACAACCCATGAAATAACTCAACAAATAAGTCGCAAGCTCCTGAGGATGGATGTATTAACATCCGAAACATGTTGAGCATTAAATAATGAAAGAAAAAGCAAGTGACATCAAGTTGGTCTCTCTTTATTCAATAACCCAAGAGGTTTCAGAGTAAATTCGAAACGTCCTTTAATTGTCCTTCTCAGCCACGACCTCCCCTGTTATTCGTAGGAAACAAGTGCTCATATGCCACGCACAGTGTCGGGAGGCGAAAATGCACGTAAAAAATGTTGAAAGATAATTGGAAATATCGTTTATAAATGTCGTACACCAACTTTGTTTCGTTCAGTACAAAAAGAAGGGCGCGCCAGCTAACCCAGATATTCAGCATCGCACACTAGACCAGATTCTTAACCATTTTCATTAGCCTGCGATTCTCACAACCTGTCCGTCTAATTTAGACCCATTTCAATATCATATGCCTGTCTCCATCTCGGTCTCCCTAGTATCCCAATTCAGAGGAGACTTTCGCACAAAATTTTGCGTTCATATCTTGTCTGTTCCATCCTATCCTTGCCGGAATGTGGCCACGAAGTGAACTGACGCTATAAATGGAAGATAATATTAAAACCGAATATAAAGGAAACGTTTGCGATGAGTTGGATTAATTTTACTGACTATCTTGAAATCAGGTATCCTAATATTTAATTACATTCACTAGCAGTTCAATATTTACCTAGTGCTCCGGCTTCTGTTGCGACAATGGGGACGGAAAATCGGATGTAATAACAGGAAAAAATGAACTTCTGGTTTATGTTTGGTGAATAAGACACAATTTCAGCTCCCGTGGTTCAGCTTAAGTTATTGTGGCAATTAGTACACTTAACCAAACAAGTCTGATACTTGGTACCAATTTCTGCATATGGCTACCAATCACAGCAGTTCATTTGACATGATCAAAATATGGAAATAATGTTAAATCTCACAACAAAAAGAGGTGAGGACATTAACCGCGATGACGATGTTATTTTATAAACAACCAACCGCCAAACCCTTTTATAAATGTCATTAATCTCCTAGTGCAAAGAATCTGTGATTTGTCGAAACGTTTTCCTCATACGCGGAGTACCAATCTTGGCCAAAATGCCCATCCCCCGTAATGCCTTCATGGCGTGGTGTTTAATTACGCACAGGGATACTTTATCTTTACTTTTAAATATAAATTTTATATGAAACACGTTCTTAGAATTTAACCAAGGACCGACACAGTAATACCGTGAGCTCGTGAAACTGAACTGAATCCCGTCTCTTCGCAACAGCCTCGGTTCCGTACGATCCACAACTGCATTATAATTATTACAACTGAAAGCCCCAATTAGTTATTTAATTCCCGCCGATCCCCTCGCCTTCTGCAAGCCTCGCTTTCCGCATAATAATGCACACAAATAAGGAACTCCCCCCCCCCACACACACACAAATACACACAAAATATTCTCAGAGTACAACCAACAAGATGCGAGTTTTCTCAATTTATTTATTTCTGTAAGACGCTGTATATGTTTCAGACGGTTTTTCCGTCCATCATCAGGAGCTCAAAACTGCACATACAGTGTCAGACCGTTACTGCTACCTGCTACTAGTCTGGACGGAATGGAACATTTCATCCAGACTAGCAGCAGGTAGCAGTAACGGTCTGACAAATGCCTGAAGCTGTATGTGCAGTTTTGAGCTCCTGATGATGGACGGAAAAACCGTCGGAAACATGTAGAGCGTCTAACAGAAATAAATAAATTGAGAAAACTCGCATCTTGTTGGTTTTACCCTGAGAATATATTAGCGATGCACGGAACTGTGAATGTTAAACACACACAAAATTCTGCACTTATTCAACTGTCGCCTGTAAATAAGCAGACAATCCTTACAACAGACAGGTTTTCCATACGCCTATCTCTTTTTCGATATTGTAGCACAAAAAAATGACAGGGGCCTAATTTGCATAAGGCAGTAAGCTGTCAATTCGAGACTGCTATTTTACTGTTGTCAAAAAAAAATTTTTGTTCTCGTCAAATGATAAATCACCCTACTCCCTGTACCTTACTTCTACAAGATAGAAGAAACCTCTCTCCTTGCTTCAAATGAAATAATGTAACTGGAAATTTGCCAATTCATTCGCATATCTGAAAGACAGAACAGAATCTGAAGAGACTTCGTCGCATCAACAACAAGCAACAATGAATGTAAATTAATTTTCTATCTGCAACTCCAATTTACGCCCACAGCCAATTCATTGTAATGGCTACGAGATGAAACAAATAAACAAGCAAATTGTCACTTCAGACCACTGAATCTGAAACAGTAATATTGTTTCCACCCTTACTTCCGTGAAAACTAAACCGCATTTTCAAACGATCTGAACTGAAGTTTCGTTATTCGATATCGTTACCCTGTTTATTATAGTACCGTATTTCTCTCTACAATGAACATCGTAATTACAGAGACAAATGAATGTGTTTAACTACGTTTATAATCAATCAGTAGCTTTCTTTGTGGTTACGGCATGGTATGCAAAATGAAGTGCCGCCCATCCGCCACGTGTTTACGTTTTGTACCTTCTACGCCGTTACCCCCCAAAGTATTTCTTCCCTTGATGAACTAACCAAAACGGTATACGCATCCCCCATCCCCTCCCCTCAAGCTTCCCATGTGTCAGGTAACATTCTTCTTACAGGTGAAGGGTTCAAAATGTGGAGCTCCTCTACGTTAAAGTTTCTGCCTCAACTCCTTCTTTAACCGGGGTACACGGCAGCACAGTTGTTTGAGACCATCCGTTATAAGCCGCTAGGTAGCGGATTCGATTCCCGATGTGTCAAGGAAATTTTGTTTTGACTTAATCATTGCGGCAGCACTGTGGTCCTGGGGTGGACTCCGCCCCTGACTGAAATGAGACTCACAAGTATCTGCTTGGAGTCAAAGGCAGTGGGTAGCGTAGTGCTGGCAACCTTACGGCATGGTATTACGTATTTATATTACCTTCGTCAAGTTTAAACTTTTGTTTGCTTTCAGAAACTTCCATTCTCTATTTTTACACGACCAATGTCACAAAATGTCACAAAAATTTGAGGTAATTTGTCAAAAATCGTTACGGTTATATTCCTTATGTATCTTTAATCCAGCATGTCACAGACGGAGAAAATTGTTCAGGTCGGAATCGATTAAACTTATTTTCCCTTGATTGTTAAGAAACAAATGAATTTTTTCTGCTATGTGGTGAATAGCATTTTTTTTGGGGGGGGGCGCATTTTTTATGTACAAACATAAGGTTATTTTTAAAAGACTGGTACGTAAAGTCTTGAATGACCCGTGAATCAAAATAAGCTCTGAAGTTGTGAATGTGCACGTTGTCACTTTAGTTGTTAAGAAAGGCAACCAGTTCACATTCTCCCGTCTGTCTGCCTACAATACAGCAGTCATCATTGCTGTGTGCTTGTATTTGCGATTTTCCCACAATCAATTCGATGGTAACAAAATCTGCTTGCGAAATCTTTGCATGTCTAAAGTTACTTGCAGTGACGTCAATACCGTGATAACGTGCGTGACAGTCTCAGTTTGGATTTACGTGTAATTTACACTCTATAACTTTTCGTACACAGTTCCGATACCGAATTGCATGACAACCGGACAAATTGTTTAGTCGCCGATGTCAGTTCAAGGCAATGCAGTGGACGTGGTCTCCGAACACAGAGACATTTTGCTTCGTAAAAAAAAGGGACCAAAACTTGGAAAGGAAACGTTTCTTTCCACGAGTATGGAAATGTTTTCTCGGTTAAAATAATGTTAAAATCTTAAGTTGAGAGAGAAGTGAAGACATAGAAAGGAACATTTTGTGAAGGATGGTATTTCATCGACACCCACACACTGTGTTACTTCCAAGAAGAGTTTTAGCTCCGGTTACTTCGTCAGAGGAAATGGGAGAAGAAGACAGAGTCCGAAATACCGTAGTGATAGGAAGCGAACGTCGGAGGAGATAAATTGTAAATAACTTCTAAATAATACGCATAATTATCGACAATACTGAGCCACTAACAATCCGGTTATCACATTTAGTCGTCTAAAATTAGGATCTTCTCCTTTAAAGTTAGATACACATTTACGAAAATGTTTCGTTTAAATTTCAAGCCACCCACTGACTTTGATCAAAGGAGTCTATCGGAACGTGTAGTGAGATTAACAGTTTTTGGAAGTAGGATAATACAGCAGGTTTATATTCAAGTTTACTTTCCTAATAACAATAAAAAAACAATTTTTCGTACAGATTAAGTACTTTAACGTACCAAATAACAAATGAGAGTGCCTGGACGTTTTTCAAAAAGCATACTGCGCGATATAAGGGCCGAGTTAGAAATGATTTCATTTACTTAACAGCCAAATCAGCAGATGACTGCCTGGTTATATACACAAGCAAAGCAAAATAACCACCTGAAAACTTCTGACATAAACTACGAAGAATTTTCGAAATGTATGATGTGAGGACGCTGAAATCTGTGACAGAAAAGGGATGATAAATATAAGAAAGAGACTTATTTAAATTATGTAAACTAAAACTTATATCAGGAAAATGAGATAAAATAACACTAGCATCGGTACGCCCAGACAAAATGCAGCATTAAGAACCCTTTCGTTGCGTTATTTAAGCACAAAATAGCAAGGGAATTACGAATTGTAGCAGTTTTGATTTCGGTGTAGTATGCTAGATTACTTCGTGAAGACTAAATGGTCAGGAAAATTACGTAATATTGCTTAAAAGAACAAATAAAAACTGCGTTTCCAGATAATAAAATTATTGCTCAATATTTTTAAAGTTAATCTTAGGCGAAAACAATATTTTCAAATGAACAAATTAAAGACATTTAAAGCTCTAGTTACGGTCCGAGTAGCGTAGTCGGTATAGCGACTGGCTACGGTCTGGACGGTCCGGGGATCGAATCCCGGTGGGGGGGCGAGATTTTTCGCACCTGTCCAGACCGGCTCTGGGGCTCACCCAGCCTCCTGTAAAATGGGTACCGGTTCTTCCCCGGGGATAGATGTGGCCTGGGCTTGGGGTTGATACCCCACCCCCATCTAGTGTCGAGGTCCTAGAAAGAGTAGAGCTATACCTCTACTCGCCCTGAGGGCCTTCGTGGCCTGTAAAAAGTGTGAAACCTACCTTAAAGCTCTAGTTTCAATGCAGCTACCCTATAGTTAGATCAAAACAAAACTGCGCTTGAAAACTGCAAATGAATGATAAAGGAAGATGATGTTTACGATAGCGATAAAGATAATAATGATAATAAAAATAATAATACAAACAATTATATAAATTCAAGTGTTTTGCTTTTACTATGTTTGCAAAGACCCTTACTTTCAAGAGCGTGGCTAGCAGAATAGTAACATCTGATAAACATGTGGCACTGGAAGCACTATCTAGATTCTGCTTTTACCCTATCGTATAAACACAATGGCCGCTCGTTTTACAATGGACGGTATACATCTACGCGGAAGACAAGCGACATGCCTAAGGACGCCCTCTTAATGCCACACCAAGCCTACACATGTTTATCCTTCTTCTTGCATGCATTTTCTTTGAGCTGATGCTAGTGAGATTGTATAAAATCAGATTTAAATCTCCTTTCTTCAGGCGGATCTTGCCTACGTCATATTAGGTTTTACGAAGGGTATCAACTGTCTGCCAAACCTTACTTGTGTCAACGGAAACAAAAGAAACAGAGCAGGTTCAAAGTTTAAATTGTTTTTATATTTACTTTGCAAAATTCATTGAACTTAAGTAAGTCGGATATTAGAAAAGTTTCGGTTGTTTATTACGCCCAGGTCTAGGAGTTTCTAATAATATTTTTAAGAACGTGACGTGTACTTACTCCGAGATAGTCGAACTCAGGGAAATGTTTTCCAGTTTCTTAGTTGATGGGAAGTCTTATTAAATAATACCTAGGGAGGGTTTTGTAAAGTTGATTTGATTAATAAAGTTAAATTAAATTCGATTGAATTATCCTCGTGTATACAACAAGCACACTTCAGGAACTAACATCAAATGCTATTTTCAATTAATTTAAAAATAAATAACTTGAGTTCTGGTAGTAAACACTTCCATACCCCGACAGATTCTTTCAACATTTATAACTTGACCTTTCTATTTCCGTGGTTATGCGACGAGGGTTTTGACTACAGCACATGCTTACACTTTCCGTGCATATACGCCCATCGAAGCATCACCATCATCATTATCATCATCGGCACCTCAGCCCTGGGTGGGCCTTGGTCTTCTCAAACAAATGTCGCCAGCGAACTCTATCCTGGGCAGCAGCCGTCCAATTTCTACAATCAGTTTTCCTTACGTCTTCCTCTATCCATCTTGATTTCCATCGAAACACACATCGCTCAGTACTTTAGGCCAAGCAATTAGCTACAACCTTAGGAAGGCGAGAATTCTGGACCGTTTATAGCACATGTGTTACTTTACGGCGACATTTCATGAGCCACTTAATCAAGCCCCATAACCTTGCAAATTGTGGCCGTAGGACATTCTTCATCACAGACGTCTGACGTCTAACCTATCCTACGTTTCCACTTCGGGCAGTACCTATGGGCTTAGGGGATGTGACGGTGTAAATATAATCTTTTCAGAAATATCGAACTTCTTAAACAGAAAGCAAACAGTGTCTAACACCAAACACTTAATCTTCAAATTAGAAATTTTTGAACGCGTATAAGAATTCTCCGCTGAGAATTAGCGAAAATCCGACGCCAAGAACCTTGGAGATCGTAGGCTGTCTTTGTTGGCTAGGGTCATAAAGGTTCATAGATCAATAATTTCTTAATTCCTCATTGAGGAATGTACCTCCTAATGAGTAATACTTAATTTCCTGTCCCCCTTTTTTCCAGCTACAAAAACCACATATGTATTTAAATTTCCCAATTTATGTTCTTCAATTCTGTGATGCTCTCCCGGGAACTAACCCCAGTAAATTTTGACGTTTTGTTGACCGTGCATCTCAGTATATTTATCTTGGTATTTAACCAACTTGATGCACAAAATTTGTTTCACAATAAGTTTTATTTCTTGCCTCTACATGTTTCGAGCACGTGTGCTCATCATCAGGAGGTCAAAATTGCATTACACAGCCTCTGGTATCATCATACCTATAGGTGTGATGATACCAGAGGCAATTTTGACCTCCAGATGATGAGCACATGTGCTCGAAACATATAGAGGCAAGAAACAAATCAAGTTGGTTAAATACCGAGATAAATAACCCCAGTAAAGGTCAGTCACACAGCCACGCCTTCTTACAGGCGTATACAAATCCGTACTCCTCTTTTAAAATGAGATATTTATTTTCTTTCCCCACAAAAACATTTGCTATGTTGTAAGAGCCCCTATTGTTTCATGGCCTCCACATTGTCCAGGCTTCACGATCACACTCAGACACGCCACATTCGGTAGGACCCCTTCGGACGGGTGATCAGGTCTCTATCTGACAATACGCAACACTTCCATGCCCCCGGCGGAATTCGAAGCCACAATCCTTGCAAGTGACAGGCCGAAGACCCATGCCTTAGATCGTGCAAACGCTGGGATCGGCCCACACAAATAAATACAACACACGAACGTTAATTATATTTACAACCATGTTATATCTTTACGTGTTCGTGTGTATTTGCCACACGTGACGTCACCAGTCCCAGTTACTGAGCTGCAAAGTGCCTACCATTAAATATTCATCGTTTCCACTTTGGGCCTCTAAGAGGGAGAATTCTGCTCTTCAGCGAAGATTACCTGTATTGGTATTTTGACATTCTGGCGGCGTGTAAAATCCAGCTGGCTTAGACGAGATAGGTTAATCAAGGGTTCGCTGGGTGCAGGTTCAAATTCCGCCTTGGGCATCGTTAGCTGTAATACCTTAGTATTTGCAGCGCTGTGTCCCTTTTACCTGTCGCGGGATATTGACTACAACAGATATGTACATCACTTGACACAAAAGGCCGGAACGTAATTATGTGTAATTCAATAACGTTTAATGCACTTAGCGTGTTTTACCAGATAATCATGTTTATCAAATACTAAATACAAGCTCTTACGGGGAGTAAATCAAACACTCAAACAGTACAACACAACACTGCAAACCCAATACAATTGCGTCAAGAGATCACAGTGGGAAATTAAGGATATCAATATCCTCTAGTAAGTTTGAGATATTTTCTCAAATATCTCGATTTAAATACAAGAAGGAACATGAGATTTTGCACAACAAAAGGATCGGAAAAACAAATATGTTATGCTCGTGACACGTCCCATCAAAAGCCGCTGCACGCGTCTGTGTGTTTCAGTTACATCTTCCAATTACACTGAAGAACGTTGTGGCAATATAGGTGGCACTGATCTCTAATATATTGAAAAAGGCGGTTTGACTCTTTATCTTCCGACAGGCTGTCCTAACCGAAATCCTTTCGTGTATTTATGCAACCACTTCCAGAAATATGTGTTAAGAATTTTTAACATTAAATTCCAAGAGTGAATACACACATTGTTTGCTGAATCATTAATAAACATTGAATTTTTCATAAAATGCACGTAATTTTTATTCAGTAAGTAAGCACAATTACTTCCCAGCACAGCACTGATTTGTCTCGGTAATGGAGACCGACCGTTTGCTGTTGGAGGTAGGAAATGAGTATATATATATAGTGTAAGTTGTAAAAAGTCTGTTTTCAAAGGGCTAAAATTAACATCCTTTATGCTTGATCTTTCTCAAAACACTTTATTTTTATACAAATACAACAGAAACCATTTTCCGTATTCAAACACTCAATTTTATTCATTTTTCTCCGCAATGCATTTATGTATCGTATGAAGCTGAATTCAAACAACGATAATTTCCTACAACAGAATTACCGTTTGTTCTGTATAATGGAGACAGCACGTTTACCGTGAGCTAGGGGCTGAATTTGTGCATATAACCCTTAGGAATATTATGAAACAAAGTATTACGTAAATCCGAAGCTTCACTCATCCGTTCAGAAATACACCCCGATAAAAAAAAATCTAAGCAGTAACGTTTTAGTTCCAGTAAACGTAGTTGAATCCAGAATATACACGCATGTTGTCTGCTGTTGTTTCCATGTCACAATTTTTTTGAAAAAGCTGAAGTGAGGATACCAATTAGAAAATGTAGGCGTAGATTGGAGAGTGATATTAGATGGATCTTGAACAAGTGAGATGGAATCTTGTAGACTGAATTCATGGCTCCTTTTAGGGACAAGTGACGGTGACGGGCTGTTGCCAACATTACAAAAAAAATGTTCTTTAAAAATGGGAAATTTTTCACGAGTAGATATCCGAATGTTGTCTATTCGAAGAATATTCCGCTTCATTGTGTTCTTTTGGAACGCTGTCCGTCGAAATTACCTGCACATCGCGTATTAAATTCTGCATGGTTTTAAAATATTAGAATTTTTTGTAACCTTTTGGTTAATATTTCGATAATTCGTTACGGAATAACATATTGTGACGTAATATTTAAATCCATTCATTACAGGCGACGCGTGTCACCCGTATGAACCATTCAGATGTCCTGGTGATGGAATCTGCATCTCCATCCAGTACCTGTGCGACGGGGCGCCGGATTGTCCAGATGGTTACGACGAAGATTCTCGACTTTGCACAGCAGGTAAGTATGGATTTTGTCACTTTGTGTGTTTTGTTAAACTTTATCAGATAATGAGCCATTGCACACTTCTAATATTAATTTCTTTTTTTAGCTTATGTACACTACAGCTTTCTTTTGTATAAAAGAGGCTTGAGTTTAAAATATTGTAGCCATTTTCAGGCACGTTTGTTTGGCAACAATTCTTATCCGTTCACCTTGGCACCTTAAAAATGTAATCGACAAAAACAGCTGGAAATAATCGTTTAAATTTCATGAGTGTAATATTAACAATGTTCCCAACACGGCAGTATCGATCAAATTTCTCTTTTCTTTCCACGACCGTCATTTATACGTATTTTTGTTGCATGTAAGCCCTATCGTGCCGCCAACCTATTATGGCGGAAAGCTGCTGAATAATTGACTATCACAATCGATAACTGGGCATGTGATATTTTGCCACGCGTGTGGAACGCACGAAGAAACGAAAGTATACTCGATACCACGTCAGAGAAGAGGAAAAGCAAGGAAGTACCTACGTCATTAATTCGTTTCTTGTTGAAAATCGATAATCGATCCGACGTTCTACGAATCCTGTCGGCACACTGAATGAATGTAATGGTAACTTATTAGTAAATACTGTATGATGGGTATATCGGGATAATTCGTTATTTTGAGTTAGTAATGTAATTTTAAACGCTGCTTCTGCATCAGTAATAAATATTAAAACTTTTTTACTTTGTTATGAAATTCTGATCTACTTGCAGCTCAGATTTCAGGTCTGTCACTCCACAACACACGAGATAATACGCAGTTCTTAAACATGAAGCTATCCCATTACAGGCCCGGATAGGGCCCTAGAGATTTGGAGGTTGAGGCTCCCAGAATTTATATAAAATGGGCACATGAATATGGCAAGGTTGTCCAGCTTACGCACCGGCTGTCTTTAGCCCCCAGGAGATATCCCTGTAACTCACTTCTGTCAGACGCTGAGTCGACCCCAGGTTTGTATGGGGGCCGAAAGAATTAAGTCAAAGAAAAATCTCAATAATCTCACCGGGAACGGAACCCGCTGCTTTCCGGCTTGTACAACAGTGTCTCAACCAAGTGTGCCACCGAATACCCCGTCTTTCTTTAACACATTACATATATTGTCAGTTTCTAAGTTAGCGATTATGAAATCTTGGTCATATAAAAGATTATGTAATCACATTATAAGCAATCCTGAGAGCCAATAGAAATTTATTCATTACTGTAAAATACAAGTCTATGATGTAGTATTTTAAACATATTACCCTGTAACGTCATTCTTATGGCATACCATCTACAAATAGAAGTCCGAATTATCTGGGCTTGTTTTGGAAATGTCACAACTCACTGACATCACAAAAACAATTAAATATTTTAGGCTGCGATCAATTTCTTCCTCAAGTACACTTTATTTTATAAACATGTCTGGTACTAAAGTTGAAACCATGTCCTCATTAGCAAGCAAACTCTTGCTCTTAAAACATAAATACTCGTACCAACTCAGCGAATAATAAGTCAGAATTAATGAACGCGAGTAACATTTTCATAACCGTAAACAAAAACTCTTTTCAGCAAAAACAGTATCATCAAAAACAACGAAAGACTTGTTGATTATGGAAAAAGTATGATAATTATGATGATTATTGCTATTATTGTGGTACGCGGTGGCGCAGCTGGTTAAGGCACTGTGCTTACTTACTTACTTACTTACTTACTTACTTACTCCATGGTGCAGAGTCCTTCTTGAGAAGCTAACTGGTTTGCAGCTAGTCAAGAAATTCCCCGCATTTCACGGA
>Ga0123352_10012375_pt1 | contig 13488 bp, 10 predicted proteins | sample TergutLab28metaG_FD_89700 | JGI IMG/M metagenome (GOLD analysis project Ga0123352, IMG submission 89700) | Labiotermes labralis P1 segment gut microbial communities from Petit-Saut dam, French Guiana - Lab288 P1 | ecosystem: Host-associated > Arthropoda: Insects > Digestive system > Gut ...
GGTGATGCCCCCCCCCCCCCCGCCCGACCCAATATAACTCTTCCGCCCCACTATCAGTTTCTGTCAGTGGCGTGCTGTCTGTAAATTCCACGCTTACACGATTTAATAGAATACGTTTAGTGCATCAAATAAGTCTGCCAGGTGTGTCCCTCCAGTTTGTAGTGTTGAACGATGGCATAGCAGGTTGGGCAGTGTTTTCTATGGGAATCTAAAACAAATAATCTGTAAAATTATTTTCTTCTTGTAGTTGCCGTGTTTTATTAAACTTAAAAATTTAATAATTTTCTAGGGTCTTGTTTATATTTTCCAGTGTATACTTTATTTATGTAGGACTTATACTTATACTGTGTTAACATATGTATAAAATATGTTTATACTGAATTTTCTAATTAACTTTACATTTCTAAGAATGCTTGTTAGAAAGGTACTTTCTCAGAAAAGATACGTGTGTCATTTTTTAAGTATTTCCATCTCAGTATTCAGATTTCTTACATTGAGACGGAAATATTTGTGACTGGCCTTCCTGGTGCAAACATAACTGATTGGCCTTACCGGTGCAAACAGAATTATTGACCTTATCTGCGCAGAGCCTTATGGCGTGTGAAGAAGTTATTACTACTGTCTGATGTGGTCACCCGTATAAGCACTGGTCATTACCAGTGCAGCTGCTGAAGTGGGATTTTCAACTATTCAGATGAAATATTTCTTATATGCAGCTTATGAGAGCTTTAAATGATTTTCTCAGTAATCACCTATCTTTTTATTGACGTAGGAATGCGATACCTTGAACAAGCCTGGTTAGCGTATTTGTGACGGAGGCGGAAAATGCGGAAGACTTTTGGAATAATTTTTTATACGTTGTCGTTAGGGTCGTGGATTTGTCTGTCGTTTGTTCGTGCCTGTTTCTTTGCAGGTTACGTATTCTAATTCAGAGCTGTGAACATTTTTAAAATGTCTAGCTTCGCAGTACTGTTATGTATTTGTCGGAGATATTATCTGTGTTGCGTCACTATTTTGCAGTTCTTTGTGTTGGGAAATGTAGGAAGTATTTATTTGAAGACAGCTAATTTCATGTCTAAAATATCTATGTATATTGTAGAGTACTGGATAGCTATTTTGGTCCGCTTAATAGTTCCCAACTACCATGACTGTAGTTCTGAAGGGAGGAAGTTAAAAGCGTAATTTTCGTAGAAGCTTCACGTTACGAATTTGTCTCTTGGTTAGTAATAAATTAGAAGCAACAGTTAAACACACATGCAGATGCTTCTTACTTGAGTCTCATTGCACCGGAAGAAGAAAAAAAAACATTTCGTCTTCGTATGACAAAATGAAGAAATTATCCAGAGGGCAGTCTTTTTTTTTATTAATTTCGTATCCTATTGGTTGACCAGTTGTAGTAAAACACACACATAATTTCTTAACAGAATTGAAGCCAGATGTCGGAACATTTAAATCTTTCGTTTATTTAAGACAAATCTATATATTAGCCATCCTTACGCTGAGCATTTTTTTAAAAATTATTATTCTAAGATTTCCAGTTTTCTCATTTTGTAGCTTGAATTATCGTAATTTTCGACATAAACGTTAATTAAAACACTCCCTTTTCATTTGTAAAAATGTGTTACACCTAACGTATTTGTGTCACGATTAAGAGATGTGAGGTTCTGAAGGCGATGGATTCCAAGTTTACGTGTGGGGTTTGAAATGGTCATCATCTTTGGGAAGATGGAGAGAGTATTTTATGTTTTGCTGACCGTGCATCTCAGTATAATCTTGGTAATTAAACAACTTAATACACAAATTCTTGTTTTATAACAAGATTCATTACATGCCTCTACATGTTTGACCTCCTGATGATGAACACATAGTGTTCGAAATATGTAGAGGCATACAATAAATCTTATTATAAAACAATTTGTGCATTAGTCGGTTAATTACCAAGATTATGGAGTGAGTATTTTTCTACGAAAACCTTGTTTATCGACATATCAAGTAACATGACGTCACATGTAAGAATGCAACAATCTTGAAAAGAATAGGAGGCCTAAATATGTTTATTCCGTTTGAAATTATGCGAGCCCCCTTTCAGTATGAAGCACTGTGTTTAGATTTGCTGCTTTTATTAGCTGATTTAAATTCGCTGTAATTTTGAGATTTTATTACAGCGTGTGTCTAAGGAAAGGCATCAAATTAATTTGTGTCTTTGCAAATTACTGTATTTTCGTGTCTTTGTTGGTCATTGGGAGAACAACAGGAATATTTACAGTTCTGTGCAATGCAGTGCCCGTACTCTGGAGCGTCTTTTTGGGTGCATTAAGCGAACATGAACTTCAGCGAAGGGTATTGTTAACGAACTTCACTGAGCAGAGTTCTTATAAGCTTTCTGTATATCACCTGTTCAGAAAATTTCCACACCATTTCAGGAACCTGATAATGCACTCTCGCATTCACGGAACTGCCCACTTTCACTTTAACGTGAACTACATGATTCCATATAAATAAAATACTACACGTCAGTCGTTAACACAACATTTTATTTATATACAAAGGTATATGTGTCAGGGCGACATGTTTCGACCTAGTAGATCGTCCTCAGGCCCTCCAAGAACGCAGATCTAAGAGTTGTTTAGTTTTTCTGCATTATGGGATCCCAAGGATCCCTGAGGATGACCTACTAGGTCGAAACATGTCGCCCTGACATATATACATTTGTATATAAATAAATCGTTGTGTTAACGACTGACGTGTAGTATTTTATTTATATGTTGTAACACTTCGCGATGGAAAACTTTAAATACATGATTCCAGTCCACATCCCAATGTTTAGTCGAATACTCTTCTCCCATGCATGCTTAAATTACAGGGACAGTGCAAATGGAAACTCTGCACTTCGTACCGGGCGCGGCGTGCCTCTCTCCTTCAGTTTCCGATGTGTGTTTACCTTCGAGCTAATGACAGTTATAATGTCATTATAATGAAAGTATGAAAAAAAGAAGAGCGCATTCATTACCTACTCCTGACAGCAGCAGTGGCTGGTGTAGCGTTCAGATTCTTCAGAGAAGCAGACAGATGATACGCAAATGTCAGTATTACGTGTGGGTTACAATATTCGTGCGTATTTACAATATGTTTCCGTCAACACAACTAACATTTAAAGTATAACATTACTGCAACATGTTTCGACTTGTGACAGTCATCATCAGGCTGATCTAAGAACCATTTAACATTTTAAAGGTTTTATTCTTTGTGCATTTGGGATCCCATATGCCTTACACCGTATAATATTGTTAGTTAACTTATCTACAGTTCTATTGTACGTAATATAAAGCACGTGGTGTGGGCGAATTATTCATGCGGTACGTCTAATTCAGTTGGTCGAGCAGAAGTGCAGATCAGTTTGCACCATTGCAAGCCGTTACAGTGATTTTTTTGAACTTGGATAAAGTCCCACTGCAGAGTGGCAGCTAGACGTGATGTGGTTCTTAAAATATCATCTTGTGTAGGATTTTGCTGTCGGGCTTAACTGTATTGCCACCCAGCACCCTCTTACGTTACACGTAATGGCGATTGTAGTGCAAAAATCCATACGTCACCAACAGCAGCCGCGTTGTGGGCACTTGGAGCACCCTTCATGTGCTCTCGATATTCCAAACGCTGACCGCAAAGTAAATAAAAACCGCGACACATTTTCTGTTGTCAATACGGTACCATAGGTGCATGAAACGTGGTCATTGAAGTCAGAGAGTTTTTCACTACCAAAGTGTCACCTGGCGTATCTTTAGAAATTATAGGAGACATTCAGTTATATACAATAACGCATAAACAAGACGTGCAAAGTATGTATGACGGAACATTGAGGTACTTTCGGCTAACCATTTTCACCGTGGAAAAGCAGAAAGTAGTACATAGTCTGAGTGTTTGTCTGTAGCCTTAGTTACCCAGAATAGAAAGCGCATGCGTCATATTGCCATCTCTGGCCTGTCCGACTCTACAAACATTTTCCACATTATCTCATAAACGATATGATTTTCGAAGAAATGTTATTGAACGTAAAATGTATGTTTCGTTTTTCTCTATAACGTTTGTCTGAAATATTTCTCATTCTAAGAAGAATCTGAAATATTTCTCATTCTAAGAAGAATTGAGCGTGATATGATCAAAAATGTAGATAGTCTTTCATGTGAAGTACCCACTATTCTTGTCAGATTTAAATGAAATATGATTTTTATCGACAGATTTTCGAAAAATAATCATCAAATTTCATGAAAATCCGTACATTGAAAGCCGAGGTGTTCCGTGCGGACAGACGGATAGACTTGACGAAGCTAAGAGTCGCTTTTCGCAATTTTGCGAATGCGCCTAAAAACGAACACATGTTATGTCTGGGGTACGATTTCCGGTTGGGTGCTGTGGGTACAAAGCGAATTGGAAAGATCACTTCTTCAGTAAGATACCGCTCTATTGTAGATTATAGGCCTCTACTTAATAATATTAATTTTATTCTTCACGTGGTGAATGTAGAAATGCTATTACGCAATACATTCTTCAGAGATGTGCATCAACATAGTGAATATTTGAATGAAATTTCGAAGTGCGTGACAGAAGCTACGCCTGGTAATTTTTACGGCCTGTGCCTTGTGTATACAGAAAAAGTGAGGGCTAAAACATATAGAAAGCATGGAGAAGAAGATAAATGGTAACAGAATTTTCGTCGAGAGAAATGAATGGCAGAGACTGGCAGGAGACATGTAAGAGTGAATGTGGGCCGAAAATAAGTTTAGTTTTGATGAAGTAGTAGGTTAAGTAATGGTCTGGTTTTCTGACACATATTGGTCACCTGGGAGTAAAGTAATATTCTGCTGATTTACTAAAATCTTATTAAACACTGTGTTATAAAGATAGTTATTAAATAGAAACACGTCATTGGCTATTTTATAAGGATAGGAATTTTGTGAAGAGCAATAAATGAAAAGCTGAAGTTGTTGAAATGCAATTTTAAAAAATGGCATTAGTAATCGAGTCTCACAGTCTGAAATGTAGTGTAGATTTATTTCAGTAAGTAACCAACTTGATGCACAAAATTTTGTTTTACAGAAAGTTTATTTCATGCCTCTACATGTTTCGAGCACATGTGCTCATCATCAGGAGGTCAAGATTGTATTACACAGCCTCTGGTATCATCACACCTATAGGTGGGCGTCTCGTGCAGAGGTTGAGAGAGGACTGTCAACCTGTGAAAGAGACAGCCACCTATAGATGTGATGATACCAGAGGCTGTATAATACAATTTTGACCTCCTGATGATGGACACATGTGCTCGAAACATGTAGAGGCATGAAATAAACTTATTGTAAAACAAAATTTTGTGCACCAATTTGGTTAATTACTGAGATAAATATACTGAGATGCACGGTCAGCAAAACGTCAAAAAATGTAGTGTAGATGTTCCTGATGATCTACAGATTATAGTAAGTGTTGACAAGTTTTGAAAATTTCGAATTGAAGTGATGAAATTTTAATTACGAAAAACTGAATGTATTAGAGAAACACTGGAATTTGATGTAAGAAGAGAGACCTTAAATCCGCAGTGCGATATGTATATGTTCTGAAAGCTAGCTGGGTGATGACCCTATGGCGTCGGAAACATGTAGCTGAATGAATACTTTATAAAGTTGTGTTCGATTGTTATTTGTTTATTCCTTAATTTATAGTTCAAAACAACGAGACGCATAATTTTAAAAACGAAAACATATTGAAAGGATGAAGAAACATGAGCACTTCACATTACGATTCATATGTTGAAGACGAACAGAATTGAACTTCAACAGGATGACAAAATCTCCTGCCTTTCCTTCAGGAGTGTAGGAAGTTAAATTACGAAGACAAATGAGACATGAAGAACCCGCAAACTGCAGTTTGTCAGATACATTATGTACTTAGTTACTTTGCAATTGCACGCAGTACTTTACGTGCAGTAGGTAGGCCACGTATTTAAGTCTGGATGCAAATGAATTGCTTGTTTAATACTGTTATAACCGTGTAATTATAAAGATCTCCTAGATTTAGGATCAATTAAATTCTATGCACAACATATGCTAATATACATTGGATTACTGATTATCCCAACTAATTTTGGGTCTATTGGTTTGTTCCAGATAATCAGAGAACAATGTAATACGCTAACAAATTAGGTAGATCAATGCATAAAACTCTATTGCACTATGAATTAAACATGAGCGATTACGGTCGTAAAATGTGTGATGTGCTGAAGTACTGTACTCTTCTTCTACTGAGGTTTTCTTGATATACACACTAATGAAACGATGTAATTGCTTCTGTATTATAAGCCTGGATCTATGTAGGTCTGCCACAGTTGGCGAACAAAAACTATAAAAACAAATAAAATAAAAAATAGTCCCGAATTAATATTTTTATCGTTGCACAGTGCTTTCTGTAGTTTATTTAATTACACACACCAACACTTGCATATATATATATATATATTATTTAAGAAGTCTAAAATTTACATTGAAACATTTAAAACGCTCCTACATGTTTCGATGATGATGATGATGATGATGATGATGATCGTGTGATCGAAACATGTAGGAGCGTTTTAAATGTTTTAATGTAAATTTTAAACTACTTAAATAATATATACATATGTGCGTGTGTTGGTGTGTGTAATTAAATAGACCCGAATTAAGTTGCAGCACAAATTTTTAATTTGGAACATTTCCAGAATTAAGGTGCGCCGTATTCAAACTGATATTGTTTTCTTGTGGAATACAGTGGTTCTGCAATTCTTGCTGTTTTGCTGTGAAAATCCAATTGTTTCTGAAATAAAATAAGTGTGTTAGCAGAAAATTAACGTAAAGGTTAAGGAAATACGCAGGTTGCAAGGACGAACAAGTTTTGGTTGTGCAAAATGATTACATTTGCAACAGTACTTTACGAGTATACACATTGATTACTGTAAAAATCTAATTTTAATTCCGTCATTGCTTTCGTTCCGTTCGAGCAGGAGTTTAAACACGTTATTTGCTATACAATTCAGTTTTTTTTTTGCCATCTGGAATGGTTGATTAGTATCTGCATTAAACGCACAAATAACACAGTGGAATACGATAATTGCAAGTAATGCATTTGGATAATCTCCATGCCCAGGAGTATACCTTTTTATGGAGTACAGCCTTGAGTTCTATTTGTACAACAGGGTACAGGAACTGTGACCTATTTACATTGCAGCATTTCAGGGATCGTGAGAAAGATCCCAAGGGTAGCTTTTAGCTTAGACCGTGTAAAATTTGAAATTATACAACGGTGAAAGTTTAGGTTATGTTCGTCTGCGATGTAATACCTTAACGGGTGGTTACGGACGTTTCGGGGGGAACTTGTTGCAGGTTGCTCCGAAATATTGTAACAACTCTCTATGTGGAAATATCGCCTAGTGCACTGTTTACCTACGAAGTTTAGTAAAGATAAAGGTAAAGCAGTCCCGTTACAGGCCTGGAGTTACCCGGAGGGTTCCAGGAAGTTAAGGTTCCCAGATTACATGACAACGGCACAGGATGGTGGTAAGTTTGTTAGCCTTACGCACCGGCCGCCTTTACCCCCATGAAATGCTCACAAATTTTAGTGCTGGGTATAAATATAGGTGTATTTCCAGAACTATTTATTTTCATAATATTCGTATTCACGGAACTCATTATACGAAAGTGTTCCTCAAAAATTATTTTGTATGACAGTGGATAAAGTGCAACGCTTCTTAAGCGCAGTGTGACCGAGTATAGTGTCTGTAACGGCAAAAGTTTTCCTTAGAATTTTTTAACGTGCCGTCTGACTGTGATGAAATAATCCTGTGAGCCTCTCGTTGGACTTCAAACTGACTACAGAATTTAAACTTTTCGTGGGAACTGAGATTGAAGTCAGCAAAGGAGCAAGTAGCCACGGCCTCTTGGAACACTTTCAAAGGAAACGAGTTCGGGGTGACGTCCGACACTTGACAGGCTAGAGAGAGCAAACTGAGAAGGGGGAACAGATGACTACATCACTCTCACAAGACCACAACCCTTTCGTGCTTTCACAATGCTTAACATGAGGAAAACATCCGATGGCTCTGACAGGGAATGAATCACACAATGACACGTTGAACTGGAACCTATGTCTTTTGACACGGCGTTGAACTGATGTACTGAGCGTAAAAACTCGCCAGATTTTGTGGTCAAAACAACGATAGTGGCGAAAGATATCTGACACGTGTTTAATAATACAGATTAAAACTACGCTGATTTGCCACCACGTTTCGTAACCACAGATTTTCCTATCGTGTCATGTTTGCAAATTTTACGTTCCAGGAAACACAAACTCTTTAGCAAGACAGGCACTGTACGTATAAACGTTACAGCGAGGCGCTTTCGCGCAACAGTTGTTGCAGTGGAAAATCCAATAACTGTTACATATTATGAGTGTGTGTGTTAGTAGCCTTAGTTATTCAGCATGCAATGCGCATGCAACTTATTGTCGTCTGTGACCTGCCCGGCACTACAATATATATATATATATATATATGTGTGTGTGTGTGTGTGTGTGTATATTCACATTCTGTCATGAAACGCACGATTTTCGAAAAAAAAAATGTTATCGAGCATAAAATGTGTGTTTTGATTTTCTCTACAAATTTTGTTTGAAACATTTCGCATTCTAAAAAAAAAAAAGAGCGAAATATTATGAAATATGTATATTCGTCTTCATGCAAAGTACACGTTATTCTTGTCGGAGTGCAATGCCAATTGAACTGTCTCATACATTTTCGAGAAATACTTATCGAATTTAATGAAAATCAGTCTAGTGGGGGCTGCGTCGTTCCATGCGGATGAGCAGACGGAAAGATGAACGGACGGACGGATAAACGGACGGATGGGCAGAGAGACAGACATAACGAAGTTACTATTCACGTTTCGTAATTTTGCGAATAGCCTGTAGTGGTACGATACGCGAAGCAAAATGCGCTGCAGCCTACAGTCTTCCTCGCCACTCAGCAACGGATATTCATTGATATGCAGTATTTGTTTATATTATAAAGTAATATATTATTTATGCGGAAGAAGGAAATTATACTGACTGAAGGAAAATAAGAGAGCACTTGGGAGACCTAGGAGCAGGTGATATGTCGATGTTGCAACGGATCTTAATTAAATGGGGACCGTCCTGACTACTTTGGCTTGTGATAGAGTGCGGTAATAGACTGATCTTCTTCGTCGACGTAGTTTTAGTAGTAGTGTTTGTGGTGGTGGTGGTGGTGATTGGTGATGGTAGTAGTAGTATTAGTGTTGGTGGTGGTGATTGTTGATGGTGGTGGTGGTGGTAGTAGTAGTAGTAGTAGTAGTAGTAGTAGTAGTAGTAGTGTTGGTGGTGGTGGTGGTAGTAGTAATAGTAGTAGTAGTGGGTAGTGGGTAGAAGCAGCAGCAGCAGTCGTTGCTGAAGGCGCTGCGCCCATTTGCAACATCGGCAAATATTTACTAGCCTACGCAGCGTAACTTCCAGAAATTTCTAACCTTCGACTATTTACAGAATTTCATCCAACCCGAGTCTTTACCATCACTACCGGGAGATATTCCATTCTCGCATTGGGTAGGCCTATTGCTCGATAATATGTTATTTGTTTCTAAGTTATCTCATGGTTATGTGTGTTTTTCTCTCGTTCCAAAAAATAATTCTTAACTTTGTATCGGATTCCATAGCTTTCCGTTGGAAGTCGATACACTTACGCAAACCATCAAATAACAACCCCTGTTCACATAAATTCGAAATTGTTAAGTGCCCCGGAATATTTCAGCCTTACGGATGTCAGTAGGGGTTATTATGGAAATGCAAATGTGCAAGGTTTCCGCGCTCTTAGAAGATGCTGAATTCTTATGACCACAAAAAGTATTACATGTTCTGACAAGACCATAGTTAAATTATTTTAATGTGTAGGAGTAACGATTCCGTTACAGACCCGTTTTGGCCTAGAGGGTGGGTAGAGTTATAGCTCTACTCTTCCATGAACGCGGCACTAGAATTGGGTGAGTGGTCAGCAGCACGCCCCGGCCACACTTAACCCCCGGGAAAGACCCAATGTGTAGGAGAATTTTATGAAAACCTTTAAATACTTCCGTCATATATACGGCTGTGTAACATGAGAATTGCTTTTTTTTTTTTCATTTGTCTTGTTGTTCGACGACTGTATTGTGTTTCTGTCGCATAGCGCCTGCAATATTCTTCAGTACGATCAAGTGTATATTCAGAGAATTTTTCTTAATACATCTTTCACACGCATGTCTATTTAGCAACACATTCTTTATATTTTGCACTCAAATAAAAGTGTAAAACCGTATTACCTGGAGACAGAGGAAGTAGGTTGCTCTAAAATGAAATTTTCTACCACTTCACGCTTCGTTGTGTTACTGAACACAGTAATGTTGTGCATGTAGTGTTTGTGTTGTTACGTACACATGGCTTCGTATGTCTTTAATCTTTTAATGTATATAATTCTATATAATATTTACTACAGCCCGTAGATATGTGTGGGCCATAATACAGCAGCAAATTTTTCAGACAAAAAAACTGGAAAGAGTAAATAATCCCAGTTAAATTATGAGCAGAGGAAATGACAGCATATAACAAATGCAAATAAATGTGAAACAAATATTGATGAAATAAAAGCACGTATGACAAAGAGTCCGTAAAACAGACTGATGATAGGAAGGAAACAGGACTGCAAAAGCCTTGTCTACCGTATCAAATTCTGTTTATCATTAAAAATGTAGACGCACTTTAGAAATTCATAACGTTGCCGCCCACCGATTGAGCAACACCGAGATATCACACTCAGTAAGTGAAGACCGGTGATTTGGGTGGTCCTCCTTTCTTTTTCTCTCGCCTGCGTTAATTGTGTCGCTGCGGGAGAAGGCATCTTGCTGGATTTAGACGTCGGGAATGTTGGTGATGATGGGTGGTCGGCAGTCTGGGATCGCTAGGTTCTTGAGCTGGAAGTGACGAATGTTCATAGCTTGTCGGCTTGAGATCAGTATCAAGCCAACAAAAAAGAATGTTCTTGCTTAGTACAGCAGCTCGCACTAGATGGCAGTGCGCTCACACAGAATAGATAAGCAAGCTTTCTCTAAGGAATGTTTCACTGTTAGCGTGCGGACGCACACGAACTGTAAATCTCTCTGAATGATCTACAAACTGTAGAGATCAGATTACTTTTGATTAGCTCTCCGTGCCCTTTGTGGAATTCGAACACTGGAGTGCTGTAAAACTGTTCAATCATGACACCAACAAATGCTCCTTTGATATATACAATACAGTCTTACATCGCTACAACATGTTTCGGCGTCACTTACTCCATCCTCAGGGAGCTCCACATCAAGATTTGAAACTTAGCGAAATATAATGGATTTAAAAGGTAATTCATATTTCATTACAGTATTCTTGTGTCTCATACGACAGGTATTACAGCCTGGATCTTCCCGGCTAGAGTTTTGTACCTGCAGGAAACAGGTGATTATTTGGATTGCCGACCCACCTGTATCATAAGGCACATGACTTTTCACCCCACAGGATGTGTTGCAGAAGGCAATTATCTTTCTAAGGAGGGTGCGTGACAGGTGGTGACTTATGACGCCGTGGTATCATAAGAGGGCCATTTGTAGACCCGATTGGGAATGTAAAAATTAACCAATAGCTATAGTTGACCGCACCCCTAGGTTGTATTAATAGTAATTTCAGCCAATGATATATTTGGCCACGCCCTCGTGTAGCCGTGCGAATTCTCGCACGGACTTTTTAATCCTTATATAATATAATGTAACTATGCCACGGGGGGACACTCTGGACACTGCACTAAGCTGTTAGTTCGACGCCTTGTCGTCACTCTGTATCATCATCTGTAATATAAAATATATACATATCTTACCTCCGAAGTCGGGCTTGAAAGTTATTTCTTAAGTGTCCGACGGATCTATCCACGACTTCCGCTCGGTCAACAAGAGATCCTACTCCGGCTTCCAGGGATACAACACTTGCAGCAAATGTAAACTGTGTGGGTTTCAAGATTGGGATTAAAATAATATTTTTAATAATATAATAAAACAATATTAATAACATATTTTACAGCGTTTTCATTAAATGTAGATAAAAAAGATTTGCTTTGCTATAACTGAAGAATCAAAAAACCAACTAGATGCCACTTGATATTTTATTCTACTTCTTACAGGCTCAACATGTTTCAAGCATTACTATGCCCATCATAAAGAAGAGCTCGCGACTATGATGTTGATTACCACATTGGTCGTGTCGTTCTTGGTTTGCTGAACGTTGGAGGTTATGTGCAGTTAGGCTGGAGTAGTGTCTGGGCTGCAGGCTAAAGCCTGCAGCCCAGACACTACTCCAGCCTAACTGAAACATGTTGAGCCTGTAAGAAGTAGAATAAAATATCAAGTGGCATCTAGTTGGTTTTTTTATTCTTCAGTTATCACAATGATGCACGGTCCAATAAACATCAGATTGCCTTGCTATGTTGTAGTTTTTCTTTGTGTAAAAACATCTAATTGAACTTCGATCCCTTATGGATTTTGTCCCTGTATAATGCGTGGTGAGTTCCGTGTCAAGGGTGACTGTCATAATGTCAAAATTATATTCACTGCCATATTGACAGTGGCCTGCCACTCTGCCATACTGAACCTGATGCATTCTCTCCAACACAGGGCTATTTTCACGGATTTCTGAACCCTCCGGGAGGTATCTCGCATAAAGTCATATAAAGTAGGCCTCATCCCATTCCTCAAATGTCACTGCTGATTTGCCATTTCATATCATTCTAACCTATCCTATTCGATACCAAAAAAATTTATTAATTTTTGTCAAGCTTTCAAGAAGCAAAGGACTACCCATTCCACATCAAACAACACTAACACAATGGAAGCATTGTCAGCGTCCAAAATACATGCATTTCGAAGATTGAAGTTAGAAATACGTATACAGCATTGCCTTATAAACTGTGCATTCTAAATACGTAAATTTCTACTCTTTTTTGTCTGATAATATTATTAGCGCTATTTTGTGTTAATTTGATGAATAACTTATTAATAAATTGCAGATTCCGTACGGGCTAATTTTGTTGGATGTAACTTTGCAGATTCGTACGGTCGCCATACTTGTCCTTCAAAATGGATCTACCCACCATGATGCACTTAAAATGCTTGGTTCTACTCTTTCGTTATTTACCACAGCAATATCACACTGTAAGGAAAATTTTTCTACGATCGTCAACTTACTACGTACTTTATATCCTACACCATTACTTACTTACTTACTTAATTACTTACTTACTTAATTACTTACTTACTCCATGGTGCAGAGTCCTTCTTGAGAAGCTAACTGGTTTGCAGCTAGTCAAGAAATTCCCCGCATTTCACGGAACCCGAAGGTTCATTACCGCAC
>Ga0123352_10012377_pt1 | contig 13488 bp, 10 predicted proteins | sample TergutLab28metaG_FD_89700 | JGI IMG/M metagenome (GOLD analysis project Ga0123352, IMG submission 89700) | Labiotermes labralis P1 segment gut microbial communities from Petit-Saut dam, French Guiana - Lab288 P1 | ecosystem: Host-associated > Arthropoda: Insects > Digestive system > Gut ...
CTCTCTCTCTCTCTCTCTTAAAAAAAAGAATTTAACAGAGTGTTACATTAGCACTTCAGCAGTGTGGACAGTGAAACAAGTAACATACTGAGGCATATGACAAGTACCATGACACAAATCAAAGAATATCTCAGCAAAGCAATGTACCATATATATCCAAATGTTAAGTTACTCCTCCCCTTCACAATCCTAAAATTTCCAGGAACTTCTAAGGCATATGTTCAGATGAATTGGGAAAAAATTCTTGACTTGTATTCAGGTAACTAAGGTATCTCATCAGATTCATCAACATATGTTTAGTGATCTATTTAAGTATTTTGTACCTCCACAGTAACTTTTATCCATAATTTATGCTTCAGTATAATCAGCATGTTGAGAGATATGCCCATATACTATGGCGAAGGAATTAATTTTGAGACACCAAACTATTGTGTAACTGCATTATAATTTTGGTGTTTTAATCATATTTGCTGAATAAAGTGGAAAGGAATGTTAAGTTATTACTGTAGAAATAGTTCAGGATTTGACATGAAAAGTTTTGTGTAAATTATGAGCAGCATTTTGCCTTCAAAAAGAGACTACACTTTGCAGTCCAAATTTTGAAGTGTGTTCAACTGCAACAATTTGGTATATAGCTGTAGTCTGATAGCAGAGAGTATAATAAAATAAATGTAGAAAAGATGTGTGTTTGGTGCCAGATAAATTACTACTGGGGATGAGAACAATTTGTTGGTTTGAAGAGACAAGTCATGGATGGCATTGAAAAAAGTGTTGAGGCAGTGACTTAATCATTTATTGAATTCTGTATTTCATTGAATATACAAGCCCAGACATTCCTTTGTGGTGGGCACAAATTACCAGTTTGGAAATAAGAGTTTGATAAGCTACTCGAAATGATTTTGCTGAAGTGTCCATTCATGACATTTTTATAACATCAGCAAAATTACAACATTTAATAGAGCATTTTGCAACTTTCACTCTTTCATGCATCCAGCCTTATTCTGTTTTGATTGATGAATGCACTGGGTCTTCAAAAGGTGACATGACATAAACTTGTTAATAAGTAGTGTAAGGTATGTCAAAAAGGGATAAAAATACAATGGAACGAAAAGGTCTGTGATACCAGTCTCAAATAGTATTACTTGTAACTAGTGCATATACATTTCATACAGTAGAAGGTGTATCATGACACTTTTTAGGGCTTGTATATTATGATATGGTCAGTCATGTAATAATTCGTAATGACTTCACAAAATTATTTGAGTTCCTCATGGAAGAAAATGAAGTGGGACAGCTCAGTCAGTATAGTGACTCCCTACAAGGTGAATGACATATGCTGGATTCCCAAAAGGAACTTTTCTCTTCAGCACCTCATTCAGACCTCTGTAGGTACAGTGGATACTCAAGGTGAGCTTGGTTTTCCATACATTTGAGCTTAATAAAGTATAAGACATCCATGATGAATGAGAAACTTTTAACATGCTGAGTACCGAGTATTCTTACTGACAGAGTGTTGTATTTGGCAGTCATTAATAAATTATTTAGTATAAAATATATTTTTAATATTGTAAAGATGGGTGGATAATATTAGGATGGATCTCCAGGAGGTGGGATGTGGGTATATGGACTGGATTGGGCTGGCCCAGGATAGAGACAGGTGACGGATGCTTGTGAATGCGGTAATGAGCCTTCGGGTTCCGTGAAATGCGGGGAATTTCTTGACTAGCTGCAAACGAGTTAGCTTCTCAAGAAGGACTCTGCACCATGGAGTAAGTAAGTAAAGAAGACACTGCATTAATGAGATTAGCTAACAAGGATTGGAAAAGGATAGTATACAATGTCTTCGTACCCTCTGTTCTCAGTTAAACATCTCTAATATTTCTCAGAACTAGTACACAGTATGAAAATGGAGTCACATTACAGTTTATACCTGTTATGTCAAGTATGCATTGATATGATAGGTGAAGTACAAGAGAAAATTTGTGTTCTCATACAGCCAAAATGAAACAGCTTGACATCAGTACTGCAAACCAGATAAAAGTATCTGTCATGATATGTGGTACACATATGTACAGACAGATGGACAAACTGAAATTAATGTACACAACCATCTCCATGAGTCATTCTTTGTATTACAGAGGGAATGTGTAATGAGAATGAATTTCAAATTTTACTGAATTTTTCCCATTCCATTAAGTTTGAAATGTTGCAATGCCCCTTGTTTTATACTGTCATGAACTTTCTTATTTTGTGGAAACACATCCTCGAAGTATTTAAAAACAAATTGTATAGGAAAATACATTATTAAAGCCTAGAGTAATAGGGTTGTGAGGATATACGTGGACTAATGTAGCATGGGATAAGTCCCATGGTAGGTAATGTTTGTAATAGTGAATGCTGAACTTTTGGAATGTGTTATTACCAGATATTGTAAGAGGAGAAAAATGGGTGAAAAAAGGGATCAGTAACAAAACACTTAATACTGTGTTTACTCTAATATAATTCAAAATTTAACACAATGAACTGCAAGTAATTTTAATTTACAAAAAGTCTTTTTTTTTTTTTTAAAGCCAGGACAAAAGGAAAGACAGAAGTAGCTATCATCACGTTTCAATGCTTAAGAACCTGAAAACTGCTGTGATCACTTCAAAATCTTACACATATATCACACTTATTTTTCATTAGGAGCTTGCAATAGTAATAAAAAATTCAGTGTTTCAATCTTCAAATTTAGCTGAACTACTCATGCAACATTGATACATATCAGCTGCAAAGATTCACTTTTGTTTTTAATCCTCTGTATTTTCTGCTGTATGAATTAAATCTTCATGGTCCCCTATGATTTCATCCATTTCATCTTTGATTGGCACCTGGAAGAGGACATGACCATTCAAGTTAAAATTCTAAATCTTACTTGGATAATATGAATAGGGTCATCTGCATACAAAATAGAAGCATATTACTACCTAGAAGCATGTTCAGTTTTACAAATAGCTGCATATATATATATATATATATATATATATATATAATTTTTTAAAAGTTAACACACTTGCAGCATTATTATTTAGTTTGGTCATGTAAAGTGTCCATTATTCAATTTCAACCAAAACTGGAATTTATCAACAAGTTTTAGTGAAATTTCCAAATACCAAATTTCGTAATAATCCATTCTGTGGTTCTCAAGCTGCAAATCTGGCTAAATGAACAGGCCTAGTTTTATAATTTTATTTACAAACAAACCAAAGATAAGAGTTTATTTACAATTGAAAGATTCCTTAGGGAAATAATACATCTAGTTATCAATTTTTCTTCTCTTGGTTTTGAACTCAGAAATGAAAGTGATGCATCATTTTTTTTTCTTTTTTTTAATATATATTAAACTGCGCTTCACTGTGGTTACTGGTAACTAGATATAACAACAGCAAGAACAGTGCAGCATACTACATGCACTCTTATTCAGCTACTTGTCAGATGTATTACCAACAGTGCAAGCCTGCTAGCTTTTCACAGTACCAGCTGCAGATTATAAGTAAGAGAACTGTACTTATTCTGCCACTCCAAAAATTGATTCTGCACATTTGTGTATGTGGGTAGATGCCAGAAAGGTCAAACAGACCATACCTGGAAACCTCCCAACCAGATGTGTTTATACTGAAAAAATTTAAATTTACAAATATAAGTGATACTGGTTGTAAAATGGGCTCTTGAAGATAATATTAAATTACTAGGAAATAAAGGAACATCTGCAAGTAATAAAAGCAAAACATTTTGAAAGCTATGAAATACAAATATACCTGGAGTAACCCAGTGGACAGAGCATAGCTTGTCATAGCTGCAGTTGCAAATAAACCAGCTAGTATTTGAGTTCTTCTACGGTTAGGGAAGTCTGATTCAGAGTCAGTTGTTTTCCCTTGAGCACCACATGCTGCAGACTTTTTGGCTTCATATTCTGCAGACAAAATATTTCTTATTAACATAACTCATTTTCTAAAACTACATCTGTAATAGACACAGACCTGGAAAACCAGATGCAAAAATAGTAACCTGTTCAAACCATGCATGTGTCATGTTATTGCAATGGTGCCTATGTGTGTGGTCCAAATATCTGAGCAATATCTACCCCCCCCCCTAATAAAATTACCACTGAGTCTAAATATGGTCATCACCCTTGCACAACTGGGAGACTTAACGTCCCCTATTCCTGCATGATAACCTGTTACGCATGAAATAAAATACTGGCATAAACTCCATAGTATTACCATGATATAAGCTTATTTTCTCTGACAGTAAAGGTTAATTGTTTTTATCCAAGATACAAAGACATTAATTATCTCAGTCTTGGCACAGCTGTTCCATACTAACACAAAGGTCAAAATCATTTTGGATTTTATGGGCAGCACATGCTGACCTGAAAGTTGGTGCTAAATAATAATGACAGGATTTGGCCTGAGTTTTTATGCAGGCCATTACAATACCACCCCACAACCATATTCATAAGATTAATACTTAAGACTCCACACAGAGACTTTTAAAAAGGTACTTCAGTTTTCCAATCTGGAACCACAGAAACCTTCTGTGTTCTGTAATTACAGCATTTGATATAATGAAGAGCAAGGCTATAGATGTACTGTGCCTTGTCAGGATCAAAGGTTTCTTAGTTAACAGGTTCACAACCTCTCCCTTTCTCCTCATTAAAGTATATTTACTGTAAGATTTCATTTTTGGTAATACATACCTTGTATTGAATAAGGAAAGTATCGTTGTGTAATGCGAACCACAAATTTGACTAAATTTGAGGTAGACTTCAGATAGTTCTGAAGTGCAGGTGATGGGAATGGAACCTTAAGAAGGGGTGCAAGGTATGCATAAACAGTTGCATCTAAGGATGTAGGGTGAGATCCAAAAAAGAAATCTTCATCTCCCAGCCGTACTGAGAGAGTATTTAGACATCTTTCAGCCTCACGGTACACCTGTAATATGCATATAGAATTATGTGATTTATTATGCATTTTGTAAAGTAATATTGTTGAATTATTTTAGCTGTGATGTTCTTAAACTGTATCAGTTGTTGTAAATAAATGTATTTAATTAAAATTGATATTACCCCATTGTTGACCAGCACTGTCTCCAAGATGTCATGAGTCACTCTGTTTGAACGGCCTTACCACATCTCAGAGGTGTTTTTAAGGATTAACTGGTGTGAATTATACTGTCACCAAGTGTGATGTTTCTTTGACCAAAGAATACATTTTATTTACCACTATACCCATAAGCTTGTGCAGAGCATTTCACTATAATGTGCACCCAGAGAATTTTTCCATCTTTTAAAACGTGAACATTTATTATTAGACATTATTTCTATTCATACAAACTAAAGAAACTAAAATTTGATCAAACCTTTTATAAATTAGCAACTAAATTCTGCTTACACAGTCCAAACTTAAGAATTGAGGCACAAAATACCATATTTTGAGACATCAGGGTGTGCACACCCCATAGCATGCCTTTGAATTTACACCAAATAAGATCTGAAATTAAGAGTTCTGTAATCATACTGAAGTAATAGGAATTCACTGCCATTTAAATGTACCTCCAAGGGTAGGTGGGGTTCAATTTAAAGAAGGTAGTATGAGATGAATCTTCGGCATAAATAGTGCAAATACATAATTTGTTTACGATATTATTAGGTTCTCAGATGAAATGTCATGAAAATCTGATGATGTGTTCAGAGTTAAAAGATGGGACATATGATCTGGCACAGGTATTCAGAAGGCATTCCTATTATGCTTATGAACAGACAACACCTAAAAAGAACACACCACAACATATTGTAAGGTAAATTTTTATCACAAACAGTAACAGCATCATTAGAAGTTGTGAAGGTGGTGGTAGTAGTAGTAGTAGTAGTAGTAGTAGTAGTAGAGATTTCCTGACAGTTCACATTTGTTGTTGTGTTTTTGTGGTTATTTAATAAGGGCAGTGAGGGTGGACAGTTGTGTAGGTGGAGTGACATTTCATAGGTGCCACTGCACTGGCTCATGAGTAAAATACTTGCACACAAAGAATTGCAAAGACATCTTACATGTTTTATATATATATACATACATGAAGAGGAGAGAGCTGTTGTATTTAGTTTGATTTGTAGCAATTCACACGACTCCCAAAAAGCAGTATTATGTTGTGCTGTGGGGCACCTACGATTTGAATAAATGTTTAAGTTGTAGGGTACTGATTCTCCCTTAGTTAAATCCAATACAAATTATGACAGTTCAAATGAGGATATTTGCATGCTTACAAACGTTTCAATAGCTTGTGGGTCATCATCTTGGTCATATAATGCTTCCAGATGCTTCTTTGCTTCACGCTCGTAACTTCCTGGGTAGTAATAGTTGCATGGGAAAGGAAGTGCTTTTGCATACCATGGTCGGATCAGTTCAATGTAATTCTTTGTATCTACCCACCTGAAACATTACCTTTTATTTTATACTGTGGCAATGTAGGAAAATATATTTTCAAGTAATTTTCTATGCAGCTCTACAATTTGGTGTATAAGGAAGGTCCTGCCTTTGTCAGCATTTTCATACTGGATTAGTGCATTCAGATGTAATGATGTGCTTGTTACTACATACAGTTTTTAAGTAAATAAAATGCCTCCATCTTCAGGATAGATGAGGAGAGCTGTAGCATATTCCTCTAAAATGTTTGTGATAATCTACCACACTACATGGTGTCACATCCCAGAAGCCAATAATCTTCAGTCATAGATATGACATCCTCAAATCTCATGAGTGTTGATCCTAAATTAAGTTGGATTGAAGACTGCTGTCTGCTGTTTGATATACCAGGTAGTGTAGCAGATGGAGGCAGCAGGTTGTGCAGAATGGTGTACCATAATAACCCTGCATATAAGATGACTGACCTTCACAATCTCCAGTTCTCAGGAAAATACCTATACAGAATATATTTAACTTTATGTGAGATTACAGTGTGCCCTTCCTCCCCCAGTATGGTACCGAATCTCAAGCCAGCTGATGCAGGCAGCAGAATCATCGCTCAAAATGTTGGTACAATTATTCCATAATATATAGCATCACATCCCAGAAAACCTTAATAGTCACTGTTGTGAGAACCTCATGTCTTTTCCATTTTTAATTATTTATATATTCAAAGTACAGGTCTCAGTGAAACTCACCAAACATACTGAAGGGCTAGATATAACTGTCCTTTGAGAAGCTGAGTATATGCTACTGCCTCAGCACATTGTTTAGGAGTTAGTCCAAAATCAGCATGAAAGTTCTGGAAGTGAAATAATCAGTATGGAGATATATTCTCATTTATACATCACTTGTGACTGTCAGTTTCAAATTAGTAAGTACAACTTTTGTTAAAATATGGTGTATCAAGTGTTACTCAGATTATGTTAGGTGTACCATCTCCTAGTGAACCTGACATGAAGCAGTTTCAGGAGTTTAGAAAACCACTACACAGTAGTATGTTCAACAGTGGAAAGTACATTGCAAGTGACAGGGACTGTGAAAAAATAGCCTGGTATTTGCTTTATTTGTAACCATTTTCCATTTAAATTTTGTTTAAACTGGATGTATATTTCTATAGAAATTAAGATAAGGTAGTGCTAAAAAAAACATTATGTACCATTATCTGAACCATATTCTGTATTTCACTGCATTTCACATCTTCAAAAATATGCCAGCTTTTATCAAAATACTCAAATTGTACATTGTGCAGCTTATAAGAGAGATCCATCATAATACTTGTTTCACTGATATGCAATATTGATAGCTTTTATTTTACTGATGTGCAGAATTGGCAGTTTAAGTGTAAAAAATGTTGTGTATTTGGCTTCTGCCTGACGACTGTGTCTACTCGAAACGCGTAGCAGAAAAAGTGAATTTATTATAATGTATACAAAGTAACTTGTTTGGGTTATGGGTTTCAATAATATTCAAATAGATGGCATCACTTTTAGTGACCTTGTTATTTTTTTCGCTGTCTAGTTTCATGTGTGGGTTCTCCTTTCGTTAACTGTTTATAACTGATAGTGTATGGTATGGCTGTCACTGCAAACAGGAATGATAAACAAAGGTAACCAATCACACCCATGCTTCACAGGACAATGGCAGACTACACTCTTTCAAGACATTAATATCATGTATGATTTTTGGAAGTTCTGTTCTGAATAATAGATTGTGTTATTATGCCACCAGTTAAATTACATAAAATGAAACAAAATATGTTACCTTTCTTCTTAGATATGCTGAAATTTCAGGAAAACTACTCAGAACTTGTTTACCATGTTTGAAAACTGGTAATCTTCCTTTTGGTGTCCAAAATGGGTTATTGGTTACACATGTTTGTAGGGGAGCCCCTGAAAACTTTGCATATGCCTGTAAACAAGAAAATACAGGCCTAAATATGCCTATAGAATAAACTCTCTGATTTTCTTTCATATACAATAATGTAATTATATTTCAATTATAATTCCAGTAAAGTAGTACAGCTAAATATGTCATACTGTATAGTCAATGATCGCAAACACCTATGAAGTAAACTTGTAGAGGCAGCAACATATAACAACGTATGGTTCATCTTCTTGCTTCTTTGCCTTGTAATTGTAACGGTAATTTATTCACATTCTATAAATCCAAATTAGGATACAATCCCGTGGATATAGAAATAGTCACATACATACTATCTAACATAATATAAACAGTGTTGGGAGAATCTTAGTAATAAATAATAAAACACCTAAAACCAATTTTCAATTCAGTTTTCAATGGAATATCTCTGATAATTAAAATATTCTTCTTTATTATAAAAGGAATTTACAAGTAAAAACCTTAAAGCATTCTGAAACAGTACTATCTCATTAGCTAAGTCTTTGATATTGTGAGGAAGGTTGTTAGAAATTTTAATTGCCTAGTAGTACACTCCGTTTTGGAACTTTGTTAGATTAGATGTGGGTGGATGTAAGTTGGTTTTAAATCTCATGTGAAACTGTGGATCTGATTGTTTGTATAAAATAAATGTTTGTTTTTTATCACAAATATTGATAGTGAAAAGATATATTGAGAATATAAGGGCAGTATTTCTAATTTTTTTTAACAGTTCCCTACATGAATCTCTCATTCTTGAATTTGTGATGATTCTAATCACCCTTTTTGAATTTTGAAAATCTTCTCACTATATGGTTGATTTCCCCAGAAAATTATCCCATAACTCATAATTGAATGTATATATGCAAAATAGACCACTCTTGAAGTTTCTCGAGACATTATAGTTTGTATCATTGAAATTACAAAGCATGCTGTATTCAATTTGGACATCATTTGGTCTATATGAGCCTTCCACGATAGGGAGTTATCAATGATCAAACCCAAAAATTTTGTATTTCATGAGCTTTTGATGTAATTACCCTGGTAGTTAAGTTTCAAATCATAATCCCTGCTGTATAACTTATTAAATTGTAAGTACTGTGTTTTATAATAATTTAATATTAATTGGTTTACTTTAAACCAATTATTATTATCCCCAAGTATTAAATTACAAATGTTAACTGTGATTATACATGCTAATGAGGTGTATGGTTTTTTCTTTTCTATTTGTGTCAAATTGCAAACTCGAGACCCAAATATGAATCAATCACTACACACAGGGGAAGGATGAGATTCCTTTGAAATTAGATGAGTTGAGACAGATGATCTAAAACATGAGACACAAAAGGCTGAATATACAGGCCTTACTGTTCTATCTATGTGCAAATCATACATTACAGTAATGTTACAATTCAACCAAGTCACAAATTTTGCCTTGTTAGGAAGTTCATGATTAGATATCTAATTATGCGTTTCCTGTCTGGACTGCTGAGGGATGATTATATCTGTAGTAACATACAGCTTTGATGGTTTGCAAATTCTGGGATCAGTGAATGTACTTATATAATTCTGCCCATGTCACTTAACTGAAAAACACAATTCATTTTTCTGTATCAGGAAATATAACATATCTCTTATATACTGAGATAGGAAAACTGAAAGAAAATCAGACTATGTGAGGTTTTAAATTTTCACAGTGGTGCTGATGAAGATAAAGTCTTCTAGAATGTTATGTCATGCCTACTGGTTAACAGTTGCTATGCTTCTTCAAAACATTCATAATCGTTTTCCAGTCAACATGATGTAACACCCAAGAAGTCTTCAATCTTCAGTAATATTGCACTATTTTGCATACAATAAAACAAATCAACATTCAGCAGAAACTTTTTTTGTCATCACTACACAGCTATGGGTTTTACTTTATGCTTGTTCCCCGAACAGTCGTTGATCCCAAAACCGTTCCTTACTGATTCGGTCTTTCAACAACTTTTTTCCTCATGAGATTGGTTACACATTTCATCACATTGTGTGTAAAACCATGAGACCATCACATAAAATGAAACTGGTAGAAAAAACTACTACATTCATCCATAAGACATGCCACGATTTAAATTATTATTGTGCCTTCCTTGTTAGGTTTGGTTGGGTTGGGAATGTTCGTTTGGCATAAGGGACCACATTCTGTAATTTGCACTTGTAACACATGTATTTTGGAACATCATCACATTCCATCAGTACCTTTCCTTTAGTATTTTGCAAATTTCTATTCGTTGCTGTCACAAGCGTTTATGCGACCCGCCCATTTGCATGTGTGCCTGGCTAACACACGGACGACTTGCGGGGGATAACAGCTTAATGAATATTTTGAATACGTCTTACCATAACTTCCAGGCAGTGCAGATCAATTGAGGGAAGTCCCCAATCACCACCCCAAATATTAAGTTCAAAGGGGCGGTTCATAGTCCTTTCTAAATTTTTTCACCTTTACTCTAACGAAAAGATTTCGAGAAGAGAAATTATACTCCAATTATTTTATTATTCGGCTGCTCAAAATGTAATTTGTTTACATATAATTAACCTCAATTCAACAGCTTCCTTGTTCAGTAACAGCAGTTGTCATTCTATACAATGTTCAATGACGCTCGTAACCTCAACATAATGACCGCATTGGTCACATGCGACACTTAGCACGAACTGTCTGCAGTCTGATATTCCGAAAACCATTCTTATCGATTAGTTCAGCTGAAATTGCTAACGTAGGAGAAAAATATTTCCCGTTGTACTCGATTTTCATCTGTCATGAAGAAGGTTTTCGCTGTTAATGTCGATCATGTAATTGGATCCGTGGTCCGTTATTGTCCTTATTCGTGGTCCCAATCTGTCCCTGTTTCTACGTGGACATATTTAATTTTGCCACACATAACGTCAATTGAAATGATGTCGCAACGTTTGATCGAATCCGTGATAAAGTGTATTTAAGGGATCTAATTAATTTGATCACAAGGTAGGGCTGTTTATGGTTGACGAATACCATCGATTAGCAACGCATTAGCAGGCCTCACTGTGAACAGTAGCACGAGGGGCATCGTTCTAGATGATCTGTGGTGGCTGGTTGTTGGGTGTAGAACAGAGACGTGATGATCTGTGGACGTGGTAGTTGTGCGCGAATCAAGGTTAAACTCACGTGATCATTTTAAATCTATTTTGGTTTTGCAAAAGAATGGATAACAAGAAAAGACAATAGTCATTACTGGGGAATGGAAGTTTATGCTTCTATAATTACTAAAGTATTCATAACTCTTACCATATCGGAAACGAAACTATTGGCATTGTAGTACGAGGTTAAGACTCCCTGAGACGATGCAGATGCATTGAAACATGTAGGAGTGCTGACGATATATAAGATATTCTTAATATATATGTTGTACATTTTTTGTCTGGATGTTAAGACTGAACAACATTTAACGAAATGCCTTACAGTGAAATGTATCGGATATGGCCTCACATAACCTATACAATATACATCTGAAAAATATATGCGTGGTATATGCTTATTCGTCTTACTCAAACAGTTGATGATAGGAAATTTAAATCGTGTGTATAACCGATGTGCATTATGATTGTGGATTTTTCTGTCATCAATTTTCTGGTCAGGAACTCCGACGAATAGGTACCATGACGGGTGGGGAGGGCTTGGCCGCACCCGGGCCACTGGTATGGTACCGCATATTTGACAGGAAATTTTATTAACTCTAGGTATTTTTACTCCCATTTAGTATTTCTTCGATTTTGTAATCCTTTTCCTGCTGTAATTACATCACATGGGTAATAAACATTAATGGCCTGGTAGTGAAAGGCATTTTAAAATAAGAATTTTTTTGCAGTGTAATTTATTAGTACCGGACTTGAGAGCGCCTTTTTTTTTTGCGTTAGGGTTGGTGTTCTTTAGAATTAGGTATGAAGTTAGTTTGCATGGGGAGAAGGGGAAGCCACTCTTTATGTGTTCCTGGGCCATCAGAATCGTCATTGTGATACTATAGAAACTAGATATTTTAAAATTCTTCATTGGAGAGGCATGTGTTTAAGGCATAGAGGTACTCAGTGAAAAGAGTGTGTGGCATTAAAAACTGAAGGTATGAAACAAATAGGCCAGATGTATTATATTATTGTTGTAACCGTACAGATCAAACAATGCTGTCCATGAAGAATACTGTGTTTAGGGGTGTGACACCGTGTATACTGGTAATATTTACAGATGTTTAAGGTTGTCAACCCTGCAGGTGATGGTAACCTATTTCTCTGTAATGTCAGTAAATTTTTACTTCATCACACTGTAGAAGAAATTATTCTGCATATTCTTTCTCAATTATACATGTTTGTGGTCATATAAAACTGCTGTGCATGGATTTTGATGTTTGAAAAGTATGAGTCATATCTGAATGGATTCTTGACGCCAATTTAAAAAATGTAATAAATTTGTCCCTATCATGTGAAGTTATTGAGAAAATTAGTAATGTATATGTTTGTACTGTGGTGTCAGTAAATGAGTCCAGGCGAGGTAATGAGACACACAATTTCTGTTTTCATGAAAAATGCTTTTTTTAAATACAGTACATCCAGCAACACTGTTGCACATCACATCCCTTGCACCGTGCCAAACCACCACTATTTTTACCCCGCAGAGTGCAGTTCCATTGTTAAAGTGCTGAGATCAAGGTGTTGAATTACTTCTGCTGTGAGTCATATGGGAGTTTGTTTCTGGGGCAAGTATTGCTTTGCGTGGTTGTATAAACAAGCCTGACATGTTATGTTTGTGGGAGATTTGTGATACTTAAACAATGACAAAATATTTTGGTTATTTTGGAGTGAAGCAGGAAACAGGATAAGGCATAGGCACACACAAGGTATGCTGAACATGCATTGAAAGCCAAGGCCATGGAAGTTTGGAAAGAAGATATCCATGCCTTTGCTATACGAGGTCTGTTAGAAAAGTATCCGACCTTTGGCCGGGAAAAAGAAACTGGCTTACTTGGAGCGTTGGACACCTAATCACCCTCAAAGTAGTTCCCTTGGGACTCCACACACTTCTCCC
>Ga0123352_10012379_pt1 | contig 13487 bp, 9 predicted proteins | sample TergutLab28metaG_FD_89700 | JGI IMG/M metagenome (GOLD analysis project Ga0123352, IMG submission 89700) | Labiotermes labralis P1 segment gut microbial communities from Petit-Saut dam, French Guiana - Lab288 P1 | ecosystem: Host-associated > Arthropoda: Insects > Digestive system > Gut ...
ATATTGCTCACTCTAATAGCACTAACACTAGGACTATGCGCCACACTTTATTTAACAACCCGATACATGCTAAAATGGAAGCTCAACTTGCAATAATACAGAAATTATAACTTCCAATCAATTCACAAAGGGGCTGTAGCAAAAAATGCTATAGCCCCTTCATTTCACAGTCTCTTTACTTTGGTATGTTATTCAAGTTTCTCATTTAAATAACTCCCAATGTTTCTCCATATCCTACCAACTCAAACAACGGCATCTACACAATTTTGTAGTCGGCGGCACTATCATCAAACTGTACTGTAGTCGGTAACAGCATCACTAAGGCACCACCGTTTTTTCGAGATTTTTCTGCCGCAAAGCACAGCATATGGTTTGCAGTTGATATCTGAATTTCTGAAATATCAGGCACATCCTTTCCGTGCAGATAGTCTATCAAGGATGTCATAATGCCGGAATCCCCACCGCCATGACCGCCTACGGCAGTGGTATCAATCTCTCGTGTCTCGCCGGTGATGAAGTTGGAGACTTCTGCTGTATCTTTAGATGTATGAGCCTTAATTTGCCCTTTTGTACCCATGATCTTAATAGAACGGCTGGTTTCCGGCGTAAAGGCTGTCATGGAAAAAAGCACTGTAATATCGTCTTCAAATGACATTGAAACAACCTGATGGTCAACCACATCATTATCACATTGGAACACACAGCGACCATACGGGCCTGTTTTCAGCACTTCTTCCACCTCTGCATCAGTAGAGCCATAATGACCAACAGCCACAGAACGAAACCAGTCGCTTTTGCTGTTGAGGTATAGCTTCCGGCTGTCGTATGGGCAATCTACCGTACATCCGTCTGTACAACGTGCAGGAGCTTCTTCAGGACAGTTCGCCTTGTTAAAATATGAAAGAGCACCATAAGAAGAAAGGCTAATGCATTTTTTGCCGATAAGCCATTGCAAAAAGTCCATATCATGACAGGATTTCGCCAGTAACATTGGCGCACTTTCTTTTTCATTACCCCAGTTGCCACGTACAAAACTATGGGATTGATGGACATTGCCCACATTTTCGTTATGTATAACAGACATTACTTTGCCAATCTCACCGCTGTCGATGATTTCTTTTATTCTAACAGAGAATGGCGAGTAGCGCATTACATGACATACAACCACTTTTACACCTTTTCTTTTTGCAGCTTCGGCAATGTCCACACATTCTTGATGAGTTGGTGCAATAGGCTTTTCAAGCAACACATGATAGCCCTTTTCAATTGCAGCCATAGCAGGGGCATAATGCAATTGATCCGGAGTACAGATAATGGCTAAATCTGCCCATTTGTCGCGGGCTAGGGCTTCCGGCCAATCGTCATAGCAGTTCGTGCTTTCAATATTGTATTTTTCTGTAAAGTCGCTTCTGCGCCTGTCATGAGGCTCGGCTACGCCAATAATCTCAATGTCATTGGGGTTTGTTAGAGCGTATGCAGCATAGGCATTGCCCCGCTGACCTGCACCTATTACAATTGCTTTAATCGGATTCATAATATTTTCTTTCTCCTTTTATATGATAAAAATATGTTTGTTAAAATCTATTGCAACGCATCATTCGGCATTTTCTTACGTTGCACTAACTTGAGCTTCCAGCATCAAAAATACAAAAGCTATGGCAAGGAATACTGCGCCAACAAAAACTATATGCCAGAGTCCTCGTTGCACACCTTTCTTGGATTGCCTATACTCATGAAAATCCCTGTGCTGCTTGCCCTTACGCAAACCGGGAAATACCAGAGCAAATACATACTGCGTGGAAAATCCGATAATATGGAATCCCCCCGCAGCACTTATGACAGTTAACAGTCCAAAGCCCATCAAAAGAACAGCCGTGGCGAAGAAAGCGTCACATAATATCCTATACATCCTCATTGGACCGGGATTATCAAAAATCCCTAGGAATGCAAGTAAGCCAAAGCATATCATTACGCCAACAAGAAACGTCACTACATATTTACGTAGCACAATTGCCATCATTACGTCAGCCCCAAATCAGAACGAATTTTTCCCAGCTCTGCGTTATTACATTGCACAAAATGCCCTGGCAAAACCTCTCTCAGTTCCGGCAAATCTATTGAATAGTCGTGTTCCAGCGCAGGAGTATATATAAGACGCTTGCGCTTTTTTTCTGTGATGGGATTGGGCTGAGGAATAGCAGAAAGCAGGGCTTTTGTGTATGGATGCATGGGATTTTTAAACAACTCATCCGTATCTGCCATCTCAACTATCTTGCCATAATACATAACGGCAATCCTGTCAGAAAAATATTTTACCACACTCAAATCATGAGCGATAAACAATATAGTAAGACCCATACGCTCCCGTAGCTCATCAAGCAGATTAATAACCTGAGCTTGGATAGATACATCCAAGGCACTAACAGGCTCATCGGCTATAATCATTTCAGGCTCTAGCAAAATAGCTCTGGCTATACCGATACGCTGTCTTTGTCCCCCGGAAAATTCATGGGGATAGCGTTCTGCATGTTCAGGCACCAGCCCCACCATATTTAAGGCTTCGTCGACCCGCTCCTTAATAAGAGCCTTATTTTTGATACCTCGTATGGTCATACCCTCTGCAACAATCTCGCGAACCGTCATACGAGGGTTAAGGGATGATACCGGATCTTGAAAAATCATCTGAATCTTGGACATGACGCCTGTATCGATGGCTTCGTGCATGTCTTTCTTAGCCTGCCCCAGCTCAACTTTAAGCTGATTGGCTAGAGCTGAGTTGCCCCCAGCTCGCGCAGAGTGTATTTGCTCGTTTCTATCTCTCACTCCGACGCCAATACGCTTACCCATAAAGAAAATGTCGCCACCGGTAATGTCATATAGGCGGATGATAGAGCGACCTGTGGTGGTTTTGCCACAACCGGACTCCCCTACCAGTCCCAGTACCTCGCCCTTTTTTATATCAAAGCTAATATCATCCACCGCTTTAAGGTCTTTACCCTTTAGGCGGAAATATTGTTTTAAATTCCTAACGCTCAAGAGAGGTTCTTGGGCTACATCTGTTAAAATTTCAGCCATACTATACGCCCTCCGTTATCTGCATGCGCTTGATACGTTCTGTTACAATTGCCGGTGGCTCAACCTTTGGTGCATTGGGATGCAGTAGCCACGTTGCCGCCTTGTGTGTGGGCGAGATATCAAAAAGTGGCGGTTCTTCTTCAAAGTCTATTTCCATTGCGTATTTGTTACGAGCCGCAAAGGCATCGCCCTTGGGCGGATGTATCATATTTGGCGGAGTTCCGGGTATGGCATCCAGTTTCTCTGTGGTTTCCAGGTCAGGCATAGAGGCCAGCAGCGCCCATGTATAAGGATGCGCCGGCTCAAAGAATATCTCGTTTGCTGTACCATATTCAACCACCTTGCCTGCATACATTACAGCCACATGGTCGGCAACATTGGCAACTACACCTAAATCATGTGTAATAAAGATTACAGAAAGACCCCGCTTTTCTTTTAGATTATTTATCAAATCCAGTATCTGGGCTTGTATAGTAACATCCAAAGCAGTTGTGGGTTCGTCACATATTAGAAGATCAGGATTTGCCGCAAGTGCAATAGCGATAACTATACGCTGGCGCATACCCCCGGAAAACTGAAATGGATACTGACGATATCTGTCCCGCGCCTCCGCTATGCCGACCTCTTCCATTAGACCTATGGCTCTCATTTTCGCCATTTTCTTAGTGATCCGACCGGACATCTTGTAGGCGTCATCTTTTAACTTCTCGATATTTTTTAGCGCCGGGGACATGTAGTCCTTATGCTCGGCATTGTTAACTTCATCGAGATAGATGTCCCTAGCCCTGTGTAGCAATTCAAGAATTTTCTTGCGACCGGTTTCCAGTTTATCACCATTTTTGTTGCTATGTTTTTGTTTGCGCGCCTTGAAATAGACATTTAAAGCCGCATCACATCCATGGCTAAAAGAATACAGCAAACTGTCCTTTGATGTGGCAAGAGGATCCATGGATGCCGCCATAGCTTTTTCCATTTCTTTGATAGCATGCTTGTACTCGCTAGGCTTTGCCGTATCGTTAGCAAAAAGTGGCAGATATTTGTCGATAGCATTTAAAACATTGGTTTTGTTTATCATAGTAGCTTCGTCAGAGGCTTTAACTGCTTCTAAGATATAACCTAAGAAGTCTAACTCAAAGTCTTGCTTTAGCTCTGTTTGGAACATTTCAGTAAAACCTACTTTGTTTTTATGCTCCAGAACCTTGGATAGTGCGCTTTTTGCTCCTACAAGAGCCATGGAAATATCTGAACTATTGTTGCTTGATCGGTACGCCTCACATGCGGATTTTAGCTTTACAATAGCCTCAGACACACTTTCATGTTGTTGCAACTGCTTTTGAATGCAACTCTCAGCATCTGATATTATAGCCTCTATGCGTTGTACCATAGACTTTGGATTGCTACGTACAAGGTTTGCCAACACTCCGTCTATAGCTGTAATTTGCAAAGCTATGCCATCATCGGCCTCATTTTGAGCTAGCTCTGCCGCACCGTATTTTTCAAAAACCTTTTTAACTGCAGCAAGATTCGGTAAATTGGATGCAAGTAGTTTCAACCTTTTATTAAAGTCGCGCCTTGCGTTGCGACGGTTTATCTTGCCGTTTATCAACATAGCTTCTGTGAGCTGTGTGCCTATTCTAACAATGGGATTAAGGCTGGAAAATGGGTCTTGGAATATCATAGATATTTTATTGCCCCTGATTTTGTGAAAATCTTCTTCAGATATTTTTGTAAGATCCTGACCGGAAAAGAAAATCTCACCGCCCTCTGTAATAGAGTTCCCTGCCTGTATGCCCATAATAGAGCGTGCAGTAACGGACTTGCCGGAGCCGGACTCTCCCACTATAGCCAAGGTTTCGCCTTTATTTAGCGAAAAGGAAATGTCTCGCACGGCCTTAACGGTACCATTGTTGGTTTTAAAAGAAATGCGTAGATTTCTTATATCAATCACTTTTTCCAAAATCATTCCTCCGTTCCGCGCAATGATGGGTTAAAAGCATCTCGCAACCCATTGCCAAATAAGTTAAATGAAATCATTAATAGCGAAACTATTATCGAAGGAAACAGCAGTATATGTGGGTCTGAAGCAAGCACACCTCGACCGTTAGCCAACATGGAGCCAAGGGAAGATGTCGTTGCACTGTCAAAGTTGACAATGCCTAGGAACGACAATGTGGATTCTGTGAAGATTACAAAAGGAATAACCAAAACCGATGATGTGATAATGGTGCCAATAGCATTCGGGAAGATATGCTTAAACATCAAGCGGTTGTCCTTTGCACCCAGCGTTCTGGCGGCTAGAATGTATTCTTCATTTTTAAAACGATAGAACTGCATCCTAACAACAAAGGATGTCCCTATCCAACCGGCTACCACAAATGCCAGTATCAAGCCCCAGAAAGCATTTAATCTACCTGTATTTACTAAATGCACCGCAATTAAGCTATATAATATCAAAAATGGAAAATTGCTGATAATTTCTGTTAAGCGTTGTAAAAATAAATCCAGCAAGCCACCGAAATACCCCTGTAACGCACCCAGATATGCACCAATTGTAAGATTTATGAAAGAAACGCTAAATGCAAGCGCAAGTGAAAGTAGTATACCATTGGCCAGGCGTACCATGATGTCATACCCCATGGCATCAGCACCTAATACAAACCTTGGTTCGCGACCATTAAGAAACTGGTAATAGTTGTAATACAGCACGCGAATGCTTATCATATCTAAATCCATAATGCGATGGTACGCTATATTCCCATCACCGTCCCTTAAATAGTTATCCAAAAGACCATGCTCCATAACAGCATTTAGGTCTGTCATGGGTTGCCCGTTAGCGTCAATGGGGTCTGAATTAGCGGAGTGTCTGAACCAAAAGTTTGCGTCAGCTACATTAAATTGGGATATATATTGACTTCTTGTGTTTATCATAGGAAATACAACATTAAGCCCTGATTCTTGCTCCCAAGCAAAAATTTCCTCCAGTTCTTCCATAGAAGAAAGGGTAATATACGCAAAACCGGGGGTTAGGTATGAGTTTACACGAACAGTGCGAAGCTCTGTACCTTCGCTAATAAAACTCTCATCAATGAACATTAACGGATTGTACACAGAATTTGATCCTTGCTCCCATGTAGCAACCTCTGAATGGCTTTCTGCACCTACGCCAATGGCTTGGATAGCAACCAGATTTCTGTTGTTGATTGTTAGGTTGTTGCCTCCATCCCAAAATCCCATGTTAGCAAAAAACTCTATTCTGGGTCGCGCCCTGCTGTAAACACCATCTACATCAGACATTTCAAGCGGTGAAAAGAATGATGTCAAAAGTGCGCTTACTACCACCAAAACAATAATGGCAAAAGCAGTGACAGAAGCCTTGTTTCTTTTAAAGCGTATCAAAGCATCACGAAAATAGCCTATCTGCTTTGTTTCAAACTTTTCGTCACATATGCGCTCGTTTGCTTGTGCAAATTTAAACTTATCAGGAGGGATATTTTTTGTCATCATAATTATTTTTCCCCCATTCTTATTCTAGGATCAATGAAACCATAGCTACAATCAATTATAATTGAAGCAAAAAGTCCTATTGCAAAATAAAACATACTAATGCCTATAAATACGTCATAATCAAGTGTTTGTAGCGCTCGCAGAAAAAGCGGACCAACGCCCCCTATGCCGAATATAGTTTCGATAATAAGCGACCCACCCATGACACCCAGGAATGTTCCCAATATGCCGGGCATTATAGGTACCATTGAGTTTCGTAAAGCGTGCCGGCGTATTGCAGAGGATCTGCTTAGACCTTTTGACCTTGCCAGCAGCATATAGTCGTTTGTGAGCGATTCTGTAAGTTCTGCTCGAGTTGTGCGTGCAAAGCCGGCAATCGGACCGAACGAAAGCGCAAGAACAGGCAAAATTAAGGAATGCGTCATTGTCCAATTAAACCAAGAGCCTCCTGCATCATATAAAGACGAGCCTATAACGGGAAATAAACCCAGCCTGAAACCTAAAAGATATTGCATCAAAAAGGCAAAAACAAAACTGGGAACAGATATGAAAATCATTACGACTGTGGATATGGTATGGTCTGTTATTGAGTTTTTTCGTATGGCTGCCCATATACCTAACGAAATACCTATCGGAATAGATATTAACATAGAGTAGATATTTAGGATGATTGTGGGCGGAAGCCGCTGACCAATAACCTCTGTGACCGGCATCATGTAGTTGATTTGCCATGACATTCCAAGGCTTCGGTTTTCAAAAATATTTTGAACATACCGCCAGAGCTGCACCATCACAGGTCTATTGTAGCCCAAGGCCTCTCTCCATGCAGCCTCCATCTGTGCTTGTGCTCCAAGCACCGGCTCGGCATCAGGAATCAAAAGCCTAATCAGCACAAAGCTTATGGTAGAGCAGATGAGGAACACAAAAATCAACAGTCCTATCCTTTTCAGCACATATTTCAATAATGACATGGTGTGGTCTCCTCCTTTGTGCTTAACCAAGGGCACAAGGGGCTTTTGTATATAGCCCCTTGTGTTTGAAAGCTATTGCTTTAGTTGATTAATTTGAAACCGTATTATTGATGGTTTAGTGTGCCACCTTGCCCTGCAACAAACTCTTCCCATGCATCATCTGTGTAATTGAAAGTAATCTGGGCAATCGGTCCCATGGCGTCAAATATAGGATGATATTCCGGCGCACCCCATGTTATTTTCATAGAACCCATCTCACTAATAGTTTGTACACCAAATGGTACGGTTCTTGCTTCGGCAAGTATGCCGGCTTCCAATCTGGACAATATAAATACGCGTGTTCTCAGCAACTCATCAGCATCAAACTCACCACCGCCGGTTATAGCGACATGCCAATCTTCGTAAGTTTCTGTCCGTGGTGTTGCCGTGCCCGTGCCGTCCCAATCATATTCTATGGTCAGCGTTACAACGCTTGGGTCAAAGCCGCCACCTTCGTGCAAGCCGGCAGCACCGCCCATTTGGATTGTATTAGTGAACACACCGAAAAATTCGATAGGTGACATGATAGAGCCACCCCAAGCTGTCCATATTGCTTCTACATTACCTTCAGATATAGCGGTAAAGCGTGCCGGGAAGTTCCCGAGGTATGTCACTTCAACAAGCCCTTCAAAACCGGTACCTTCAGTGGCAACAGCCAGCATTTCATTTATCAGGTCATTTTGGCGTCTCATAGAAGGAGAAAGTTCTACTCCGGCCGCCGCAATTTGGATATTAACTTGTTGGCCCGATGAGTATATACCCAACTCTACAGCCTCTTCATAAGCGGCTTGGAACAACTCTCTGGCACGGCTTACGCTAAAGCCTGTGATAGAGTAATAGGCATCTTCAAGGGTTGCATGCGGAGTTCCCGTGCCGTATTCAACATCGTAAAGCTCTGCAATAGCACTCAACGCTTCTTGTGTTCCTCGGAATTTGGAAACCGGATTATTGGAAAAGTCGTAGTAATAGTTTTCCATCAAGACTACAGAAGGTATCCAGCCTGCCGTGCTTTGCTGCACAATCGCCTGACGGTCAAGAGAGAAAGAGAATGCTCTGCGGAAATTATTCAGCGTGAGCACCTGCCTGTTAAAGCCGTCGTTTGCGGTTTGCTCCATAAGTCTAAGATGGTCTAGGTCTGTATTGAAAGAAAATCTGAACAGATTCGTGGTTTCCCATTGCACAAGATGGTCAGAGAAGCGATATACCTCAAAATCGTCCGCAGTAAGGCGTATTACGTCCAGTTGACCTTGGTTAAATAGCATCATGCGGGTTGTAGGTTCGTCAACAACGTCAATAACAAGGTCTGTCGCCATAAAGAGATGGTCAAATGCAGGATCTGTCCAGCCGAACCACATAGGGTTACGTGTAAGAACAAGTTGTCTGTCCAACTCAGCAGAAACAACCTTGAACGGACCAAATACTCTGGTATTTTCGACAGTAGTGTTGTAATCAGTTGCTGTAAGCCCCTCCAACTCGTGGAAACCGGCAACATATTGCTCTTCGTGGACAAGGAAGCGACCTGTAACAGTGGTGCGGAAATCAAACATATTGAGTGGAGCCATCAACACGAAAGTGAGTTGATAATCTCCGCTGGCATAAATACCTACATCATCCCATGGAGCATCTTCGTGGAAAAATTCGTAAGCCCCAACAAGAGCATGAGGACCTTGGAAGAAGCCTGAAGCACCATGGTTAACCATAGCTGGGTCAAGCAAAAGCTGTGCAGAGCGCACGTACGAATGTGCGTCGATTGGAGTGCCATCGTCCCATACCATGTCTTGGCGCAAATCTACTTCAAATATGCGACCCCATGAGTCAGGATCTTCTAACCCCCATCGAGCGCGATCAGGATATGTAGCAGTAACATCTCTGGTGTCTGTAGCTGCAACAAACATCAGCTCAAAGATTGTTTCTGTGTCATCTACTGCCTGCACAAAAGAAAACGGTGAGCTCATCCAGTAATTATATGTGGTTATTTGGACATTTGAGCCCATTTGCGCATGCGGATTCAGATGACTCGGGAAGGCATTGGTAAGGCGAAGGGTAAAACGCTCCGGTCTTTCTAACCTTGGTAGCGCAAGTGATTCCGGTGCCATACCCACAGGTAGGCCCTCTACATTTACGTCAGTTGTGTCCTCTGGATCTGCAGGGTCTGCAGGGTCCTCCGGGTCTGCAGGGTCTTCCGGTGTCGGTGTTGCCGTGTCTGTGGTTCCCGGGGTGTCCGGTACATTGCCATCACCTGCGTTATTACCGCAAGCTGTGACAAAAGCCACCATAAGCACCAACAAACCAAGCAAAAGAAATTTGTTTACTGTTTTTTTCATAAAATCCTCCTATAATATTTATTGGTTAATAACATGGCCTCCTGCCATGTCTTTATCCATTTTGTTACCTAAGCTACTGCAAGCAATATTTACTTGTTTCACAAAGTTTCGCTTCATTCTTATTGCCAAACTATGGAGTTTTTATCAGAAATCAGAACAATTATTTGTACGGCATTTGTCCTATTTTCGGAATTTTTACGAACTTTTACAGCGATAATACTACAGGCATTTTTTATTTGCAAGTATATTTTGTAAGAATTTTACAATTTTTTTTATTCATACAAAACCAGAGTGGTTTTTCACACATATCGCACGACAAGGCGTGCGTACAACTTTAGGACAATATGGAGGGCAAAAAATTAAAGCAAATATCACTTTCAAGTAAAGTTAAGTAATTATAGTTCGCTATGTGAAGCGAAATTATACAAAAATAAAAGCACTTCAACTACACCCCAAAGGGTAAATTTTCTCAAAAAACATCCTAACCTGAATCAACACTTTTAAAGAAGTTTTGGTCTTCCAATGAGTCCTAATCATACAGTTATTATTAAATTATGTGAATATCTTAAAATAGGCAGCATACTATCACTATGTCGCTTTATCTTCGTATTTGCGAGTGCGCGTCTACATAATGAGATGCCACACCAATCTATCACTTCATTCCCAATTTTCATTCAAAATTCCACTTGACATTATTAATTCCACAAATATAATGGCTGTGGGTGATGATATGCAACATTTCTTTCCTAATGAAAAATTTACTGACCTTACCATATACCAATTTGGTCGTCAGGCGGCTATGCCGGGGTATAAAAATATCCTCTCCTTTAATCATTTTATTTTCCATTATATATACTCCGGAAAAGGCACTCTCTCATATCGAGTCGAAAAAACAGCTAAGATCCAAAGTTTTCCTGTAGAGGCAAATCAAGGCTTTATGATGTGGCCGGGGATTAACTCTACTTATCAAGCCAGCGAAGACGATCCGTGGGAATATTCGTGGATTGAATTCGAAGGATCAAAAGCCAAAGAGCTTGTTTTTGAATCCGGGCTTAACGTTTATAATCCTATATATTCATCTAACGACGCTAACGAGCGCGAAAAGATGGCCTCAGCGCTTTCGTATATCACAAACAATCCGAAAGACCCTCCCCTTGTATTGATGTCACATTTCAATATGTTTATGCATCACTTTGTCACATCCTCCGATCTGCGCAAACATCCGGAAGACGAGACATTGCAGGAGTTTTATGTCCGTTCGGCTATAGATTACATCAACAAAAACTACATGAACGACATTACGGTATGTGATATATCAAAATATTGCAGCCTGCACCGCTCCTATTTGCACCGTATTTTTAAAGCTGTTTTGCAAACAACCCCGCAAAATTTCTTAATTCAGTGCCGGATAGATAACGCCTGTCGGCTGTTGAGAACAACCTCCAACACTGTCAAAGAAATTAGCGCACTGGTAGGCTATCCTAATGAACAAAATTTTTCTCGTGCTTTCATGCGGACTATGGGTCTGTCTCCCAGCAATTGGAGGAAAGAAAATTAATTATTGCATCAATCAAGATTGAGATTTCGAAAAAAACACCGCCGGATTGTTCCATAAACAACCCGGCGGTATTTTTGCAATAGTCCACTCACTCGCTTTGTTAACTAAACCAACAACATAGCATCCCCAAACGAGAAAAATCTATACCTCTCACGAATCGCTTCTTCGTAAGCATTTAATATATGTTCCCTACTCGCAAAGGCTGATACCAACATAATCAGCGTACTTTCCGGTAAATGAAAATTAGTTATAAGCCCATCAATACACTTAAACTCATATCCGGGATAAATGAAAATATCTGTGGACTGATATTCACCATCGTCACTAGCACCGCCGCCGGAATTCTGCCTCTTTACAAAATCCTCATAAACCGATTCCAACACCCGGCACGACGTTGTTCCGACTGCAATAACACGCCCACCGTTCGCCTTACAATTACTTATGGTCGCCAACGTTTCGTCAGACACTAAGAACTTCTCCTCATGCATCTTATGCTCTTCAATTTTATCTGTTTTCACAGGGCGAAATGTTCCAAGCCCAACGTGCAAAGTCAAATACTCTACACTCACACCCTGCTGTTCCAGAGTTGCCAACAGCTCATGCGTAAAATGCAAACCCGCAGTCGGCGCAGCAGCCGACCCGACTTCACGTGAATACACAGTTTGATATCGCTCTTTATCTTCCAGTTCCTCATGAATATATGGAGGCAGAGGTGTCTTCCCAAGCCTTTCAAGCACCTCGAGGAAAATCCCCTCATAATCGAACTTAATCAACCTGTTCCCATCATCTAACTCATCAACAACAACAGCCTTAAGTTCACCATCTCCGAAAGTCAACTTAGTACCGGTCTTAACCTTGCGACCGGGACGTGACAAACACTCCCAAACACTATCACCCTTATCACTGAGTAGCAAAACCTCGACCGCACCACCCGTTTCCGTACTACCCATTAATCTTGCAGGCATAACACGAGAATCATTAAGCACAAGACAATCGCCTTTCCTCAATAATTTCGTCAAATCCGTAAACTTATGATGCCCAATTTCGCCCGTCTTTCTATCCAAATTCAGTAGACGTGACTGCTCACGATTCTCTATAGGGGTTTGTGCTATCAGCTCCTCCGGCAGGTCAAAATAAAAATCACTCTTCTTCATTTACTCTCCTAATTATTGTATATTTTATGTTGCCACGGGTCGCAGTAGCAGTACAGACGGCACTCGGTAATTCGTAGTGTTTGTCGACCAATGCTGGGCGAACACACCATAATATTATTAATTTCGTATTATAATGAAGTGTTTGCGAGCATTGTTGGAGATAAATACTGCGAATTACCGAGTGCCGTCTGTACTGTTGCCGCTGTTACTACGAAAACCCTTAAGTAGCAACTATTTTGTTGCAAATCATGTATGCATATGATACACTATGCTTCATCAAATATCAAGCTATCACAGCAGTTAGGGAATACTTATGGAAAACAAAAAAAAATACAAAGTAGGCGTTATCGGTGCAACCGGCATGGTTGGACAACGCTTTGTTTCGCTTATCGAAAACCACCCATGGTTCGAACTCACCAGTGTGGCCGCCAGTAGCCGCTCCGCAAACAAAAACTACGAAGAAGCCGTAGCAAACCGCTGGATGATGCCAACCCCAATGCCCGAAAACGCAAAAAAACTCATTGTCAAAGACGCACAAACCAACATAAAAGAAATAACCGAAGCGGTAGACCTTGTCTTCTCCGCAGTCGATATGAAAAAGGGCGAAATAAAAGCACTCGAAGAAGCCTACGCAAAAGCCGAATGCCCCGTAATCTCAAACAACAGCGCACACCGATGGACACCCGACGTCCCAATGATTATCCCCGAAATAAACCCGGAACACGCAGAAATCATCAACGCACAAAAAAAACGCCTAGGCACAAAACGTGGCTTTATAGCAGTTAAATCAAACTGCTCAATACAATCATACGTACCCGCTCTCCACCCACTAAAAGAAAAATTCGGCCTAACAAAATCATTA
>Ga0123352_10012380_pt1 | contig 13487 bp, 12 predicted proteins | sample TergutLab28metaG_FD_89700 | JGI IMG/M metagenome (GOLD analysis project Ga0123352, IMG submission 89700) | Labiotermes labralis P1 segment gut microbial communities from Petit-Saut dam, French Guiana - Lab288 P1 | ecosystem: Host-associated > Arthropoda: Insects > Digestive system > Gut ...
TACAGCTTGCGAGCAGGATCAGGACGGAACTGCAGTTCCGTCCTGATCCTGCTCGCAAGCTGTCAGCAAACCTGTATGACATATACCATTGCTGTGTGTACAGCGAAAAACTCCTGATGATGGACAGACGAACTGTTCGAAACATGTAGAGTTTTTTTCCAAAAATAAATTTGAGAAATTGGTGCATCTAGTTGGTTTTGTTGTAAGAATTCGTCACGATGCACGGTCACGTGAACGTCAAATATACCACAGTTGTCACATTAATAATTAGATATGCTTATTAATATAACAGCTGTGAAAATAAGATCTGAGGTTTGTTCATTTGTATCAAAACACAGGAGAATGCGCCAAGTAAATATGAATGTAGTTCAAATGGTTCATTATTCATTCTTTGAAACTACTGTCGCTACGGAGCTAAGTCACTCTTATCAAGCTGTCACTCGTTCATTTAGTCAAGCAACCCAAGGTGCATTACAGTGCGAAGGATTGTTTGATGGACACATTACAGAATATTTAACGATGCTGTATGAATTTCGGCAGTTAATTTATCTCGAAATGTATATAAAAGAGGACGTTCGTGTTCGTGTGAAACTGGAAATACTGGGGAGAAAAAGGTTTAGTCTATCTGCGTATAATTATCATCTCCAGTAAGCGTAGAGATGAAAACGAACTAGATGCTACTGAATGCTTTATTGCACTTATAATCTGCTCAACATGTTTCGGGCACTTATATAGCCCATCATCAGGAGCTCCAGACTATACTTGTGTTATACCGCGTATGGTGTATAATGCCTTGGTTGCTGGAGGTCGGCGGTCAGGTGCAGGGCAGCAGGCTATGTGTCCGGGATGAGGGAAGTTGCTCGAGCAGCTTCCATCATCCCGGACGCATAGCCTGCTGCTCTACTCCCAACAGCCGACCACCAGCAACCAAGGCATTACACACCATATGCGGCAATAACACAAGTATAGTCTGGAGCTCCTGATGATGGGCTATATAAGTGCCCGAAACATGTTGAGCAGATTATAAGTGCAATAAAGCATTCAGTAGCATCTAGTTGGTTTTCTTCTCTACGCTTATACTATGATGCATGCACAAACATACATCAAAATCATCTCCAGTCTCTTGGAAGTGTCGAGATTCGAAAAAAAAAATCTTTCAGAATATAAGTTAAAAATTGCTACCGCTTTAGTCGACGTGTCATTAAAATACGTATAAATGAACGTAACGTTTCAAATAAATCTTTAAATAAATGCCAGTTACGTATCTTAATCTGGCGTGTGGATGGCCGAGTATTAGTAACGGTTGACCACTCGTGACAGACAGATCAGTGTGTGATGTGGGCTATGTCGTGGAGCTATCGCTGTCGGCTTAGTGCTCCCGGCTTCCGTTTCATTACTCGTACCGCGCAACAAGCTAGCTGTCAGGCGGTTTCCGTGTTATTTATTTAAGGGAAAAATAGTTCGCTTGGTCATTTCAGCTTAAAAGGTTCGCTGTATAACCTTTCTTCAAGGGCTACATGTGTTTTTGTGTAAACTCGAAATTCATCAACTGGATTTTCCAATGATATTATTTTAGCATTTAACTATATGCAAGGAATTGCCATTAGTCTACCAAAATTCTGAATCAAAGGAGCCAAGTCCTACTTGATTAACTTACAGTTGCTCGAATATATATAAATAATTCGCTGCCTCTTAAGGAAGCACAGATGTTCCCTGGTACGGTTTCTGAGTTAGATAAATCACATCCACAGACTCAGAATCTTCTTCTTAAAGTCACACTTTAATATTATTCACACTCCTATATCTAGGTCTCCAAATGCGTCTGTTTCCTTTGCAGTTTCTAATTTAAAGCCCGTGAACATTTACGATCACTTCCATGTATCCCACGTGTCCCGTCCTTATCATCGTCTTTGGCTTCATCTCCCCAGTAATACGTCATGAATATTTACAGTTATGATGTTCAAAGTAAACCAGATCAGAAGTATTGGTAAAGGTTTCAAATACATTTCTTTGCGTGTGACTGGTGACGTAAGGATTTTGTTTGTGCACGTGTACTGTATTTATTTCTGATTAGTGAAGTTTATTTTATTTTATTTATTATTTTTAATGAGGTTCATCCCTTTGTGTCTTTATTATGTTTCGAAGTGTTTTGATGCCATCTGAATTTTTCTGCACAAATTATTTCAGTTTGCAATACTGCCAGTCCGAATTCGTCTAAATCGTGCACACTTTCTTCTACTTGGGTTTCTCATACGCATTTTGATTTTTATAGAGATATGCCTAAATATTTCGTTTATGTAATTTTAGTAACCTCTGATTATTCCCTTATTTGTTCTTTGTTCATTTATGTACATCGGAATGCCTTTCAACATTTTGTACCTAATTTTTGTGTCTCTCTACTTTTTAGAAACATATGTATGTCATTTCTTTCTGTAATAGTTGTGGGACACCTTCCTTCTTCTACAAACCTCTCATTTTTCAAACTGTCAGTCGAAATCTTGCTAACCCAATACTATCTTTAAATTTGCGAAGTTCATCCTGTGTATCTTTCTGTTTTCTTGTTGTCTGCGCCAACGTACCTCCAAATTATCTCAATTGCACTCCCTTCTCAAGCACCGTAATATTCTACCTACCTTCTACAAAGACACACTAGCATTTCGGTCTTGCCCTCAGGACTTACATGTCCGCATGCTATTCAGGTATTCCCTCTCGAGGTTACGTGTTTTCTGACATTATTTCGCATGACTTCCTGCATAATTTTAAATTGTAAATATTAAGGAAATTAGCCATATAGCTACCCAACACTGTCTGGTTGAAATCGAGTCAATAGCAAAAGCGCTTAATTACATAATAATAATAATAATACTATTGTTTGACACGTAAATACTCTGGAGGACAGAGCGAACACGACGGTGGTCACGTTGTATAAGCCGTTCAATTCTGTATTCATATTTCTTCATCTCACCAACTTTATTCTCAGGAAGTGTTTCTGGAACAATTGGCGATTTTGTGACCAGTGTTTTGAAATCTTGTTTACTCTACACTTCACTCTGTTGAAAACGAAAATACGGAAAAACCTTTTTATAAAATTTAAGTATTAATCTGTTTGTCATAAAATATTCACATTATGTCCCTATTTTTCGGTGATTTTTTTTTGTGTTTATTTCTTACCATGTAAATTTTGAAACTGTTATACAATGAATATCCTTCTTTGTTTCGTGTAATAAATAACATTCTTTTTCTAAATTCACGAGTATTAAGGCTTCTTCAGAAGCTGACATTCTTTTAACTTGCTTGTCAAAATATTCAATTCTATGCACTGTATCCAGTACTAAGCCATTCGGATTCAGTCCGCATCCTCAAATCGCAATTTTAAAATCCCTTTTCAGGCCATCTTCTAATCAAGACATAAATTTAACAATCAGATTATATCCATAAAAGTTAGTTTAGTTTAGTTGTTAAGTTGTTTGTTTGTTGGTTGGTCTTTTCATTAGTTGCATGGGTAGATGGCTGGCTAGTTAGCTTCCCCACGACACACGGTAACAGCCGAGACAGCGTAGTCGGCCTTGGGGCAAGCTTGGGGTCATAAGATCGGGGTTCGATTTCTGGCAAGAGCAATATATTTGCTCTTTTTCAAAATGTGCAGACTGCCTCTGGGGCTCATTTAGGCTCCTATTCAAATAATACAATGTCTATTAGTAGCTAAAGGCAAGAGGTCGTCAGGTGGCCCACTCGCCTACATCTAGTGCGGATAGTCGGCATGTTCAGAGTTGTTACTCCATTCACCTTACGCGCATTCAATGGCGTGGACCGGGAAAAATCTACCTATTAAGCGTAGGACGTAGGAAGTTGAAGATTATGCATCTTGTTTCACACAATGTAATATACATATTTTTATAGTGCAGAATATCTGTAATTTACCGGACAAGACCTGTATTTACAACGATGAGGTGGATAGCTTACTTCAGTTTGGAATTCGTAAAAGCTTCGGTGTACCCGTGGTCCTTTCCTTGACCAACTGCATCCTTAGATGTCACGATCCGTCAGCCGGTTCATACCAGCCCTTTGCCCTGTACCCAATATGTGTCAACATTTCACTGTTCTTGATAGATCTGTAGTGACGCTAAAGATCATACATCAACGGTGCACTGTCACGTCTTGACGACTGTGAAAAATGTTGCTTCACTTGATTTGCCGTTGTAGATTGAAACGCATTTAATCCGTATTGGCGGTTGTATTCCCTTGCAGTGGGGTTTATGGTTATATTTGCAGCATTATGCGAATGAGAAAATAATATTTACGGAGAAAATGTATATTGTGTTAATTAGACGTAATATATGAAATGTGTAATGCTAAGTGTTTAGGTATAAACGTAGATATGACCGAGTAATATTTTGCTTTTAATGTTTAATCACGGACTGCTTCTCTGCTCATAATGAACAGTGTCATAATTAACTGCAAAAGCAACATGTGAACTCTGCTCTAGGGTAGGATTTCGTTTTGTCAAATATGTTGGATAACCGCTTGATAGATCTGCTTGGAATTACGTTATACACCGTTGTAAGGTGTTATGATAGTCAACAACTTTGATGTGTATTGGACCGTGCATTATCTTGATAACTGAAGAATAAAATCCAACTAGATGCTACTTATTACTTTATTATGCTTATGTTATGCTCAACATATTTCGGGCACCATTATGCCCATAATCAAGAGCTCACGACGTTAGCGTTGGCTACCACATAGGCCGTCTGTTTCTCTAGTTGCTGCTGGTTCGGAGTTAAGTGCAGGCAGGATGGATGAGTGTCCGGAACCAGCCTTCGGTCCGTACACTCATCCATCCTGTCTGCAGACGGCCTATGTGGTAGCCAACGCTATCGTCGTTAGCTCCTGATGATGGGCATAATGGTGCCCGAAACATGTTGAGCATAACATAAGCACAATAAAGTAATAAGTGGCATCTAGTTTGGATTTTATTCTTCAGTTATAGTGAACAACGTTTAAACACAGTGTAATGAAAGTTTATGTGTGGTATACGATTCCCAAACCGGTGTCGCCGAATGTTCACTTGTTCTGAGATGTTACATCTTGTCGACCGGTAAATAGGTACCGATGTTAAGAAGGTTCGTATTGCTATATCCAAGCAGTCCATAGGCAATGCGAGAGGAGTCTCGTTCCTGAAGATGAAGGTATTTAGAACCTCCGAAGCATCAGGAAGTATTTACCAATCTATACGCCTTAACATACCAGAAGGCTTGAATCTTAGGTAACTTATGTGCTGCAAATTAGGAGTAACAGGTCATATTGGTGCATTCTCTACAGCTTACGCTCTTTACTTGATGGTTCTCGGTATCAATACGTATTTTTTGGGGGGTATCGTCTTGCCTTGTATCTGTGGTTATGGCTTCACTTAGTCACTCAAAGTAAATAATGGGGAATAATCCCCTGAAATAGACACAGGTGCTTCTTCCAAAATCCTTTTAATTTCATGAAATGCGATATCATAATTTACGAGGCTAAATATTACCTGAAGTTCGTATAACGTGCAATAACTTACCTCGCATCCAGCTGGTCTAATCATATAAATACCTGTCCCTTTATTACCTTGAATCTATAATGAAACCTGGAAAAAGCATGTTATTAGACTCTGTGTTATGTGGGTCGCTTTATACGATGGCAAGTCAAGTTTACAGGAAACGGATAGGGGAGGTGTTTTTCCAGATAACGAGGAAACTCCTGAGTAAACCGATTAATCATTGGCGGATATATATATGTATGGGCGATCTTTCTGTTGGAAGTTGCATTAGTTTAGCCATTCCTAAATATCAGAGAGAAGTACGGAATGGATGTTAACTGGCATTGAAATTCGAATTGTTCTTTACAACGACTTAAGGAAGGAAAGTGTAATCTAGTTTTGGAATTAGGGGTTCGGTATGAGGTTGAATGTGTTTTGGCTTTTGTTAGGCAGGACTGACGCTTTTACAGAAAACGTACTGAGCTTTCTTACAATAAAACCAAAGAGATACACTAATTTCTCAAATTTATTTTTAGAATAGGACTCTATATGTTTCGGACAGTTCCTCTGTCCATTATCAGGAGTCTAGCACTGTACACACAGCATAACCTGCATGACATAAACCTCTTGGTGTGTGTACAGTATTAGACTCCTGATGATGGACAGAGAAACTGTCCGAAACATATAGAGTCCTATTCTAAAAATAAATTTGAGAAATTAGTGTATCTCTTTGGTTTTTTATAAGAATATATCACGATGCACGATCCTCTGAATGTCAAAAATGTATTGAACCTTTGAATTCCACAAAAGACAACCATTTGAGCAACTATCAGCTTTTAAGGAATGATTATGCTGCATAGAGTTACCCTGTTAATGAGACTAAATACTATATGAAAGTTTTTATATGCATGTCATTTCAATTCGGCCCTGTAAAAAACAGTTGGTTGGAAAATTGTGCGTCGCCTGTATTGTATCGGCAGTTGATTATGGGAAAGAAAATAGGTGGTCCATGCAAAAGGTGTACTGAGGCGTGTGAACTGAATGTTCGGCTGCAAAGTAGCAGACCTTATTACTTGCTAATTTATGAAGAATGTACGGCACTTCGAGGGACGCAGTATTTGGTGAACTACCGGTTTTACGTAATATTTTCACAGTAGATAGTACAGCGCGGAAGGCTGTTAAATAAAGAGGGTGGTTAGCTAGAGCTTACCATTAAATGTGCGGCTCCACTTGCCGTTGCACGGTAGTTTGTGTGCTGTAAATATGTACATAAGAGATTTAGAACTGTTTGCTGCTGCTTCTTGATTTTCTTTCTTTAAAAAAAAAAATAAAATAAAACAAAAATACAAAAGTGAACGAAACGCCAGACCGACTCCAAGTGAAGTCAAAAAGTGGCGCTCTATCTCCCCGACATTCACAGTCTTCAGCAAACCGTAGCGCCATCCAGTACTGCCTAATCTACAGCACCGACAAATTGCTGGTGCTTATTAACCCTTTAAACGCCGAGTTAAATCCCATCTGCCATTTGTTGGCATCATTAGCTAACCATATTCTCCACGTTAGCAGGATATGGGTTGGTTGGTGACGTTTCAATTGTTTAACCAAGTATACGGGGAGGACAGTGTGAGCCAAACACAGTGATATGAGTGGTTTAAGCGTTTTAAAGAGGGTAGAATTTCGGTCGGCGAAGATCGCAGGCCTGGACGACCTTCCACGTCAACAAACGACGACCATGTCGAGACAGTTCGTGCTGTGATTCGTGGAAATCGTCGTTTAACTGTCCGAGAAGTTGCTGACGAAGTGGGCATCAGCGTAGGATCTTGCCGTCAAGTTTTTACTGAAAACTTCAGATGCGTCGCGTCAGTGCAAAATTCGTGCCGCGTTTATTGAATGACGATCAGAAAGAGAACCGTGTTGAAATCAGTCAGGAACTGCTTGCCAATGCAACTGGTAATGAAAACTTTCTTAAGAAAGTCATAACAGGAGACGAGACTTGGGTTTATGAGTATGTTATTGAAACCAAGATTCATTCGTCGCAGTGGATAGGGAGAGGGTCTCCTCGACCAAAAAACGCACGGATGAGTCTGTCAAAGATCAAGGTGACGTTGGTTGTGTTTTTTGATTGCAAAGGCATTGTCCATCATGAATTTGTACAACGTGGTCAGATGGTAAACAGTTGTACCAGGAAGTTTCAGCGCGTTTAAGGGACGCTGCGCGCAGGAAGAGGCCTGAATTGTGGGAAAACCAGACTTGGATGTTGCACCACGACAATGCGCCGGCTCACGAGTCGTTCCTCATCCGCAGTTATCTGGCAAAACATCAGACATCCGTTGTGCCCCATCCACCATATTCTGCGGACTTAACCCCAGTAAACTTTTTCCTGTTTCCCAAACTTAAAACCACTTTGAAAGGACGTCGTTTCTAAACCATAGAGGAGATTCAGGAAAATGCGATAAGAGAACTGCGCGCCATCACGGAAAGTGCTTTCCAGGAAGCATTCCAACAAAGGAAGAAACGTTGGGAACGGCGTATCGCCAGTAGAAGGGGCTACTTTGAAGGGGACAGTGCTTTAAATGCTGTAAAATGAGCAAACAAAGTCTTGATAACAAAAGTTCGGTCTTTTTTTGAACACGCCTTGTATTGTCAACTATGTGTACGTGAAAGGGAGTCCAACTGAAGTTCAGATTCCAACACATTGCAGCACGATCGACCTGCCACCTGTGTTATGGCCCAGCAGTATTCTTCTTAATGAATAAATACGTCTTAGAAGCAAATTCAATAAATATCCATTGCGTCTTCCCTTTTAGTATTCATTATATATGTTAAGATTAGGCAGTACGGCGATCTCCACTCAGTTTTTTAAATGAACTTATAAATCAGCCTGCTTCGTAGCGCTGACGTTTTCGTTTTCATTGCGGGAGGTCTCTTCGTCTAACCAAAGGTAGAAAGAGGGAGCGAAACCCGGCGAATGAAAGAATTAGAAATAAAAATTATTATTCCTACCAGGAGGATTCAGAGCTAGTAGCAGATATTTCTTTCTTTTCCATTTGCTGTCTGCAGTTACACGTCAGCTGTAACCTTCACTTTGTATGATCTGAGTTCGAACTCCAAACGGAATTCTGATAGGAACAGTCGTCATCTTGGTCGTCAGAAGCCTTGTATTACTTTACTATAGAGATGGATCCACTAGAATCTCTTCGAAATTTCGGTGAATATTTTAGCTGTTCACATGGCGTAACATCCCAGAAGACGAGAATCTTAAGCCACACCTCTTTGAGAACCTCAAATATCAGAATGGTTTTCCTTTTGTTTCATATATTCGGCCACTGTTTTTGCTTGTAAATTTAACGTGTCTACTACAATGTGTTGAGACACGTGCATTAATTCTTTGAGGGATTACGTAGAAAAGTAGGTTATTCGTTCAGGTTACTTTCTCATTTACCTTTATGTTCGCTGCTATTTGTCACTTACTTGTAGGATGACCTATCACTATTTAATTACGTCATATTCACCGTCTTTTTAAACGTAATCTTGCTTGTGAACCTGCGATCGTATCACAATAGCAATATTACTCGCTCATGTAAAAGTAATTGCCAGTCGCCCTCTTAGGAAAATCCATCTGAGTTTTAATAACCATTAGATAATACTTCGAGTTGAAGTGCAACAACTAATTTCATTCCAAATACTGTGGTTTTCGTCATTTCCTCCAAGTTCAAATTTGTATTGTGTCTTCCAGTAAACGTCACCCTTACGGCTCGTATCCAGCCATAACCACCTTACGTACTCCTAAGCGTTAACACATGTCTTAACCTCTGCTTCTGATACAGCATGATTAAATAATTTTAATAATTTAAAACTGAAATTTACTGTCTTCTGAATCGAGTGACTGGTAGAAATATGTCGATATTTCTGAAGATTGCGCCTTCTCAAGGTTCAGGTTATAATGCTGGAACCCACAGCAACGGTTCCCACCGCACCGAGAAACTCGGATCAAGTTAGCGATTTACGAGTGGAATTCAACGGCGAGTGTATGAACGTGTCAGTTGTTGTGTTGGGGCGCCTTTAGTCATAAAATTAATATTATTGCTAACAAATTGCTGTTACACCACATATCGGTCAATATTTAGTAAAATGCCTGCTACAGCTGGGTCTACAAAAGCCTTCGAATTTGGGGGAATTATTGTCTCTGTCTCGTCTCCAGATTTCTCTCGCTTCTGCCTATCACGATGTCACATGAACACGTACACGGTGTCTAAGGTATGTGAAGTACTTACTCACTTACTTACTTACTTTCTCCATGGAGCAGAGTCCTTCTTGAGAAGCTAACTGGTTTGCAACTAGTCAAGAAATTCCCCGCATTTTATAGAACCCCGAAGGTTCATCACCGCATTCAAAAGTTCCCACCGCCTGTCCCTATCCTGAGCCAGCTCAATCCAGTTCATAACCCACATCCCACTTACTGAAGATCCATCTTAATATTATCCTCCCATCTACGCCTGGGTCTCCCCAGTGGTCTCTTTCTTTCAGGTTTCCCCAACCAGAACCCTGTACACGCCTCTCCCTCCCCCGTACGCACTACATGACCTGCACAACTCATTCTTCTCGATTTTGAAACCCGCACAATATTTGGTGAGGGATACAGATATTTAAGTTCCTCATTATGTAGTTTTCTCCACTTCCCTGTTACCTCGTCTCTCTTAGACCCAAATATTCTCCTCAACACCCTATTCTCAAACACACTCAGCCTACGTTCCTGTCTGAAATACTACTGTTGGTATTTTCGGTATCCATACTGTACCCGACTTTCTAACGACTTTCCTTCATCAGCAGGAAATATCTTGGGGGGGGGGGATGGAGGAAACGTGTAAGATAGTTCAAGTCGAATTTACAGTGTCCCTTTATTGGAACCGAGTCTTTTGATGTCTCACACACACACACACACACTTCCACCCCTCTCCTCTGCCTCGAAACTTCCGGATAATTCCTTTTGAAAACTTTTTTTTTTTTTGAGCAGGCTTTGCCGGAATTCTAAGTCAGGTCCTTATCGCCTGACTTCAGGGGCGAAGGTAATTGTTTAAAGATGCGCCGCTCCACAAACGTTAAGTTACTCTGTCGGCCAGCCGATAACCATTCTGACTCACGATCCCGGCATCCTCATTCTTCGGGCCGCCTGTGTGCAAAGAGGGTTGCTTTAGCTGGGAACCCAGTAGGAGAAATTGCAGATTGGACAGAACGGACATTGACGTACCGATGCCGGTACAAACATTTTACAAAAATTTCTATATATGTATTTAAATAAAACCCTTACAACTCAGGGAAGCCGGTTTCCGGGTTTCGAACCTGAGACGGGCGGGTTCAATACTTATGGATCAAAGAACATTTCTACTAAAGACTGCTACAAGCACCTGCGCCCAACGCAAAATCCGAGCTGACAGCTTAGTTTCTGTGACATGTTTTTACTCTGCGCTCATTCTAAGCAGGTCGAAGTTTGTAGACTGCGAGCATGAGGATGCACCGGAGCTGAAGCAGCCGGGACGTGAAGCTGGTCATTTAATTCTATCTTTTACCAAGGTTACGAATGTACGAAATTTTACTTCTACAACGCAGTATGTGCTCACCGCGTAGGGTTTAAACATTGGATATATTAAAATTTTTTCCATAACAATATATGCTGATTTAACAACATTCTGCTACTTTTGTTCAAGTAAGTTGAAGCCGTTAATTTTTACCAAAATAATTTCTGATATCCTGTATGAAGCAAAGAGTAAGAGGAAGAGGAAGAGGAGGAGGAAGAGGAAGAGGAAGAGGAGGATTGTCTTTGTATATTTTATTTCTTAAACTGTCAAATTTCGTTTTATGATTTAATTTCGAATATGACAATCGGAAGTCTGCTAATGGCAGCACAGAAATAGCTAACTAGCTACCTAATTAACTACCTAGATAGGTAACTAACTAATTAACTAACACCATGGAGCAGAGTCCTTCTTGAGAAGCTAACAGGTTTCTCATCTAGTCAAAAAATGTCCCTCGTTTTGTGGAACCCGACGGTTCATTGCCACATTCGCAAGAGCCCTCCATCCTTCCCTATTCTGAGCCAGATCAACCCAGCCCATGTCCCCCAGTCCCATTTCTTGATGAAATTTTCGTATTATCTTCAACTCTATTCTTGGGTCTTCCATTTGGACTCCTTCACTCACGTTTCCTTACCAAAACGCTGTAGACAGCTCTCCTCTCTCCCATACCAGCTACATGGCCCCTCCCAACTCATTCTTCTTGATTTGATCTCCCGAATAATATTTGGTGAGGAGTACAGATCATTAAACTCCTCTTTATACGGGCTTCTCCACCCCCTATTACCTCCTCCCCCTTAGGCGAAGTCAGAAAACAAAAATGTAAAAAAATTAGGATTAGGTTTTGTATGGAGGAAGTTTACCCAAATATTTATGAAATATATGATTTTTATTTTTTAGTAAAAAACAGAGGAACAGTTTTATTTGTGATTCGGTGGAAATTTAAATGATATCTTGTAAAAGAATATTAAGTGCTTGAAGTTAAATATTCTGCATGATATTGCCACTATCCTCTAAAAGCGAAATTTCTCTACTCTGGTAGTGTGAAGGATGGTGACTTTGCATAGACTACACACCGGCTGTATCATAAAGTAACACCGCCTCGGAACTGTTTGGAAGTTACTTTGGTTTTAAATTTGGTTTAATATATGTGGAAGATATTGGGAATTAGTTTCGCGATGGTTGATTTTAAAATGTTAATCGGTAATGTCGGTCAACACCCAGGAATGTAACTCCGAAATTTCCATTTGCCACTAATTTGAATGAGTGACAAGGTTTTTTAAAGATGCTGTTTAAACTGCAGAGGATAAAGAGCCTCGAATAAGGTGGGAAAGTGGCTAGAAGATTGTGTGAATAAGATGGGCAAGTGACCAAAATATTGAATAAGATGGACAAGTGACCATAAGAGTGAATAAGATGGGCAAGTGACCAAAAGATTGAATAAGATGGACAAGTGACCATAAGAGTGAATAAGATGGGCAAGTGACCAAACGACTGAATAAGATGGACAAGTGACCATAAGAGTGAATAAGATGGGCAAGTGACCAAACGACTGAATAAGATGGACAAGTGAACGTAAGAGTGAATAAGATGGACAAGTGACCATAAGAGTGAATAAGATGGGCAAGTGACCAAAAGAGTGAAAAAGTTGAGCAAGTGACCATAAAAGTGAGTGAATAAGATGGGATAATGTCAAAGAGAGTGAGTGAATGAGCTGGGCAGGTGAACATAAGAGTTACTAAGATGGGAGAGTGACCATTAATAGGGAGTGACTAAGAATCTGGAAAGCTATGGTCTTCGCACAATTCAAGGTAGGTCTTCTATAATGACACAAACTGGAGAAACTGAAGAAAACTGCGAAAGAGCTAAAGGTAGCCAGTAATCTGATAGAGAGTCGAACTATGTAGCTCCAGAACACAAGCATAGAGCTTTACTGCTACACAGATTTTCCGGTCGTATTTCTTTAAGAACTACAGAAACATGAACGTTCTTCGTCCCATGGACTGGATGGTGCAAGCGGTGCATTAAGGCAATTGTTGCAGTCCGTTTCTTTCATTTGTTTCCTTACGGGACTAAACGACACGCAATTCCATCAACTTCACAGCAAGGCAAAAGAATCGTTAATACGTTTATCAGACCAACGTAGGTTTCTGCGGTATAAATGAAGTTATGCTGCGTCATTGTTCAGTGGGGTGAATACTAACACGGGCCTTCACACACAGATGTCTCTACTTGTACATGCTACATGCTCCGCTGCTCTTTCTTTTTTCTTCTGTTGTCGCTGGGTCGATGGCGTCGCGATGCTGAGCGTCGTAAAGCGCAACATTCTGAAAGGAAGGTTCTCCCCACCTTCATTGTGTCGAGGGGGGAGAGAGCGGCGGGGTGGAAAACAAAAAAAAAAA
>Ga0123352_10012381_pt1 | contig 13487 bp, 3 predicted proteins | sample TergutLab28metaG_FD_89700 | JGI IMG/M metagenome (GOLD analysis project Ga0123352, IMG submission 89700) | Labiotermes labralis P1 segment gut microbial communities from Petit-Saut dam, French Guiana - Lab288 P1 | ecosystem: Host-associated > Arthropoda: Insects > Digestive system > Gut ...
CGAAACATGTAGAGTGAAGGACGACTAACCCTGAAATAAAGGATAGTCCATAAGTGTCATCTTGTTGGTAATTATTTTGGAACAATTGTAATGATGCACGGAACAATGAATGTAAAAAAAAAACTACAAAGACATGTGATAATAATTATTAAACAATCGATGTATTTGAAATCGAAACACATAAAACGCTGCGAAAGTAATTACATTTGCAAAAAAGGTTTAACTGCCTGAAGACAGGAAGGGGTTGAGGCTCGTGATGGGAGCGACCCGGAGCACCCCCCCCCCTTCTGGAAATATGGTACGTACGTGTCTAGTGACGTTTGATATTATCTCGGCTTACAAAATGTGGAAGATAATTAGGAGGCCTGGTGTTTAGAAATTGGGAAAACGTTGTTTAGGAGCCGGGGAATAGACAGAAGATGAATGTGGCATTCGCACTCAAGCCTAGAATGTAGAGTCGCGCATTTGTCAGCTGTCACGCCTGTACAGATTTTGGAAATCGGCTTTCGTTAGTGAAACTCGAGATTTGACAGCTTTTGCGGCAATATTTCCCCCGAGTGTGAAATGCCAGAGGAACCCACCCCACCCCTTCCCACCAAAGTCCGTTTATCGTGGATTTGGGGTTTCTGGGGTTAAAACAGTGTTCCAGCACGAAACGTGTTTTAGCCAATTTAGTTCAGATTTTCTAACAGTTAAATGCGGCCTATCGGGAATTCCGAATTTTACATTTCGGCCAATAAGAATTATTTTGACATAGGAGGCGACATGTTCTTCGTGCTGGCAGAATGTAGATATGTATCTGAACGTAAGGTTACTATGTTCAGTTATCTGGAGTCGAATGGAGGCAGACTTTCTCATTCCTTTAAAATTTCGGACGATTAGAAATTATTCTGAAGCGTACACAGCAGGAGAAACTTGTTGAAAATCTGACCGTGCCCCGGTGTGTGTTGTGATATTCGACGTTACCTAATATTAACTTGCAAACTTAAGACTCTAGTTAGTCAGTCACGATATTGCTTCATTATTGCAAAGTGCCGCGCAGGTGATACAAATATAAACGTGTACTGCCTGTAGCAGCAGTTATTTATCAACCACACACATTGAATAAATTCTGAAGAATGTTATCCTGTGTTCTTAACTAGTGTTGTTGTTGTTGTTGAATAAAGTGAGAAAGTGTCTGCTGGGTTAACCACACGACAACAGTGCGTGGTGGACGAAACGTCGCCCTACCAAGCTTAAACTTGTATCCTACCATGCCCTATCTAAGCAAATCAACTCGAATACACACTACATATCGAGTTCCGTTTTTTCTGGCTTGCAAGTATTAATGCTTGCCGACAGCCGGGTTACAATAACCTGTAAATCAGTGTTACAGTCTATGATTCAGAACCAAGATCGCACAAACGAAGCAGATGGTAGAACTGACGTAATTTAGGCCAAAACACCGAGGGTAGACGGATAAGAGCCGTGAGCTGAAGAGTGGACCCAGTAGACGGGGAGTGGCATTCGCTACCACATCGCCTTATCAGGTGAGGGGCAAGGCAATAGCGGGTAGAGCTACCGTAAAGGAAAGCCAGCGCGTTTTTGACGAAGTAAATGAAACTCCCCTTATGTCGAGACAAAAGTGCTTCCTTCCGTCCGTCCATTTGTATGCGTCTGTCCGTGATCTAGTATGAGCGGCTGTGATCGTCTTGTCAGATTTTCGTGACATTAGGTGTAGGAGACATTTACAAGAAAGCTGTCGAGCAACCGTCCGTTTCGAAAACCGGATCAGTGACAATTGTACTTTACTTAAAGCGCAAATATGTTGCTGCACAGCCTTTCCGTATTTCTTGACCCATCCGGCTAAAATCCGGAACAAGATTCCAGTGATAACGATGCGCGATTAACATTTTCGATTAATTGGGTGTAGTGAAATCCTTACTCAATTTTACAGTGTAATAAATATGTGCCTGTACTTTCTACATTTTTTATCACAACTGGCAACAATTCAACACGGCATGTCCACACAGACATTTATCGAGTAACAGGGGTAATGTTAAATTGGGCGCAGTCACAGCCACAACTTACTTGGAGGCGTACTTCAGTTTCTATCTGTACTTCAGTTCTTATCGGTTCTTCAGTTCCTATCCGTACTTCAATTTCTATCCGTACTTCAATTTCTATCCGTACTTCAATTTCTATCCGTACTTGAGTTTCTATCCGTACTTCAGTCTTTATTCGTACTTCAGTTCTTATCCGTAATTCAGGTCCTATCCGTACTTCAATTTCCATCCGTATATCAGTTTCTATCCGTACTTCGGTTCTTACCCGTACTTCAGTTCTTATCCGTACTTCAGTTCTTATCCGTAATTCAGTTTCTATCCGTACTTCAGTTTCTAGCCGTACTTCAATTTCTATCCGTAATTCAGTTTCTATCCGTACTTCGGTTCTTACCCTACTTCAGTTCTTATCCGTACTTCAGTTCTTATCCGTACTTCAGTTTCTATCCGTAATTCAGTTTCTAGCCGTACTTCAGTTTCTAGCCGTACTTCAATTTCTATCCGTACTTCAATTTCTATCCGTATTTCAGTTTCTATCCGTACATCAGTTTCTATCCGTACTTCGGTTCTTACCCGTACTTCAGTTCTTATCCGTACTTGAGTTTCTATCCGTACTTCAGTTTCTAGCCGTACATCAGTTTCTATCCGTACTTCAGTTTTTATCCGTACTTCAGCTCTTATCCGTACTTCAGTTTCTATCCGTACTTCAGTTTCTAGCCGTACATCAGTTTCTATCCGTACTTCAGTTCTTATCCGTACTTCAGTTTCTAGCCGTACTTCAATTTCTATCCGTACTTCAATTTCTATCTGTACTTCAGTTTCTATCCGTACTTCGGTTCTTACCCGTACTTCAGTTCTTACCCGTACTTCAGTTTCTATCCGTATTTCAGTTTCTATCCGTAATTCAATTTCTATCCGTAATTCAATTTCTATCCGTACTTCAATTTCTATCTGTACTTCAGTTTCTATCCGTACCTCAGTTCCTATCCGTACTTCAGTTTCTATCCGTACTTCCCACATGTTACCCCATATGGTTAAAATCCTGTACAATAAATCCGCACACGCTGTCATGGAGTATTTGTGAGTTTCATGATGTCTAGTGAAGGAACAGCTGTACTTTTCTCCTGTTACCATAAAACTGTATGACATTTTGAAAGTAAATAAAGCCTTAGTAAAATCGATTAATTCTCGCAGGATACCATTTTCAATCTTATTTCCAGATAGGTATTCTCTGTAGTTTCTAACAAACCACTAGGAAAATGGCCAAATCACATGAAAAGAGGCACCGGACATAATTGCATTCCACGTAGGGCAATCACACGATGCCAGGACCATATTACATTACTGAGACACCTTCCAAACGTCACAGGCAGTAGTCAGTGTAATCGCCCTATAATGTATGCAATCCTGTCAGAGATCTGAAATAATTTCACAGGTTCAACCCTGCATGTAATGTGGAACATGAAGTTTAAATCGCATGTCTACTTGCTGCGAGGGAATGAGAAAGACATAAATCTTGCGGTGTAACAGCGCTGTAAATCATCCGAAATAATTCTAGGGAATTAAGACCACCGGGATATATTTGAAGATATGAAATATTCGACACGTACTGATAAATAATACATTTAGAAAAAAAGAATAATGTAACAGACCCATCGCTATCACTATAAAATCTTGATGTAAGAATTTGATGATGGTGGAAAAGGAAATGGTGACAGTGATGATGATGATGATGTGGAGGAGGAGGAGGAGGAAAACAACTATTAAGCGAAATCGTACTTCATGATGAAGCACCAACCACACATCGGAAAGCTCAACACGAATAAGAGTTGAATTTGTGAGTCTGGTCTAAGACGACTACCTGCACATTATAACATACTATGCAATCACAAGCACACACGTGGTCAGACCGTTTTAATGACAGTAGATACAATAAACGGTATTGTGTATTTCAACATGATAAATCTTAAGCACAGGGACAGCCAACGTCACTCTGTATCAATGAAGGGTAAATTACGGTAAATTTCACCCTAGGAAAGGCCATGAAGGCCAGAGGGTGAGTATAACTATAGCTCTACTCTTTCTTTAACTTCGGCACTAAATGATTGGGTGGTCAACACCTCGCCCCGGCCGCTTAACACCCGGGAAAGAGACTGGGTTGACCCCAGGGCCGGTTTGTAAGGGTGTGGAAAATCTAGTCCCCCACTGGGATTCGATCTCTGGACCGTGCAGCCCGTAGCGAGTCGCTATACCGACTACTCTATACCGGCCCACTCTGTAGCAATATCTTGCATTTTTACACTTTAATAACTTTCGTAAAGCAGTAACTGGATGTAAAATTGACGAAAAGTAAACGTGTAAAGAGAAGCTGGTTTCTTGGTCCTAATTCCAGGGTATAGGATTAAGCGAATAACAGCATTAGCTTTTCTACAAAAAAATTTAATCACCCTTACTGACACCCTGCAGTTGATAAGCCAATTAAAAAATAATATAAAATCAACGCTTTGAGATATACAACTGTAACTAATACAAAATGGTGATATAGGGTAAATACATGTACACTATATCTTATCCCAAAGCTACATTCCATTTGCAGTGACAAAACACTAGCCGGGGTATATCAGCTGGCATAGTAAATGGACACTCCGGGGTTCGATTTCTGGCAACGGACTGAGAAATTTCACTTCCCTAAAGCATCAAAACCTGCTCTGGGGCCCACCCAGTGTCCACACAGAGGTGCCAGGGTATATTTTCGAGGATTAAAGCGGCCAGCGTGTGAGGCATCATTCACCTCCAACCAGGACCGGAGTTAATTATGAGTGGAGCTATACCTCCTCCCTACATCTCCGCGTCAAGTACTGGGAGAACTTTGTCTTATATCTTTGCAACAACACTCAGATAATAAAGTGGTTGCCAGCGAAGAAACGTCGTGAAAAGCGGAGTTGCCATGCGGTGTCCTACCGTGACACTTTAAATATGATAAGGTTACTTTCACTAAAACAAATATATGAAATGTCTCATCACACAGATGAAGAGTTTGGAAAAACGCGCGCCTCGTAATTCCTTCTCAAAATTTTTGTTATGTTTTGCATCATATATATAAAGCCTAAAGAAAACCAGACTGACCACTGTGCCGTCCACTGTGCCTGTCCAACGATGTATTTATCAGCACGCACTCGCATATTAAAAATTTTTCATGCGGTTTCGGTTACGTTATTGATACGATACGGTTTGCGTTTCAGAACCGCAATCAGAATAAAAACATCAGTAAAGTTATTACAATCCATACTGCAAACAAACCATTATTCGTTTCAAAGCTGCACTCTCAAACCAACCTTCTTTTCCCTCAACCCATTCCCCTGTAAACACACATTATTGCACATGAGTTTTTAGAGTTTGCTCAAAAAGTATTCACACACACAAATATTAAAGTTTCGTGATTGTCAGCCGATTTTTTTTTATTTCAACATATATAGTTATAAACATTAGTTTTCTTTCAATATTAAAATTTCAACATTTTACCAGAATCATATGAAAAATCTTCATCATTTACAGTAATTGGATATGGATAGGGAAAAAATCAGCTTCCAGCTATGGCTCTGGAGCAAATGCAGACAATTCCGTGTCGTAATCACGTTTGCAACAAACACTGTTCCCTTACTGCCTTACTTACCGAAACGTCTGATCTGCCTAAGTTATACACTTCAAACTTCAGGATACCTGTGTAAATCGTGGCTTTATTTAGGCATTTAGTCTACGAAAACTACAGAATACTACATTCCAGACAACATACTTTCCATCCTAGTGTCCTACACACGAAATTCCCGGTAGAAATTGAACACTTTGCTACAACTTGACAGTTTTAACAAAGTGGTGCTGTGGTTAAATTTCCTGCTATTACATTCGGAGGAAATAATAATACATAAACATTATAAGCTGAAACAAAGGTTCATATTGTGTTTTAATGAGAGGGGTAAGGCTAATGGTTACATAACATAGGCCTCGCAATTAACGAAGAATATCTTTATGAAGTGAATTCTTATAAGATGACTGAATGAAACAAGAACATAACTATGGGTTCAAGGAGTGACAATATTGTTTTCAGCATCGTCCAAAGAGCCACTAAACAGTGCAAGAATATAGGTGTTTAATACACTGTAATTTAAGTAGGAGGTATGGTCAGTACTTAGGTTATCCTGACTTGAATTAGGTCGGTGTAGTGTTAAAACAATAGGCTCGAATTACAGAGGTATCCTATTCTTTGAATCTCGCTTTGCTCAAGCCCACTCCCTGTGAATTTGATGTTTGTTGGACCGTGCATCATTGTGATAACTGAAGAATAAGAATCAACTATATGTCACTTATTATTTTATTGTACTTCCTATAGGCTCAACATGTTTCAGGCACTACTATGCCCATCATCAGAAGCTTGCGACTATAATGTTGATTACCACATTGGTCGTTTCGTTCTTGGTTTGCTGTATGTTGGAGATTAGGTGCGGTTAGCCCGGACACTACTCCAGCCTAACCGCACCTAACCTCCAACATACAGCAAACCAAGAACGAAACGACCAATGTGGTAATCAACATTATAGTCGCGAGCTCCTGATGATGGGCATAGTAGCGCCCGAAATATGTTGAGCCTATAAGAAGTACAATAAAATAATAAGTGGCATTTAGTTGGTTTTCACTTTTCAGTTCCCACTCTCTGCGTTTCAATTTGTCTCTCCCGGTTATATGTGGAATAATACCTTGAATGTGTGTGTAGACCCGCTTGCTGAATTCAGATACTTCCAAACCATTCACGACCACACTCCCATTCCATTTAAGGCAAAACAACATACGCAACTGAAACACATTTCTTAAATAACCGGCAAATAAACGGTCTCGAAATCCTCTTAATATAATGGAAACCCTGTCAGGACAGTCTGTGCTATTTAAGATTCGAACAGGCTAACTACCACACAGGAAACGGTTCGCCTTACCGATCGTGTTTATTGGTAGTTTAGACAATGACTCACTCAGCAGGTAACCCCAAGTTAAGGCTCATTTCGACTACATCATTAAATTCAGTCCTCTCTCAGTATGTTTTGCGGCTACCTTATACACTGCCCATTGCTGTTCAACGACTTGGAATTCACTGTTAGCTACTCATACTAAACGTCACAATAAATAGAATGTATGCGATAACAGAACATTGACGTGTTACGGGATACAAAAAGCAGCCGCCGTATGGCGTGAGAGACGTAAAACATGTCTGAAAACAATCCATCTACAGAACTATGATACACGACTCAGTTCCTATCTAACATTACATTTTACGGGTGAATAGAATACATTGAGAGCATTACTCATGTCTGGGAGGAAAAGGAAGCACCGGGAACAGCAGTCGATATACGTTATTCTCTGGTGTTAATCATTTCCTTTCTCTTTGTCGTGTAGTTTCCAACCCAAGAGCTTGCGTGTTCTAACTTAAACAATTATGAGTTACGGCGTAATTTCAAAATGAATCGTAAGCAAAGTGCTTTATTAATTACTGTGACTTTGTTTGTATGTCAAAAGGGCACAAGGCAGCAAACAGCGTGCAGTTCTGCCATATTAGTGTCAATACACAGACAGGCAGAATCTGAGAATCCTAACTTCCAGCACAACCAAAGGAAAAGCATTAGCCAGTTACTATCATTTCAACTAATACCATGTGGGCACATACAACAGTCTCTGGCCTAACGCGGTATAATTTATGCAAACGCGGTTCTTAATGCGTGCATATATGCGAATTGAATCGGCGACGTAACACCACGGCGAATATGACCACATCCACTGTTATCATTAATGTTACAAATTTGGAGTATATGTAACTTAATATTTTGAAATTATGAAAGAAAAGAGACGATTACATTGTGTTATGGAACTAGTACCAATGTGTTTAGTTTTAGATTGTGTTATTTACACATACAACATGTAACACTTAATGATGGCCCCTTACGACCGAAACATGTTTTTTGTATGAACAATATAATGTAGAACCAAAGAAGTGTGTTGTGATTCACGCATTATAGTGCACCTTCCTTAGCAGTACCACAACGAAATATCTAAGACAAAATTTAGTACCAAGCCAACTGAACACGATTATAACATTACTGGGTACAGTTCTTCTTGTGAGTTCATAGAAAACTTATGCTTACTGAGATGCACGGTCAGCAAAACGTCAAAAAACAAAATTTTAATATCTGTGATATATAGTGTACATCATTCATTGCGAAGAAGCTATAACAAGACATGATTAAAACAACCAAAAAAGAAAATCCAAAATATGCACTTATCAACAAAATATCAATGTCCTGCATCACTGATAGACATTTTTTTTTCAACCAACTGCACAGTATTTAGTTGTGATGTTACTACATGTTTCGGCCACGAGCCGCAGCCATCTTCAGGGAGCTGAGGTTAACAATTGTTGCCTCTGTCCACCTGTCAGAAGGACGGTCTACTCGCCAAATATTTCTCGACAAGAAAACTCGCAACTACGCATGTCGTCACTACTCCTCCCTTGCCTGTTTGGCGTCACTCAACGTACTCCTACCCTGTCACACGTATATATATATATATATATATATATGATGCGATAACACTTGCTGTTCATATTCACTCTCCGACATCTATGGATAAATACAAAGGTCATTCAAATGAAAAGCGGAAAATTTGTATGAAATTCGTAATATGAAAAGGCCCGTGAAAACTTTATTTGTATAAACAGAGTGACTGGTACAGTGACACGCTTCGGAATCAGCTTAAGCCAGCAATTCGAAGAGAACGCCGTGGGCTTTGATGTCTACCGTCGTGTGACTGTAGCATGCAAAGGCCCGACCGCATGCAGCCCGTCATACCGTGAAACAAATTCAGGATTTACAAGTGGAGGTTTTATCCCATCCTCCATATTAATCGGATTTGGCATCCAACGATTGTCACCTTTTCTGGTCCCTGAAAGACGCTCTACGAGGACGTGGATGTCACTTCAGATCCCATGAGGAGGTAGAGAAAGCGGTGCAAGTTTTTTTGGCACAGCAACCAAAAGACTTCTACTCCCGAGGAATTTATGTCTTGGTGGTCTTGGTGGAGTGTTGGAGGAGATGTGTATTGAGTTGAGGAGAATGCAGTAAAGATGTCATTATACTGCACCTATTTTTTCAATAAGTGACTGTATACAATTTTTCCGATTTTCATTTGAATGGCAGCTGTAAAAAAGAAGGCCGGACTAAATATCAACACATAAAATCGAAAAAAAAAGTGTTCTTTAGTCAGCCTTGATTTTTCATACCTAACATTCGAGGAGACAAATGGGTTGGACTGTGTAAATTAAGGGGTATTATTTTATACAACTCGCGTCATTCCTCACTCAGACCGATTTTCGTTACAGCAGGCGCTAGCTGTCATGCCCAGTTACCGTGCTTGAGTCGAGGTCCACGCTTTTTAATTCAACGTATTGCAGTTAATGTTAGGTCTCTACTTGCCACGCGTAAAGAAGTTGCTGGCACATTCATGTCACAGGCTCTTTCATAATATCCATAATGATAGTCTGATTACACATCAAATTACGTCGGGGGTGACTGTGACCTTCTTTATTCATTACCTCTGCCGGAGGAAGCAATAAATCTTGCCACTTCGCTACACACCACTTCATTCTTACAAGACAATGGATTTTGGATGGAAGCGAATTATTATACAGGATGCAAAATAAAAGAAGAGATACACAATCCTGCGAAGGAATTGTAATAAAATACTGAAGAAATAAAGATAAGTAAAAAATAGAAATGGCAATCTAAACAAAAAGAATGTGAAAACCAGATAACTAAAATTTCTCTGGTGAAAAGAAGCCAAAGCGCAAAGAAAAAAACAAGACAAATAAGCAAAGAGAATGAAAATAAAAGCAGAAATAAAAAACAATTCTTTCCAACGAGGTAACAAAAAATAATAAAGGAATAAACGAGAAAGACACTCTCGTCGGGAGAGTGCCAGAACTCTAGTTTACTATAATGGAAAAATAACTTGAATATTGGCCATTGTGCGGACGAGTTGCTAGAAGTATTTTATTAGGAACCAACTCTCTCCGCATTGTGCTTGTATAATATACAGCTCATCGCTCCTCTACCTCTTCCATCAATATAAATTCCATAAACAGACTACGTCTGTTCATAAAACTCGTGTTCTAAGAGAGGAATGAGACTGATATCCTTTCACGGGAATCTCCTTCGGTTAGTTATTGTCATGAGAGTGGAACGAATAGACTACAAAATATAAAACAAGCTAAACTTCCTGTTTATCTTCATAGACGTGTTCATTATAAAATTTTTACTAGCAGCAATTTTTTTAAGAACATACCATCATGGCTCGCAAATAAATGTTTGTTTTATGCACGTGTATACAGCATGGCCAAAAGGAATTTGACCCAGCCATGAGCCGCACAACTCTTAAGCCGGAACAAGAACTCTGCTTGCTTATCATCTCAATCCATTATAAGTCTCGTTCATTCGCTTCTAAACACTTCCACTTAAGCATACACCCAGTGAAAGTACGAGAAGTCAGATCAATGTCACAGGCGAGCTACACATACACTAACATAGGTTATTCCTCTCTCTCTCTCTTTCTCTACCCCTCAACTCCTTCGACTTATTACATAAAAAATCAACTCCTTTCCGCACACACACAAAAAAGACTGAAAAAATGAGACAAATTACATTTAAGGGAAAGATTAAGCTTAAGATTGGCCCTGCGGCAACAGATCCATAATTTCATGTATTCTTGCTATATTTCTTTCATTGGTTTAAGCAACCAAATGCCATATATACATTAGGACACTATAATTTCCTAAACAAAGGGCAGTTTTTGTCATTTCTGTGTTGCTTCATCATGTACATCATAATTTTCCTCGACTGTCCTGGTCATAATACTGTGTTCTACTTCCTTTCGAATTTAATTAGGTGCCTAGTTAAGTCAATTGTCAAGCATACGTAAGTAACGCATTTTAAGTTATCAAAAGTTGAGGAATGGATACTGTGCAACTACGAAGGAAGCTGATTAACATGTTTTCAGATAAGGTTCGCGAGGAGACTTTGTAGTGTCGTGGTGTCCATGTTTTGTTAGTGCTACGATATAGTACGAAGTGCTGTGTACATCTGAAGAACTAGAAAGATGAAGTGTGGTCAGTCTTCTTGAGAACCACAGATTGAATTGGAAAAACAATGTTCGTATTTAGAAGAATCCTCAATTCTCAGAAATGCACAACAACCTCTCAGTAGAGTTGCTGTAACCAATTGCAGCTGCAAAGCAGGCTAACATTGCAGTAAAGGGCTGTAAGGTGTTACATATTCACTACCCCTGCAATCAAGATAGAGTGGTGTAAAAAGTTACAGTAACAAGGTCACTAACAATTACAGAGCATATAAATGAACAGACAAACAAAAACATACCAAATACAAAAGCAAAGCGAGATAAAAATATGAGTAATTAATTACTTACTTACTTACTCCATGATGTAGAGTCCTTCTTGAGAAGCTAACTGGTTTGCAGTTAGTCAAGAAATTCCCCGCATTTCACGGAACCCGAAGGTTCATTACCGCACTCACAAGCGTCCGCCACCTGTCTCCATCCTGGGCCAGCCCAATCCAGTCCATATACACACATCCCACCTCCTGGAGATCCATCCTAATATTATCCACCCATCTAAGCCTAGATCTCCCCAGTGGTCTCTTTCCCTCCTGTTTCCTCAGCAAGAAAATACAATGCGAAAAAAAAGGACGAAGTAGAAAGAAATTAAAGGAAAAGGGGAGGCGCCAAACGCAAGAAACACAGTGTCGGCATGTCACATTGCGGCGCTTTCTCTTAACAACTGCTACCGTGGAAAATCAGTAAGTATTAAATATTCGTTAGTGTTTGTATGTAGTCTTAGTTATCCAGCACGTAAAGGGCAAACGGCTTATTGTGAACTCTGACCTGTGTGACTGTACCACATTTTCCACATTATCTCATAAACCGCAAGATTTTCGGGGGGGGGGGAATTTATTGAAAATAAAATGTGTGTTTTGGCTACCTGTGTAAATTTTATTTCAAAGACTTCTCACTCTAAAAAGAATTGAGTGCCATATCATACATGTACATGGGTCTTCGTGTAAAGTGTCCGTTATTCTTGTCATATTTTAATCAAATTAAATATTCAGGACAGCTTTTTGAAAAACACTCGCACATCAAATTTCATTAATATCCGTCCAGTAGGAGTGGAGTCGTTCCACGCGTACAGACATGGCGCAGCCAACAGTAGTTATTCTACATTTTGCTCAACAGACTAAAAACAGTCTAATGTTTTTTCATTCCATTATATCATTTGACCTTAATATGTAATAAGATGTCGAATGAAGTGAAGGGTTGATCAGAAATGGTTGTTAAGATCTTCATGAACCTGTCATTCTCTATTCCAAGGTATTAATCTAACAATTGTCTGGAAAGGCTTGGAAAAACGCAAAGTCACGACACCCAGTACGTGTACAGGATACATACTATAGAATATTTGTCATACAGGTACAAAGAAAGAAACATAACAAACAGAGGAACAAGGGGAAGTATACAAGATGAAAGGAAAGGAAGGGAGTAATATGCAGAATAAGATATTGAAGGTTTTACTCTTTATAATTATACAATATAAAACAAAGAAATACATATTTCCTAAATTAATATTTTAATTTTTAATTTGTTTATGTCTTCTACATGTTTCGAAACCGAGGGTTCGTCTTCAGGTAGACGGTTGTATGTACAGTTATGATACGGTACTTTTACATGCGTGAGTACAAGCAGCCTAGTATGTAGGACAGTGTGTTCTTTTAACTACTAGACTGCTTATGTGTATCCAACACACTCTTCTGCCTACTAGACTGCTTGTGTGTATCCAACACACCTTTCTGCCTACTAGACTGCTTGTGTGTAACCAACACACCCTTCTACATACTTGACTGCTTATGTGAATCCAACACACTCTTCTGCCTACTAGACTGCTTGTGTGTATCCAACACACTATTCTGCCTACTAGACTGCTTGTGTTTATCCAACACACCCTTCTACATACTTGACTGCTTATGTGTGTCCAACACACTCTTCTGCCTACTATACAGCTTGTGTGTATCCAACGCACTCTTCTGCCTACTAGACAGCTTACGTGTATCCAACACACTCTTCTGCCTACTAGACTGCTTGTGTGTATCCAACACACCCTTCTACATACTAGATAGCTTACGCGTATCCAACACACTCTTCTGCCTACTCGACTGCTTGTGCGTATCCAACACACTCTTCTGCCTACTAGACAGCTTACGTGTATCCAACACACTCTTCTGCCTACTAGACTGCTTATGTGTATCCAACACACCCTTCTACTTACTAGACTGCTTATGTGTATCC
>Ga0123352_10012384_pt1 | contig 13486 bp, 8 predicted proteins | sample TergutLab28metaG_FD_89700 | JGI IMG/M metagenome (GOLD analysis project Ga0123352, IMG submission 89700) | Labiotermes labralis P1 segment gut microbial communities from Petit-Saut dam, French Guiana - Lab288 P1 | ecosystem: Host-associated > Arthropoda: Insects > Digestive system > Gut ...
AACAATACCCAACACACAGTACACAAGTAACCAGTATACAACCCATTACTCAGTACATCAAAACCTAGTACACAATACAACAAATCTAGTACCTCAACTACCCCTACCACCAATGCACAGTACATCAATTTCACTTAAGATAAGCACAAGCTGCATAAGTTGCTATTACGTTTCACACACTACTTTCACACACTACTACTACAACAATGCATAACTATTACATTTACTGAGTGTGCTTTTGTAGACTAATTATCCAGCATGCAATGCACGTGCGCCATATTGTCATCTGTGGCCTGTCCAGCTCTACAGTATTTTTCCACGTTATCTTATAAAAGACAAGATTTTCGAAACAAAATATTGAACAGAAGTCGTGTGTTTCGATTGTCTCTACAACTGTCGTCTGAAACATTTTTCATTCCGAGAAGAATTGAGCGAGACATGATCATAATTATATTGGACTTCATACAAAGTACCCTTTATTTTTGCCCGAATTTTATTAAACTTGAATTTTCTCGACACGTTTTCAAAAAATGATTGAATACCAAATTTCATAAAAATCCGCCTAGTGGAAACCGAGTTGTTCGATGCTGACGGATGGACAGATGGACGGACAGACTTGACGAAGTTATAATAATACAAACAGCCAACTAGATTCAACAATGACAATTTTATTAATAATTTCAATTAGCTCAACATTTTTCGGGCGATAATTTCGCCCATCCTCAGGAGCACTAGATTGTGTTTACAGCTGATGGTATAATGCACCGACGATGCTGCTTGTTGGTCACCAGCTGGCAGCGTCGTCCTTGCATTATACCATCAGCTGTAAACACAGTCTAGAGCTCCTGAGGATGGGAGAAATTATCGACCGAAACATGTTGAGCTGATTGAAATTATTAATAAAATTGTCATTGTTGAATCTAGTTGACTGTTTGTATTATTATATCAGTGATGCACGGTCACACAAACATCAAATGACGAAGTTAATAGTCGCTTTTCGAAATTTTGCGAACGCGTCTAAAATGAATAATAATAATAATAATAATAATACCCATAATAATTATAGATACTAATGAGAACCGCATTTTATTTAGATCTGAGTGCTTATACGAAATTCATACGATAAGCATTTTCAGAAAAACTGAAATGTTTTTGATCTGAGGGCTATTTGAAATCGGCATTACACTGTATTAATGGCGGAGAAAAACTGTAGATCACAATAATAAACTCAATGGAAATACATTCTGCACTTTCAAATTTTATGACAGTCACATAATGTACACGACTTTCCTCTACAAGTGCTAGTTTGTGCACTCCGTGTAGAAGGCACATTAAAATTCTTTTTGCACCGCTAACAATCACAGCTTTTCTATTATAGATCTCAGCCACTTAATAAAACATTTAGGCAAACGTTACGTTTCTTTGAACCGTACATTGTGCTATGCTTATGCACAGAGAACCAACAAAATGCAAACTTTTTACTTTAATATTTTCATATAATTATATTGTCTTCGACATGTTTCGAACATCCAAGTGTTCATCCTCAGAAAGATTTGTACCACAAAACTACATGTACAAGTTTTCCTGAGGAATGTTCGAAATATGTCTAAGACTTTATAATTAAATTAAAACGTTAATGTTTAAAGTGTACATTTTGTTGGTTCTTGTTACATACAGTTAGGCAAATAATCGACGTTTATTCTGTGAATAAAACTAAGCACATAAATACAATCTGAGGGTACAGAAAGGTTCTATTCAATGTTACAACAGATGGCACATGTTCGTTACAGCCTGTGCTTTAATGGTTTATGTCTGATTGGTTTGCAGTTGAAATGTATGAAGAATAGATATGTTCTCCCCACTATAATTTCGGCTTTCTAAACAACGTGGAAAATGGTGAACATAAAATATTCCTACGGCAGCATAAAGACTGCGTGCAGACAGACAGATGGACCTCAATAACAACTGTATTATCAGACAGTAGCTTCGATTGAACGAAACGTGGTGTATGTTGAGGGATTTCACAACAAAGCTGTTAATATGCACCGGCATAAAGATAACCTATAAGAAAACAAGCACTGTAAATACAAGATATTATTAATTAAAGTTCTATTTAATTATAACTTTTGCATATTTGTATTCTTTTATACTTTTTTGCATGATTTTTTTTTACGTTTTGCTGACCGTGCTTCTCAGTATATTTATTTCAGTATTTAACCAACTTGATGTACAAAATTTGTTTCACAGTAAGTTTCATTTCATGCCTCTACATGTTTCGAGTACATGTGCTCGAAACATGTAGAGGCATGAAATAAAACTTATTTGCGAAACAAATTTTGTGCATCAAGTTGGTTAAATACCGAGACAAATTTTATACGTAAGTCTGATGACGGATTTATAAAAATGTTGAAACTTGAAGCGCTTTTTGGACAATAAAAGATACTGTCCGAAAATACATTTGAGATTGAGGGTCCATCTGTTATTTGTCTATTCGCGCATGACCCTAAAATTTTATGTGCTGGGGGACAGCAAAGGAAATATCCAACCTCTCCGCCAGACCTCAGTAAGAGCATTCATATTAAACTAAACTTTCACGTAAAATTAATGAATCTCAGGCGTAGTAGGACGTTAAATGGTAAGTTTAAATCACACGAGAATTACGTGTGCCGCTGACGTAGCCTCTGTTCCGCCAGAAACTAATAGCCCTGTCATATAAATAGTCCCTTGCACTTAAGCTCCGTGTTCCGTGTACGTTTGGGATGTTTTATGATCCATATCTTCTTTCTGCAGCCATACCGTGTGTCTCGGTGGTCCGTTCCTTAGCCCAGATGTGTGTGTAGACTTCCAGGCAAAAAAAAAAAAGACAATTGGGCCAGAAATCTTCCAGATTTCACGCCAGAATCACGCGGGCAAAGGCGATACCCTTACATATAGGCCTAAGTTGGTTATTTATTGGAAACAGGAGCAAGGATGTATAGCAGAAGTTTTAGGCTTGAGACCAATTCGAAGGTCCTGCGGAATACATAAATATACATAATTATAGGCCAGCATCATATAATTAATTTTGTCAGTCAAGGAAACATGGGAATATGAGAATATTCTGTCTCTTCAACACTTCCAAGTCAGTAGGAGTCCTCTAGCATTTGGTCTATGACATGTAATAAGACATGCATAACAAGGAATAATATATCGATATTATTTCATTACAAGTCTCAAGTTACGAAACATGAATAATATAAAATTATTTCATTAATTCACAAATTAATTTCAATGGCCAATTTTAAATTATAAACTGGTGCATACAGCTTGATAACTTATTGACTATTTCTTCAAAAAATAAAAAATATGGAGAGCGAATGAAATTAATTTGTGCTGTTTACTTATCTGTCGCTCGCTTTCTCTCTTTCTGCCTTTCTGTCTTTGTCTTCGTGTTCAGATTACAAACATGGGCACTCTGCGAAAGATCGAGACATTGAATATTACTTTTTCTGGAATGTGGTTCCCCCCTGTAGTTTGGCAAATGTGTGTAATTGTTTAAGAAAAATCTGTTGCCACGTGTCACTCTAGAGTTGGGGGCGGAATATTTTTGGAAAAAGTTTTCAAATTTATACCAGACTACGTATTTTACACTGTGCATTCGTTGAAAACATACCACAGTTAGATTTGGAAAATGTGTGACACGACAAAAGTAGAATGGAATCGAAGATTCGTAGCCCAAAAGCACGGAGTTCTGTGCAAATTCTGAGTATTAGAATAAATGAAAGTATTTTGGGATAATATTAGGTTAAAAAAAAGGTAAATTTTTTTTTTATGGCTACAGCATCTATAAATTTATTATTAAACATTTTCGATACAAATCACACTGAAGATTTCCGGGTTATGTGCAACGGAAAATAGAGGAAGTAGTCTGTTAAGGTTATTGGACGATTTATGACAGGTTAACATGGCTTGGATGATATGTTCAGGGATATATGTTGTACAGTTAACCGAACATAGGTCTACACTCGCACTTAATACATACATGCATACACACACACACACACACACACACACATACATACATACATACATGCATACACACACACACACACACACATACATACATACATACATGCATACACACACACACACATACATACACACACATACATACATACATACATACATACACACACACACACATACATACATGCATACATACACACATACACACACACACATACATACATGCATACATACACACATACATACATACACACATACATACATACATACATACACACACATACATATACACACATACATACATACATACACACACACACATACATACATGCATACATACACACATACATACATACACACATACACACACACACCCACATACACACACACACATACATACACACATACATACACACACATACATACACACACACACACACATACATACACACACAAACACACACACATAAAATATACATACGCATATATATCTATGCGTATGGTACTTATGGAATGGTAGAATTAAGAAACTGTGCTGTACGAAATATCTAGAGCAGAATCACCTACAGTGAGGCACGTCACCTAATTTACAGTTGCTGCCAAGTCTCAGGGTCTGCGATGCACTGCTTGAATGTGCATATGAGAAGCACACAGCAAAAGTCTGATGGGTATTTTTACCGTGACGGAGCGAAAGAATGGTGGGGAGTAGGAATGATGGATGAGCTTAATGAGTTACCTAGAATGAGTGACGTGGTAACAACTTGACATCAATGTAGACTCCACTCAGCTGACAGACCCTCAATGTGAACAGGTAATCTACTTCATATAATTGTCCTTGGTTTGTGCAGTGTGAGTGAATTGCATGAGGGACTACTTGATACGCCAAACTGCAGCAGTGCGACAGTTGGAATAATACTTTGCCAACAGCATAATCAAGATTCTACAGCGTGTCCCACTCGCTACCGAATCCGGCATTTCTTTAATAATAGTAACACCAATGAAGATATTGCAACGAAATTTGAACAGGAGTACGTTCTTTGTATGAGAAATGAAGAGGAATGTGTCTGTAGTCCGCTTCAAATTTCGTTGCAATATCCTCATTAGTGGTAAAATTATTAAAGAAATGCCGGGTTCGGTAGCGAGTGGGACACACTGTATTTATTCTTATTGTTGCTGCTGATTGCTGAATATCATAATTGCGTGAAATTTCACGTAATCCAACATTTACAAAAATTGTAACGGAAGACTTATTGAAGAGCCAACCTTAAATATAATTATTTCTTTCATGACGTGTGTTATTATCCGCTGTCGATATATCTGCGTATTAATTATCGACATATCGATATATCTCACGTGCTGAATTTCTTCTTAGAAAACGTTAGAAATCAGTTTATTACATTACTTGGAAAATTTACAACTAACAGAACGTTTCATTGCAGTGTTTCCGATTTATTGTTCACAGATACATTTAATTCAACTTGATTTTGTGCTTACACGACAAGGAAATCATGAAAATGTTATGGTTTGTGTTCACGATATGCAATGTTAGACAAAAGTTTGTTAGATGATAAAACCCATAAGAAAATTTGTGGTCATAAAAGACTTATTTAAAATTACTTGGAATCATTTGTTTCATAAGCTGTGTTACACTTTCCCCACTGTTTCAGTAATGTTTATACGAAAATAATAATGATATAATAACCAGTACTGTAATGGTTTAACCAGTCAACTTGAATGAAGAATCGCTTAATTAAAGACAGAGTGGAGTGGCGCATTTTACATTAACGTCGTCATATGACGGATTCATTTATAGTTTCAACGTAATTTCGAACTGTGTGTGTGTTTTGCAGACTGTTACGATGAAATGTGTGAATACTGACTCGACAGTGCGGACTGTTCACTACGTCGCCCGCCACCTACACACCCGTCCCAGTTCCTCGCCCACTCCCACACCCACTTATCCCACCGTGTACTCCTCCATTCAAACCGTTGAAACGTTTAAAGCCATTCTCAAAAACCTTATAATAATTCTTACATTTAGACAAGAATTGTCCTTTATGTGTCCTCAGTTTTATTAGCGTCTTCACAACAGCCTGCCACACCCTGTTATACTGAGCCAGTATAATTCTCTTTTCTTCAGCGTAAGTCGCTTCTGAGAATCCGTCTACATTCGAGGCCCCATGTAACGTTTCATATCAAGCGATGTTCTGGACGGTAATAGTTAATAGCCAGTCCCCACAGAGCTACCAAACTGGAACACCACGCATTGTGGCCCGCCTAGGACTGAGTATTCACAATATCTGCAAAGACCATCCGTCCGCAGTATGAGGACAGATCATACCCTGACAGGGGGAAGCACTCAGTAATGCGGATACTTAAAGTAATGGACGTACAGACACTTTTATATGGAAGATTACTTAAGTGGAAGAAGTAAAATGAATTAGTAAATCTAAGTGGCAGAAGTGATGTGTTAATGCAGCGTGAAGGGATTTATTGGATTATATAGTGCTTGAAATTGAATATAATTAGATACGTACTCATTTTTAGCTCAATTAAGAATGGGCGGAAATTTTAGGTCTTCTGATTCGTTACTCCGTGTTTGCTGGTAAGATTTGCCTAGCTCTCGTAGGATTGAAATGCATTCGTGGGCAGGGTCAAGAAGTCCAAGAAGAATTGCATAGAAATGCTTATCATAAATCGTATCAGAACGGATAGTATAATAATTATATGAAATGAAAGAATGTGACATGCTTGAAAGATGGCTGAGAACAGGATACGTTATTAATCTTTTCTATTATTATTATTATTATTATTATTATTATTATTGTGTGGATGTCTCTTGTCACAGGCCTTCTCTTCCTAGTACTTCTCTTGAATCAGCGGTGATCCCCACCACTCAGGCTTCAAGCTTCACACTGCAGTACTTCCGTATTATGTGTGATATTCCAAGTAAAGCTGCCTTTTGCAATGAATCTATCGAACGTTTTCTTGGTTCAGCTTCCAAATTTTTCCTTAAGCTTCTCGTTACTATTCCAATGGCTCCAATTATTACTGGTATAATCGTACATTTCAGGTTCCACATTCGTTGTATCGGTATACTTACACTTATTATTATTATTATCATTATCATCATCATTATCATACGTCTCAGTAGTTTTCCAGTTTGTTATTTACTTGTTACAATGGTAAAAGTTTCAGTTGTCGCTAAGCATGCCATGAAGTCATATGGGAAGACTGCGGTGTGGCTCCACTCACTCTTAACCTCGGTACTAGATGGCCGTGAGTGGTCAGCTTCATGCCCCGCCACAGTCACCCATTGAATAGAAGGCTGCGTGGGCTCCGCAGCACGGCTGGACCTTTTAGAGAAGAAACAAATCTCTTTCCCCTGCCGGGATTCGAAGTCCCGATCGTCCAGCACGTAGCCTAGTCACTGTACTGACTACAGTGTCCCGGCTTCCATTATTATTATTGTGGACCTGGATAGCGTAGTAGGTATAGCGACTCGTTACGGGATGGACGGACCGGGAATCGAACACCGGTGGGAGCGAGTTTTTCCGCACCCTTTTTGACCGGCTCGGGGGTCCTCCCAGCCTCTTGTACAGTGGGTGCCAGGTGTCTTCCCCGGGGATAAAGCGGCCGAGGCGTGGTGTTGACCACCTACCCATCTAGCACCGAGTTTAAAAAAGAGTATAGATATACTTCTGCTCCCCCTCAGTAACTTCGTGGCCTGCGCTAGGGTGAACTTTATTATTATTATTATTATTATTATTATTATTATTATTATTATTGTCGTCTCATATTTCGTTTTTACTGGGAAGAATAATGGAGGTAGTTCATGCAAGCCATAAGTTATTTGATCTTGTGCTTTCGGAAATTTTCTTGTGTTAGCGGCAGTTTGCTAGAATTGCTGCTTCATGCTCTATATATGTGCCGGTGTTGTTCCGTCCAGGCTGTGCAGGCTGTGTGTTTGCATCATGTGCTAATCACTGCACCATAAGCCTCATATCGGACGTTGTGCTGGAGCACGAGTATGCTGCAGAAGGGAGACAATGCTGACGGAAAATGTGGACAGGCAGTTTTAGCCTTCGAAACCCTTTAAATCTTTAGTTCTGTTTACCGACCTGTAAAAAGTAGGAAGTCCGACACTCCTATTGCCCCGCCTTCTAGGGATTGCCACATATTAATCAGTTAATTAATTATTAACAAACCATAGAAGGCAAACTTTCATCGAAGAAAAAAAGAGCCCAGTGGAGGGACACACTGGAGGAAACAGAAAAAAAGGTTTAATAATTTGTGGACCGTGCATCGTGATATATGTGCGCAATAGAACCAACAGGATGCAGTATTTTACTCTCAATTTATTTCGACAATTAACCTCTACGTGTTTCGAGCAGGTTTACTGCTCATCATCAGGAGGTACCTTTCTGTAAATACAACAATTGGTATGTGTCATGCGTTTATGTTGGCTGGCTGCTAGCAGGATCGGATGGATCCACTCCGATCCTGCTAGAAGCTAGCCAACTTAAACGCATGACAGCAATTGCTGTACATACAGGAAAGTACCTCCTGATGGTGAGCAGTGAACCTGCCCGAGACATATAGAGGTTAATTGTCGAAATAAAATGAGAGCAAAACAGTGCATTCTGTTGGTTCTTATTACGCAAAGAAAACAAGCTGTTTCACAAAACAAATGTTTTATTTTGTTGTGGGGGCTGACAGGTAAAATGCTTCTAACACAATATTCACCAACTCTTTTCACTGGAAGTACTAGGATTTTTTTTTTGGGATGCGTACAACATTAAGCAACAACTGGGAAACTGATGTGCCATAAAGCACCATATGGCCCGAATGTTTAGGATTTTGGTGATGACGATAATAATTGAAACACCAAATTGTCAGATTCTAACGTACCTACAGATATAGCTAACAATTACTTGCGTTTCTACTTTCTCCTTGAAGTTCTTAAAATACATGCTTTTCAAATATTTATGTCTTATTTAGTGGGGTGCCAAGCGATATCAAACTCCGGCCAGTATGCACATAAAAAGACTATTTTGTAACGAACGTATCTAACAGGTTATAGCTGCGCTGGCACGCCAAGCGTGATCAGACACTTCTCTATTACGCGTTAGTCATCGTTTGTAAACCGCGAACCACAAATATTGCTACTACGTAAAGTTTATTTAAGCTTTTATAAGCTGTAAATAATTTTCATTGTTGCGTAAACCGAAACACAAAGACGCGTTAGCTCATCTTTACGGAAAACAATTTATAACACTGATGGTTATAGTACAACGTAAAAGAATCAAAATGTTCAGCAAATGTCGGAATGGAATGTAACAAAATCAGTGTTTTGCACTTGCACCTGGGTTTGCGAACCTCCTAAGTGTCACTGCTTATTTATTGTAGACACAGATCTGTTGTTGTGCAGCTCATGGAACCTACATGCGTTACTTGGAAAATACATTAATTTTTTTCCCATATTTCAGTGATGTTTATACCAAGAGGAGTCTGTTCGAACTAACGGCATGTTATTATTTTTAACATTTTAACCGTTTTATTATAAACAGGACAATTTTAATATTTTAAAATATTTTAAACATTGCGATTTCAACAGCATAAAACATATATGGTATTTTAAATTACATTACCAACAACTGCACTGGCATACTTGTGTAACTTAGCAAGGTAGTAACTACGAGCTCCCTGAGGATGACACAATAGTGTCGAAACATGTTGAAGCAATATAATAATTTGTCAATTAATTGTGCATTGGTTGGTCATTGCACAAAATAAAAAATAAATAATAACGACATCTTATTTTATTCTCTTATAATAAAACCAACTAGATGCACTAATTTCTCAAACTTATTTTTGGAATAAAACTCTCCATGTTTCGGACAGTTCCTCTGTCCATCATCAGGAGTTTTTCACTGTACACACAGCAATAGGTATATGTCATACAGGTTTGCTGACAGCTTGCGAGCAGGATCAGGACCGAACTGGTTCCGTGTACAGTGAAAAACTCTTGATGGTGGACAGAGGAACTGCCCGAAACATGTAGAGTTTTATTCCAAAAAATAAATTTGAGAAATCAGTGCATCTTGTTGGTTTTATTGTAAGAGTTTTTCACGACGCACGTTCACCTGAACGTCAGAATCTTATTTTACATAGATCTACGACGCATTTTTTTACGGCTGTCTCGTGAGGTTAAAGAAGATATTTTGATTTTCGAATAAAGTAAGGGAGTAACGACATACAACAATATTATTCTGACAAATTATTTTGTAGAATGACCAGTGTCAAAAATCATATAAATCTTTTAATTAATTTGGAGGTTACAATTTTTGGGAAGGTGGATGTTCAGACATGCCTTCCGCGTGTCCGTTCATTTCACGCCGTGCAAAATGAAGCAACAATAATTCAGCAAGTTTTAAATTTGTAATACTATAATTTTGTCATTGTTTATAACCGCAAATTACGTAAAACGTCAAATATCCCTCGCTAGTCTATTTTGGATTTGTCGTTGACAATGTGTCACTGAGACGGATGTCTCTCCAAGCAGTTCGATTTGCCCCTCTCACCCATGCTAAATCGTCGTACTGTTTCAGTACCAACGCTACAGCTTAGCGAATGACAGGGGTCAAGATTACGATTCTCCATGGTGTCATTGGAACTCTTCATTGACAATCCTTCTGGCCGCACTATGGCCTTGGGATCGACTCACCTTCTGACAGAAATGAGAAACAGCAACATTTTCTGGGGGGTTAAGGCGGCTGGTGCGTTACGCTGACAACCTTACTACCTGCATGTGCCAACAGTCTTAAAATCTGGGAGTCTCAGCCTACTACAATTTGCATCAAGTTTTTAAAGTTTCATGTACGTGGCCGTAGACGAAATAGGCCTGAAGAAGAAGGTTTCGTAGGTTGTTATGACGTATTTATTGGTAGATAGTTCCAATGTTTGGCAGCAGCTTGCTACCTCCGTCTGGTTGAGAAGGCAGCAGGCTCCTGAGAAACATCTGTATATAATCTTAGTAACTGACCAAATTATTGCACAAATTCTTGTTTTATAATAAGTTTATTATATTCCTCTACATGTTTCGAACACTATTGTGCTCATCATCAGGAGGTCAAAATTGTATTATACAGCATCTGACATCGTCACACTCTGTAGGTGGCCGTCCGGTGGACCGGACGGCCACCTACAAAGTGTGACGATACCAGATGCTGTATAATACAATTTTGACCTCCTGATGATCCACCGGACGGCCACCTACAGAGTGTGACGATACCAGATGCTGTATAATACAATTTTGACCTCCTGATGATAAGCAAAATAGTGCTCGAAACATGTAGAGGGATATAATAAAATTACTATAAAACAAGTATTTGTGCATTATGTTGGTCGGTTACTAAGATTATACTGAGATGCACGGTCAGCAAAACATCAAAATTTGTATATAATCACCTCTCAGAATGCAGTCATATTATTCCTGCAACACTAAGAAACCCTCCGGTATCACCGTGTTGGCCAAGTTGCTGAATTTGGCGCGTACTGTTCTTGAACTGTGAACAGATGCACCTGTGAGAACTTATGATGTCTGCGGATGGCTCATGTATCCTTCCGCATTGTTTACCGCAAGATATGTACCCGTCTCTCTTCAGATGTGACCAGTCCGCCATTGTGCTGTACCTACAGAACGTGCACGTTGATGAGTGGCGCATTGATTCGGTGGCGCTGAAGCGGGTCACTAGCGCCACGCTTGAGAAGCTGACAGGTGGAAGAGACGGAGACTACTGGCGACAGAGATTGATAGCGTGCTGGCGTGCTTGTGCAGAGCCGTCTTTCAGGACTTCTTAACGTCGTTTGCCTCAAGTTTCTTCATTCTTACTTTTTTATTTATTTACATTTTGCTCTTGGGTTCTTGCGTTCCTCTTTCTCCCCCCTCTCTCTCCCTCTCTCTAACTCTTTCCCTCCCTCCCTCCCTGTCTGTTAGGCCTAATCAAGTTCGCCTCTTGTGTCACAGTTTAGAGACAATCTGTTTGTCCAAGTCCTTACTGGGCCATTCGGACCAACATACGATGTCTGCACACACAGAATGGGCGTTATACAATAGTAATTTGCAGTCTAAAACACTTCTGTCGTTCCAGGGCCCGGAAGATTGTGAACGCCAGACGTGTAAACTTGAAATTTGTCTGTCTGGTATGAAGTGACAATGTTTTAAACATTAATAAGAAAAATCAGTATAATATCTTTAGTCGAACGTCTGTAGTGGCTTAATAAAATATTATGTATGCTAAAGAACACCATGGAATAGATTCCTTCTTGAGAAGCTGACAGTATCTCAGATAGTCTATAAATCCCCTCATTTTATGGAACGGAAGGTTCATTACTGCGTTTACAAGAGCCCGTCAACTGTCCGTATCCTGAGCCAGATCAACCCAGTCCTAGCCCTCGCATCGTGCACGTTATCATGTCATATCATCTGAAACTTGGTATTTTTAATGATCTCTTTCCTTCATATTCTCCCAACAAAAAAAATACGCATTTGTCCTCTTTCCATACGTTCCACACTACCTGCCCCTCTCACCTACTCCCCACTCACCCCCTTGATTTAATCACGTTGATAATGCTTGGTGAGTAGCGCAAACCATGAAGCTACACATTCTCTAATTTTGTCCATCCTTCGACTTTTCTTCCTCCCCTTTCTCAGCACCCTCTTCTCGAACTCCTTCAATCCATGTTCGTCACTGAATCTGAGAGACCAAGTACAACCAGACGTGTGCGTAGGCTGTAAGAACTTGAGGATACCCGCTCTCTTCTCTTTTGTGTTTCCTGCCACGAATATAATAAGAAATGTCCGAAGGTTCTGAAGCGTTTTCATTACCATGGTAGCCACGACTCGTAAAGCGATAAATGTTTTTGCGGTAGAGATGTGAGACTAGCTACAATGTATGGTTGTGACTTGCTGTTGTTGTTGGTGCTGTTGTTTGGTACTTCCTCTTTGGATGGAAGAAGTCTTTCATTGTCTACGTGACGGAGCACTTTCATTGGGAATGTGATTTCATAGTTCAGGTCTTCGTACCGGAGATTATAATATTTCAACTGATTTCCTAACAGAGCTACCCTGACTGACGTTTTTCCGTGCTTTTTCCTCAGTTGTAAGCCAAATGCCAGGGTATAACTCGTAAAGAAGGGGCACGGCCCGCACTCTTCCAAAATTAATTGTGTTTTTCTAGGTATTGTTTGTGTGTAAATGTGTACTGTACTTCTGCACCGGGTGTCAATCCAATTACAGTTAACAAATATGTCTATCTATATCTATCACCTTGAATGTACGTTCTCAATATTTTCTTGTTAATTACTTACTTACTTACTCCATGGTGCAGAGTCCTTCTTGAGAAGCTAACTGGTTTGCAGCTAGTCAAGAAATTCCCCGCATTTCATGGAACCCGAAGGTTCATTAACGTACTCACAA
>Ga0123352_10012388_pt1 | contig 13483 bp, 9 predicted proteins | sample TergutLab28metaG_FD_89700 | JGI IMG/M metagenome (GOLD analysis project Ga0123352, IMG submission 89700) | Labiotermes labralis P1 segment gut microbial communities from Petit-Saut dam, French Guiana - Lab288 P1 | ecosystem: Host-associated > Arthropoda: Insects > Digestive system > Gut ...
GTTCTTTTCTCTTCAAAATGCAGTTTGTTTCATAATTCTAATGTATTTGGTTCCTGTATTATTCACATTTTATATACAGGGTGTGCTAAAATTAAAAAAATAATTCCGGCGCCAAAAGGTTAAAGTTGTGTTAGACAAGTATATATGCTCCACTCTAGTTAGTTTAGGAACACAACGGGGATGATGAGCCTTATGACGCAAAAGCTTTATGAAAAAACAAATAGTCAAAAGTCTAGATGGAAACTGTTTGTTCAAAATGAGGACATGTTCAGAGAAAAGAGAAAATGTGGTAGTTCTAATTTAAAGGTAGTAATATGTGTTCTTATTCCATAATTCTGAAATGGTTGCAACCAGCGTCTTAATTCAGAAATTATACAAAAAATATAAATAAAATATGTTCCAATGTTTTAGAATGAAACTTTATACCATTCAAATGTGTCCTCAATTTTGTTATGTTCAGGTTTATACACACAACAAGTAACACAAACGACAATAAATATTAAGCATGGGAAGTGTATGCTAGGCGTAGACTGAGCATGCACTTCATTTTCTAAGTCACCAGGCCATGATGTCCAAATAAATGGAAAAAATTACATCTAAAGGCTACAGCAATTCAGAATATTAACTTCGCTCCAGTATGAACATCGTTCACATTCCATATACAATTTTTTGTATTCTTAATCATTATATATTGCATGAAAATAGAAGGTACAATTGGTTTAGTGGGCAGAAATGTGTAAATAAGTACCCAAGCAAGCCATGCATATGCCACCCCCAGTGCAGAATAAAACCTTATAGTTCCCAAAATGAAGAAGTTTTGGGAATGTTTACTTTGGACTATTTGAAGTAAATTATCACTGAGCCTTTAGCAATCGGAAATGCCAATTGTTACAACTCAGGATTGTCAGATTTTCACCAACACATTTTGGGAATAATCTTTTAATAAAAGAGGGCCAATTTTAAATACAGTTTATATTTACTGACTGAAGGAAATGCCATGTGCTATGAATCTGAATGAGTATTTTACTTTTACATTAATATGAGAGTACAAGAAGTTACATACAACACATATCTATGGGATGAATTCTCCTTATAAGTACCAAAAATTACTCATGGACAAATGAATGAAGCCTAACCAAAAAATTACTGAAATCCAAAAATTGAACTGCAATAACTTTAAAACAGAATCAAACTGACGGATGGAGCACATCATATTACAAACCTACAAGAATCATTTGAAAAATTAAAAAAAAGAATTTAGGGGCTTGCTTATCACCTGAATTGCTCCAAGTTCACATTTTCTGTCACGATCCATGAGAGGAGAGGGCACATGGCCTGCCAACTTTTCTGCATCACCCTGAAAACAGTGGTCAGTAGGACATCAAACTGCTGGTGCAGGCAACATCACAAGCTCAAATCATGCAATTTACAACACCAACAAGGCTGAAGGGGAGCAATAAAGTGGCGTACTCACTGCAGAACAAGTATGAGAATGTATGCCTCTATGTTTAGCTGGGCTGCATACAAGCATTTTAAATTAAACATCTGTCCAAAATATGAAACAAAAAGAAACTTTTTAATTGTGTTTCAGTTTTTTGTAATTGGATAATATTAATATCAGTGGCATAGATAACTAGGTGGAGACCCCTGCAACCTCATAATAGAGTTTACTTTCTATTATCAGTTAAATTACTCCCAGATCTTTCAGAACACTGCCTTCTGTCAGACGACCAGAGGCCAGCCTGAAAGAACCCACAACAAATTTTAGTATCTTGTACATATGTGAGGCTTGCTGTGTGGGGTCTGAAGGGGCCTTACCTACACCACTTAATTTTTGGTAGGAGGGACTCTCATGAATGTTCAATGTAAGATTAACAGATTACTGAGGATAAGGTTTATGTAAATAAAAATGGTAAGGTTATTAGTTAACATATCATAGTGACAGAGATATTTAGTTGTTACAGACCTTTCCAAACACACCTTACACACTTTCCTACTTTGTGGTTGAATAACCAGTGTTACAGAAATTGGCAAATTTTTTAATGGAAGTCAAATGTAACCCTGACTAACACAGTGGCAAAAGACACATTCTCAAATATGTGTAAATCAACACCAAGTCATTGCTCCACTTTGACTGTCTGTACAAATACAGATATTGGCAGCTGTGGACAGAGAGACAGTGGGTCACTTCTCCCACCTGGGATGCTGCCTGCTGGTCGGGCTGCCCTCGGTCCATCATTGGAATTGGTGTTCGGCCAGCAGCACGCTCAGCATCACCCTATAAGCCAGCGCACTCTTCATATACAATACACGAAATCATATATTTTTGTAAAACTGCATCTGGAACTAAATAAATTTTCTCCAACCACAGTACTGGCAGACAGAAGACAGGTGCTGAGAGTTCACTCTAAAACTTTCAATCCTGTTCAGAAACAGGAGTGGCTAAATAAATGCGATAAACATGGATTCCTGTAATAAGAATCCCTGACTTGAACCTGACACTATAAAAATTTGATTTAAAACTGAACATCACATCCAACTTGATGCATTTCACCCTACAGGTAATAAATTATTAATTACAGGAAGTGACTTTAGTGTCTCTTTGCCACATTTAACGTAGAAGATTTCTGTCTCTGTTTCTCCCATATTTGATGTATGAAACACGTTGTAATTTATTTGGACTAAAGGACATTTAAATTGGTAAATATGTTGAATGGTTTCAAAGGAGGTGCAAATGCTTCATTGCACATAATGAGACACCAAGACCATGATTTAGAACTAAAAATTTATAGTCTGAACTGAATTTTTTTGATCTGAAATGAAGGTATAGGTGTGACTTGCCTTCTGAGACTAACAATAAAATACTGACTGAACAGGACAAAAATTCTAAGACATGGAAATAATTATTGTCATTGCTTATAATTCACGAAAGTTGCTAATATTTTATAACCCTGTGTAAAATATTATAAAAGTAATGTATGTAACGTACTTTTTATTAACAGTAATTGTTATGATTATGAACTTGTTAATGATGAATAGAACTACAGGGTCAAGTCTTCTGAGATGTTGTGTCATTTTGACTAGTAAATTGTTACTGACATTTTAGAGAAGGACTGTGTTTTTGCAGTGTGGGTTAACTGTTTACTGGTGGGCATAGGATAACACAGCAGAAAACTTGAAATTTCATAAAGACCACTTTGAGAATCTGAAATCTTGCGCAAACAGAATTTTTTCCCTTATGTGAACTGCTAGATGATTTTTGATTTAGTGACAGTATACCTGGTCCTGCTGAACAACATAGTAAGAAGCTGCAAATACACATGTAACTACAGCACAGCTGCACCATGTGCTGAAATTTGTTAAGTCCCTGGAGGATTTGAAGGCATGACAATTGAAGTAAATTTGGATAAATATTGTTCTTACCTGCTCATAGAATTCTTCAAAAATTACTTTTACAGTCTTGACTTGAACATCCCATGGTTTGGCACTGGCAGAAAGATCACAGGCTGTCATTGCAATGGCCTGGATCAGTAGTCTGACAGGAAAATAGCAGACTGTGGTAGAAAATTTTTGAAACAAATACATCTATACACAATATTAATACAAGGAATAAGCATAAGTTTCATAGACCAAATGTCAACTTATTTTGTTTTCAAAAAAGCACATTCTATGCTGGCATAAAAAGTTTCAACAGTTTACCACCTAGTGTGACAATCCTCAAAAATGACAGAGCAAAATTTAAAGCAGCCTTAAGAAAATAGAAAATGAAAGAAGAAAACCTGCTCCTGTGTCTTCTGTAAATATAGATTACTTAAATCAAGATAATGGTATTTATCACTATTGCTTAATGTTACTGCATATGAATCTTCTGGGGGAGAAGTTTCATATCTTGTCTGTACAATTTGCTTTAATTCCCCTGGTTGAAACTCTTCTACCAAAAGGTGTATAGGGTTTAAATTGATCTTTCAGAGTGTTGATGATTCAGATAAAGACATAAATGCTTATTGGAGGGGAAAGACTCTCAGTGGGATATTCCTGACTACAAGTGGAATTTTCTGCCAAGTGAACTGACTTCTTTTTGTCAAGCAATGTCATAAAGTTGCATATGAATGGAGTACACATGCAGTGAAATTCTTGCTGCATCTGCACAAAAATTCTGGTTAGCAAATTAAAAGGCAATGATAATATGATATGCCACAGTATGATGCCATGGAAGCAACTGGAGAGGCTGGATGACAGAATAAACAATGTGTCAAACTCTCAACTCTGATCCAAGACTTGAACATTTCTGATGATGGGGTACAACCATCTTCTGACTGATATTTTGCACAATGTCCACCATAAACATTTCTAAAACCATAACAATGTGAAAAGTGTTTTTGTGTCTTCTTCATCAGGTGGCAGGGTATTCTGCTCGGTTTGGACCAAAGGCATAGGTGTGGGGGTGTGGGAAGTCATGCAACCGCCCTGAGAAGCAGAGGCTGAAGGGTTGTTGCTGAAAGTTTTTGATATATTTGTTTCTTAGGTTTACTGGCGTCAGTTATGGACGGTTCATGGCAATGCGTTGTAGGTTTATCTGTCAAAACATGTTCAGAACCGTTGGTGATAGGTGGGAGGGGTTGTATGGGGACAGAGATTTAAATAGAGAAATGCTTGGGAGTAGATAATGGACACTAGCAATGCAGTGGGAAAGCAGTTGCATACAAGAGTGCTGTGAGGGAGTACAGAGAAGTGACTGTGTCAGTTTCCTAGAAAATTATCTAGTTGTTTAGCTGGATATAGCACTCCATTTTTTATATCAAGAATAAATTGAATAAATAAAACATAAGTAAAAAGAAAATGACTAAAAATATATGTGATTTGGTGAACCACATCCATTTCCTGAAAGAGTATCAGTTACCAGACTGACAGCATCGGGACATACAAGTTAAAAGGGGGGATTATGTGGAGGGGGGCAAATTGGATGACAAAATAAACATTTTAAGTGAAGAAATGATATTCTGCATTCAACATATTTTAAATTGCTTAGGTGATAATTATGTTTTAATTTCTGTTACAGGCAACCTGTGACAATAAATCTAGTTACTCCACTGGTGTGGATGCTTGGTTCATCAAGGGTCGAACTCAAGGTATAAAGTCCAGTGTTTGAGACATAAAAATGGGTCCAATTAAGTATGATTCTTTAACATATCCTGTTGAAAAAACAGAATCAATTTCCAAAGCTTTGTAATCTTTAAATTGGAGCAATGAATGACATCCAAAATATCAATATGAAAGATTTCCATCTTTGAAGTTTAGAGTGTTGCTAGTTTTTATATCCATGCAGCAAGTTTTGAAGGTTACAGAGAAACAAAACTTGAGCATCCTTTCTAAAATATTATGTGCATATCTTCAAATACTAATAAATTCTTACAAAACATAAAACAAATAATCTTAAAACCATAGTCAAAGAAGAAGGTAGAGAAATATTTATTTTATGACATTCTAAGATACTGATGCTTCACAAATGTGTTTCATAAAATTATCACCCACTTTAATTTTGAGTTAAGACCTATATATAATCATTCCACAATCTGGGGTAAAACCCTGCCAATCATTTCCATTTCTGCTGAGTGTTAACCCAGAGTAGTGGCTTATTAAAATATGTTACAAATATATACAGACAGTTTCTACCATGCTCAACTGTAGCACCATTTCCGAGATACTAAAAACACCAAACTATATGGAACACCTGATTTCTTTATTGGCATACAGGTTAATGTGCAATGATAGGAGGTGATGTTGAAGTACTGTTATTCATAATTCTTTCCTGTTGTCATTACTGAATGTTAACCTTTACAATACTATTGTGAATTTAGGCAATGAACAGCATCCATGATACAAAACAGTGGTGGACATACTTTGCTTTATGCATTAGTTCTAATACTTCATACTCGTATTGTTTCCTAGCAGCTTCCGAGTAGAGAATGGAGATAAATGGAAAGTTAGAAGGATTTTTCACTATGAAGAGCCTACCTGTGTTCTGAATTTCCCCAAGAGAAGGTCCTATCAGCCGCAAGCTGTGATAGTTTGGCCTTGTTTGGGAAGAAGAGGGCCAGATCTGTGGCCAGGATGCAGTGTTTTACATAACTCAACACCTGCTTGTACTCAGAGCTGCTCAGCTTGCTGAAGATGTTATGGCCCTTCTGTAAAAATTACCATATGTCATATGCCATATAAACATCCAAATAAATGAAACCAGTTTATTAGCTGATATTATTTTCATGTAACTACCCTTCTGGGTCACACTTGTATTGTTTTCCACTGGAATGAATTAGAAAATCTGTTCTTTACTCTTCAGTAATCTAAGTGCATTTGTTTAGTACTTTTATACAACCAAATTTTAGTGATAACTGATGGAAACCCAAATATAACCCACCCAGTCCTATCCATCTTTGAGCCTAGTTGAGGGCTATATCACCTCCAGTATTGCAAGTTACTAGCTTCAGAATCGTTAGTAGTCCATGTCTAAAATTATGATAACTGGAATATATTATAACTAAGAATCTTTTGTTCCTTGTTTAGTATCTTAGTTCATAAACCATTCCTGTTTTGTTCTGAACAGTAACACTACTAATGCACTAGGGACAAGAAACTTCACGGCATCTGTGGCAGATGCAAGACAGTAATTTTTTTATGTGATTAATTATGAATATAAGTGACTGCAGACATTCCTGTGTCATGACAAATAGCATATAGAATTCTACAGGACTCACAGATTCTACCATGCCAATGAAAGTAGTTTACACAGACTACACAACAGATGGGTTTGCTTGTTCCAGTAACAAAAATTTGAGTCTCAAGTAACGATATTATATAGCTAAAGACTTTCAAATCATCCTTGAATGAAATACTGGTATGTACTTATTTGCATGCTGTATGGTAATTGTGTAGGTACAGCATTTACTGCATGATGACAACATAACAGAGAGATCACCTATCACAAAGGTGAAGTTGCTCCTGTGCATGTTATGAAGGCATATGGGTGAGTGGATGTACACAGCCACTCATTCTTAATCTTTGGGGTGCAAGGGGTAATGGTACAAATATATAGCCTCTCATAGCCAAATGTCAACCTCACCTTCTCATGGTGCCACCTGATACCACAAATGAGGCCCTGCCAACCAAGTTACTAATGGAATAAACAGTTACCTCTCTAGGGACAGAAGGAATTGACTGTTCCATGGTCACAAACACCAATGACCTGGCAAGTGTTTGGGCTGTGAGGTGGCAGTTGCACTAAAACAATTGAAAGAATGTGGGCCAAACACGCGCAACTTCTTAAATTAATTCTGATTAAAGAAATGAAGGTGAAGTATAGACAGACGAATGTGAAATTCTTAATCTTCACACTAGACAGATGTAAGTGGTCAGGTTCATGCCCCTGACCATGTTAATCATGGGGAAAGATCTTCTGTTACCCATAGAATACAAGGTTGTGTTAGCCCCAGAACTGGTCTTGAATTTTACAGAAGAGAAAATCTTTTGCCTCAGCCAAGAATCGAATCATAATTCCTCAGTTTTCCAGCCCGTAGCCTTGTTAATATACCAAATGAGATGTACTGACACCAATTATATTCTACAAGGCTTCTTAAGCCACATAACACCAATATAAAATAAATAATGCTTTATTTATGACAGAAGTTATTACCATCCAAGGATAAGTGAATTGTTATGAATGGTGATTGATAAAATATATAGATGTAAACAAGAATGATGTATTTTAGTTATCGCTATGCTGTTTACCTAAAAGAAAGATACTGATGGCAAGAGGTGTTACCTGCTGTAGGATTGTAACGGTCTGGTTGAAGTGGTGGTGTTCCATTGTAGATGTGCTGTAGATGGCAGCGAGTGGCGACTCAGTGTCCAGCATGAACTTATTATTTTTCCCTCGATGGTCCAGATCATGACAAAGGGAAGCAATGTACAAGGCCAGACACTGCAAGAAGCCATTGTCACTGTATAAAAATGCCACTGATATTAATGACACATAAGTCCGTTATCCAGACATCTGGATAATACAACAGCACCACTGTGGGAACCTAAAGTCTCACAGAATACAATGTGGCTTATATTATTTCTTTGCAATTATGCCTTCTTGAAGTGCCAGAATAAAATTTTGGTCTCTTTTGCAATATTGTTTCTGTACCATGTTCACATTGTAATCTGTTGTGTTATACTGGATTATATACTGTACTGTGCAGCGTGGTAGGTGGGTAGACAAATGTAATGCTACAAGAGTATTTGTCTACCAAACTATATGTTGTTGTAACCCAGAAAGCAACAATAAAAATCATCAACACCATAAAGGCCTCATATTATACATGTTATTAATACTTACTTCATTTGCCTGGAAAGTGTCCTGAGAACGTTTGATTACAGTATACATGGAGTTAGCAACAGAGAATCCATGTGCCCAGTTGTGGTAGGGTACTCGGCGATAGTTTTTTCTCACTGTCAATGTAAATCGGATTAGACTGTCGGTATCAAATTTTGACAGTCCAAACAGATCCTTGAACATGTAAATAGCATGTTGGGCCTTCTTAAAGTCATCAAGCTTGAAGACACTGAAATAATAGCTGCAAAATATGTAAAATGTCACAAAAAATACACATTTCACTTTCAGAAGGAGACAGCTTTTATCAACCACAGATATAACAAGAAAATTTGAAAGGTATATAGATTTTGCAGAATTAAAGAAAATAAAGCTTGTTTCTTCAGACACTAAGATTGTCTATCACATTTACTTATACATATATAATTCATCATTACATACCTACCACACACTCCTTCCCTATAGAAAAAGTGAACAAGGCATAAAGATAACCACTCACTATCATTCAGTGATGAGTTTCAGAATGCATGAAGCTATGCAACCATCCTTTTACATGTATGACTTTAAAGAGTGTACAGGGATAATTTTACTTTACTTTATTTATTTTACTTTAATGTCACCAACACAAAATTAAGGAAATAAAAATTATCAGGTAAATATTAGAATAGAAAGTCATTTAACTCACTCTTCTATACCAGGGATGGCATCTGGAATTTTCTCCTCTTTGGCACGTGCAATCTCTATATCTGAACAAGTGTTGTGATAGCTGAGTACCTCCATCGCCACACGATACTTCTGTTCTGAACGTGCAATTTTGTCATACAGCTTGGCATGATGCAGTGCTAAACCACAGTACACCGCAAACATCTCAAATGCCTCCTCATCCTCCTACATACACAGAAACTTCTCAGTTTAAGTCCTCAATATTTGTTTTTATTACTGCTCATAAATGTAATACACAATTCTTTACACACGCTGCTGGAATTGCATGAAGAAAAATAAAATATAGCTAATTGGTTGCCTCTTTCACTGAAGAAAACTTTGATATATTATAAAAATGATAGAAATGTTCCAGAACCTTATGTTGCTGAAACCAACAAATTTCAGAGTATGCACACTGTGAACATATTCGCTTTAAGTTTTGCAGGCACATCTGTCTGTTTGGTCTAGCCACATGATATGATAAAATTACATTTAGTGACAACAATCATATTATTTTTTCATCCCAGAGCTTTGCGAGTCTTTGTTGAAAGTAAATTCAATAAAAGTGTTTTAATTCATTCTAGAAAATTAATTAATGCATATGTTTTTAAAGACGAGGCATGGCACTATTTGTACAGCCAATCACAAAATGCATGCCATCAGTAACTATGCCAAGAAACTTGACAGTTTAAAATTACATTTCTGAAGACTGCATAGCACTGCCTCAGTAAAATCAAATCCATTTGTCTGCACTTGCTGAATAAAAATGTATTTTATCAAAAACTTTAAAATCAGAAGTTATATCATGTGCATTTGCACACAGTTTCATGGGTGATGCACTGTCCCTTGACTAATGGCAGTCAATGAACAGTTAGAAAACTTACTGAATGTATCAGAAAAATAACTTCAGAATATTCTGAAATATCAATATCTGTCTCTCTGCTGGCATTCAGTTAAAACTCACAGCTGCTATACATTGTCAAACAGACATTTATGAAACTCTTCAACCATAAACAGACATTTGACACCATAATAATTTTACTAGATCATAGCTCAATATTTTGTTGTGCTATGTGCTCTGGCTGTAAATGCTGTTTCTTCCAAGACTTACAATATGAAAGAAGGACATTCAAAAGTCACAGTGCACAAGAACAATGTACTGAACAGCCTAACATTGTGACTGAAAACTGCAAAATGCAAATATGACACTTAAAATGTTCCATCAGCTGGCAAAACAAACAGAAATATGAGTACCTTGATACAAAAGACTGCAGTTGCTGGTGGTTGGTCATTGTATATGAAACTTCCACAAAACCAAAGGTGGTAATCTTTTGTGTTGGCAAAAGAACAATGTAACAATTATTTTTTTATCTACTCTAGTCTGAAAATAGTAGCTGTTGGATGACAAGGTAGGTAAAACATGAAATGGACCTGCCACAATGGTTCTACAAGTTAAAGCTCATTAGAGAAGGAACAATATCATAGAAAGCCTATAATAACATCTAGAGATACAATGAGAATTTATACCATTTTATTCAGTATTGACATCTGAATTGAACAACAATGAAACCTACATGTGACTGCTGTGTTTTCCACGTAAAGTGCCACTTTCCACATAAAGAACATTGGAGGGTTCCTGGTCACATGTCATTTGCTTAACTGATAGATAAAATTTGTTACTCATATGAAAAAGCAAGGAAGTTGTGTTTTATTATTTTAGACAGAAAATTGAAAAATTAGAGACACAACATAATAGCATATTCTTCAAAATCAATCTGCTCATACCTATTGCAATAAATAATTTAGTAAGGAATATTCTGATAGGGAAGTAGCTGAATAAAATGAATCCAAATAGTACAATTTACCTACTTTGGTAAAGACTCCAGAATGCTTGTTAACCATTTGCACAACTCCAATTACACCAGTGCGAATAAAGATGGGCATGCAGAGTATAGTTTTTGTGCGATATCCTGTCAGTTTGTCTACCGTGTGGTTGAACCGTGGATCACAATATGCATCCATTATGTTCAGCACCTCACCAGTATTAGCCACCTGTCCTGCAATACCTGTGCCTAGTGGAATCCTGCAACAGGAAGTATAACATGAAACATAGTTTCATGTGATGAGTACAATTCAAACTTAAAAACTCAAGCATCCTTTACCTCTTTGTTGACATACAATTTACAAGCAGCTGATATGATTATGGTATGGTGTAAACTCATGTGCCCAATGCATTTTATATTCATATGTAACAACAGCAACAGCCACCACCACCACCACCACGATGACGATGACAACGACGATAACAACAACAACAACAACAACAACAACAACAACAACAACAGTCCTGTATATTCTTTGAGATTTCTGTAATAAGCAGGTAATTAAAAACGTGAGTTATCTGACACAGCATTTGACTGCTTTACAACACTACACATTGTGCATAGTACTGCATTTTCTAGCAGACATAGTTACGAACATGCATCATACTGTGTGTAAAGCTTTTAATTCAGTGTAGTACCTTGGATATACTGTGACTGAACTATGAACTTCAGGCAGCTCCAACTTGAATGCCGATATTGTTAATTTTGCAGCTTCTTTATTATATATATTTTATATCTATCATATTTTGGATACTAATGTCCTTATAACTTTGTCAAATCTAGCTGTTATAAAATGTACCTAAAAACATTATTTAAACAAATGTACATTAACACAAATCTGTGACTTCTGTAACCTGCAATTTGAGCTAATGGTAAGTGTATTGTAAGTACTTTTGTTTTTATATTTTGGACTGTACAGAATGAGGAAACATGCAGAGGTGAGCTCAGATTCTTGAGCTGTGATTAGAACTACAGAAAACTTCTTACACAAGTGGTACTGATACTATAATCTGAGAGGGGCATAAAATATTTGTCATACGCATTAGGCAAATCAAAATACAACCATTAAAATGTTCATCTAATGTTCATTTAATAAAATCTATAATATACATCACAGCATTTTACAGCTACTTTTTGAGAGTATTTATGCAGTTTCATACAATTTTCTTATAAATTTGGATTTAGAGTGATTGGAAACAAAATTAAAATTACCCAAGAAATTTAGACTACATATTCAGTATTAAATTTACTCTCATCTGCTAAGTAGTTCTGGAGAAGAAACATTTAGAAAGGCAGGCAGGCAGGCAGGCAGGCAGGCAGGCAGGCAAGGTCTTCCAATTTTTTTAAAAATCACGGACAAGATTTTAATATCTAAATCATAGCTTTGCTTTGTCCTCTTTTATTCTGTCAGAAAAACAAGGTAAAACGTACCTTATCTCTCTGGGGCCTTGCAGTTTAGGAAACACCACTTGGCTACTTGAAACACTGCCTCCAGTCTTGCTGATCCCAACATCTTCACCTGTGATTCCAATGTCAAATATGCGTGCATATAGTTCCTTGTTCTTATTGTCCACAAGGAAAAGAGATGCTCTGTCAGCATCCACCAGACGCTGTGCAAAGTTCATAATCTTCATTATGAGGGTGTCCATGCTGACCATGTCCTGGAAGATGGACCTGCAGCAGAACATAGCAATTAATTACACATACCCTTCATCCTCATCTTTTTCAATCCCCATCATCACCACCACCATTATGATGATGATGATGATGATTATTATAACAACTAGCAAGCATGACATTGAGGAACTACAGAAAGCATCCATATTGGGCACTGCAAACATGCGTTTGAAAGAACTACTGTAAAAGTACAAAATATTTTCATTCATTCATTCATTCATTTCATATTCTGTAAATCATACAGATATGGAACTAGTCATTTATACATAATAGATAAAAACATTTACCGTTGTTACAAAATGTGGCATTACAAATAATATAAGCAATAGAATAAGTGCCTAGGTTTGAGCCTTAAGCATCGGCTTACTATCAGTGGTGTTGATTATAATTAAGTTAAGTATGATTAGTTAGTTATGAGACTAATCAGATCTAAATGGCAGTTTGGAACATTGCCATTAATAAGTGTATGTACTTAGGAGGTTTACAATTATTTCTCAGTTGCCAATATTGAAAATAATTTAGTTGATTAATTTTAGTATAATCTTAGGTGTGATAGTAATAAAATGAGATTATTGGTTTTTTATGTATTATAATATTCCTCCAAACTGTAAAATGAGTTGATCAGGAGGAACTTTTTTAGTGCAATTAGGAATTTTCCTTTATTGTCTGATAGATTTTGAATGGTTGTTGGTAAATGATTGAAAATCTTAACTCCTGAGTAGTAGACACCCTTTTGATATATTGTTAAGTTAGCAGGAGGTACATGTATGTTGTTTTTGTGTCTTGTGTTAATTGTATGCGTATTTGAGTTTAAAGGAAACTGATCTTTATTTTTTATAATGAATAA
>Ga0123352_10012389_pt1 | contig 13483 bp, 9 predicted proteins | sample TergutLab28metaG_FD_89700 | JGI IMG/M metagenome (GOLD analysis project Ga0123352, IMG submission 89700) | Labiotermes labralis P1 segment gut microbial communities from Petit-Saut dam, French Guiana - Lab288 P1 | ecosystem: Host-associated > Arthropoda: Insects > Digestive system > Gut ...
TCAGCATTATTCCGACGGAGCTCAGACACACGATCCGCTTCTAACAATGGTCACGGCCAGACTAACCAATGCACATGAATGAACCTTTGTGTGACGGTAGAGGGAAGTCCATGGGTCAATGCCTTACCCTCCTCTTCGTCATCAACTTGGCGGGAAATGAGTAATAAAAGCAATCCGGTTTCTTTATTGCCACACCTCGTATATCACGTTGTTCCGACTGGAAAACTATCGATAATGATACGAAACTCGTCATTTTAAAGTCAAGTACTTCCTTCGGTCCAGTGTCCATCCATGGCATTGACATAAAAGTATCAACTGACTCTTCTTGTTCCGTTCCACACACAAGAGCAGAGTGACAGCATGGTTAATTTACTAACAACTGGGCTGAACATGTCCGGGGATTCTTTACATACACAAAGGCAAATAACGCTATTATCTGCAGTACAGATGCACCAGGCGGAACCCAGAAAATCTGCCATCTCACGAAAAAGGACCGCGACAGGATACATGCCTCTCATCCCATGTCCAAGGCATTTCTGACAGCAAGAAATGATTTAACCGTCTGTGACGGGCCAATCAATCTCCAGTTGTCCCACTAACCTCCAATCGACACCGATGCCCAACCAATCACTCTACCGTTGACCAAGAGGAATCGTGACTTACTCTGCCACACAAGATGCAGGAAATGGAAGTCAAACACGAAAAAAAAAAGGCAATCTTTCGATAAATCCTGCTGCAATTACCAACAGGATCACCAATTTTATCGACATAAAATTAATGTATATCAATCCATATCAGTCGCATGACCCGCAAATCTGGGCGGAACAGCGAACAGATTTCTCTTATGCAATATACACGAACAGGCCTACACGTCGCCCGTATTAAATTTTATGTTAAGTAAGCACAGTGGTTAAGGTGCTGTGCTACAAATCGGAAGTTCGCTGGTTCGATCCCAGCTGGTGTCATTGAAATTTTTCATTGACATAAAATCCTTCCAATCGCAGTATGGCTCTAGGGTCGACTCAGCCTCTAACAGAAATGAGTACCAGGAGTATTTCCTGGGGGTAAAGGCGGCCGGTGCGTGAGGCTGACAATCTTACCACCATCCTGTGTCGTTGTCATGAAATCTGGGAACCTTAACTTTCTGGAACCCTCTGGGCCACTCCAGGACTGTAATGGGACTGCCTTACCTTACCCCGAAACAGAACTAAGAAACAACAGATATGGTCAACACAACCTGTATCTGATACATGTTTAATAAATTATTATTCAGATATATTTCGACCACTGGTGGTTATCTTCAGGTCCTCTAATCATCATACAAAGTAAAGCCACAATTCCAATTAATGCTGTAGATAACCGACATCTCAATATGGTGCATGCTTCTTATCGTGTTCAATATAGCCAGTAACTATCAAACACGTGACAACAGAAAGTTTATGGTAATAAAATACTTGTCAGCGATAGACCTGCTAATTATACTGGATCTCCCTAAATAAATCCGGTTTGATGAAGTGTGGTGCACCAGCTATTTGTTTGTACAATTGAACTTGTAATCAGTATTTACCAGGAAATGGCACGTACAAATATTCCCATTCGTACACTTTTGACGAGCATCTGTATGACGTACATATTGTGTCCTGGCTCATATAGTGATATTACGGGTTTAAAACCTGCTTTAACCAAATTTAACATTGCGCACTTCCCGTGCAAAGATATTATATTAACAAAGAACCAATACTAACTCGTTGCACTGCATTATTTGCTTGTTGGTTAGCTCTCCGACATGTTTCGGCCCTGACTTAGTAAGCCATCTTCAGGGAGACTTCTATAATGTGTGCAGCGTTTGTTTCAGCTTAATTATTACACTTTTTACATGCGATTAGAATCGATGTTGTAGCAGATTACGGTTAAAATTCAGTAAGTTACAATAAGTACAGTTCACAGTACGGTATAAAATTATAACATTTACATGCTGTGTCCAGACATCTGATTCGGTCTTCCTTCGTATGTTGAAAGTTACGAAATCTGATGTTTGCTGTGTAGTGCAGGCAATGTGGTTGAACCGCGCTACACTGTGCCCCTGTCAGGAAGATATCTTCCTAAAGAGTGGGTTGCTCTACCCGGAAGATGGAGGCACTACGATCTTTCGAAACGCCGGAACTATTCACCCAACAACGTCGGAAGTAGTCACCCAATAACGTCGGAACTATTCACCCAACAACGCCGAAACTACTCACCCAAACAACGCCGGAACTATTCACCCAAACAACGCCGGAACTACTCATCCAACAACGCCGGAACTATTCACCCAACAACGCCGGAACTGTTCACCCAACAACGCCGGAACTACTCACCCAACAACACCGCGCCATAGACAAGGACACCTCAGTCTAACAAACAAACAAAGAACACTAACTGCATGAAGGACCGTCCCCTTTGCGAAGCTAACAGTTCCTCAGCAAGTCACAAAATTCCCAGCATTTTATGGAACCCAAATTTTCATTATTGTATTCATAACAGCCCTACACTTGCTCCTTTTCTTACCCACACCAATCCAGTTCCCGCCTGCCTAAACTGTTTCCTGGTCATTCAATTTAATGTTATTTTCCCCATCTACGCCTTTGTCTTCCAAGCAGTCAATTTCCTACAGCCCCCCATCCGCCCCGCAAACCATGCATCCATCACTCCTTCCACCGATACGTGCCACATCTTTCATCAGTTTATCACCCTCCTTATGCCTGATAACAGGCCGCAGAGGCCCTCCTGAGAAGTTAACAGGTCTTCAGCTAGGCAGGAAATTCCCCGCACTGTATGGCACCCGAAGGTTCATTACCGCATTCACAACAGCTAACCACCTGTTCCTTTCGTGAGCCAGATCAATCCACTCCATGCCTTCCCATCCCACTTCTTGAAGAATAAATATTTGATACGGAGCACAAATCATGGAACTCCTCATTTTGAAGTTTTCTCCACTCCCCTGTTACCTCGTCCCTCCTAGGCCCCAATATCCTCCTCAGCTCCCTATTCTCAAACCCCCTCAGCCAATGTTCCTCGCCCAGTGTCACACACTATATTTGACACCAACAAACAACAGGAGGCATAACTGTGAAGCATTAGATTTCATTGAGCATCCACCACCAGCCGCTAAACAAGAAATGTGAACGGACTGACACTTTCTCGCAGTTCGAACGTGCGCCACAGCTCTCTGTTCGACAGTCGAGAGTGAGTGTCTTTAATCTCTGTTCCACCCACGTGTAACAAGGTCCGGCGCACAAGTGGTGCTGGCACTGCACTTCCGCACAGCTATCTAGCCCGTACTCAGCTGAATGCACACAGAAGATTCTACCGGCTGCCCTCGCGACAATCCAACTCATACCTTCATATATTCACGCCCATTTCCGTTCCTTTGTTTTTCCTCATTCCTCACAGAACAGCGACCTACATCAGTTCCAAAAAGCACCACACATACTACATGCCAGCATGCAGCTGAAGTTGCTCTGTCCATATCATAGACAGACTGGTGCCAGAGGAAAAGATCAGCTTCACGCTTCGGTCGCTTTACTCCCCGTAGCCATATAATGAGGCTGGGTTGGCCTCGGAGCTCGCCTAAAGGGGTCCGGAAATTTTCGCCCTCACAGGGTTCATACACCGGATCATGCAGCCCATAGCAAGTCGCTATACCGCCTGCTCTATCCCATTTCTTATAGGAATTCTGCAGACAGTGAGTGGCTTGAAGAACACGGAACGTAATTTGAAATGCTGACATACCGTCTGTCCTCTCATGTTCATACGATTCAAAATTAACGTAGCAGCAGCAGCAGCAGCAGTAGTAGTAGTAGTAGTAGTAGTTGTAGTAACGGTGGTGGTGGTGGTGGTAATAGTAGTAGTAGTAGTAGTAGTAGTAGTAGTAGTAGTGGTGGTGGTGATGGTAGTGGTGGTAGTAGTAGTAGTAGAGGTAGCAGGAGTAGTAGTTGTAGTATTGGTGGTGGTGGGGTGGTAGTAGTAGTAGTAGTAGAGGTAGTAGCAGTAGTAGTAGTAGTAGTAGTAGTTGAGGTGGTGGTTGTGGTAGTAGTGGTAGTAGTAGTGTTGGTGGTAGTAGTAGTGGTGGTGGTGGTGGTGGTGATGGTAGTGGTGGTGGTGGTAGTAGTAGTAGTAGTAGTAGTAGTAGTGGTGGTGGTGGTGGTGGTAGTAGTAGTAGAGGTAGTAGCAGTAGTAGTACTAGTGGTGGAGGTGGTAGTAGTGGTAGTGGTGGTAGTAGTAGTGGTGGTGTTAGTAGTAGTAGTAGTAGTGGCAGCAGCAGTTGTAGTAGTGATAGTGGTGGTGGTGGTGGTGGTTGTAGTAGTAGTAGAGGTAGTAGTAGTGGTGATGGTAGTGGTGGTAGTAGTAGAGGTAGCAGGAGTAGTGGTTGTAGTATTGGTGGTGGTGGGGTGGTGGTGGTAGTAGTAGTGGTAGAGTTGGTGGTTGTGGTAGTAGTGGTAGTAGTAGTGTTGGTGGTAGTAGTAGTGGTGGTGGTGGTGATGGTAGTGGTGGTGGTGGTGGTAGTAGTAGTAGTAGTAGTGGTGGTGGTGGTAGTAGTAGTAGTAGTAGAGGTAGTAGCAGTAGTAGTACTAGTGGTGGAGGTGGTAGTAGTGGTAGTGGTGGTAGTAGTAGTGGTGGTGGTAGTAGTAGTAGTAGTGTTGGTGGTGGTGGTAGTAGTAGTAGTAGTAGTAATAGTAGTGGCTGCAGTCCAAATCACACAGCTACATCGAAAGGTCTGCTCGTACAACGCTGGCGCCCAACGCAGAGAACAACCAACAACATGTAGAAACAATATACAGCATCAGCGAATTACAAGCAGCACTAATTACGTTGTCCTATACAGCTGTAACAACATTATCAGATTAAGTACGAACTGGGTTTTCATTACGGGACAGAGTTCATATTCAGACTGTGCTGACGCCACCAGCCCACGACGACTGCCCACTACCAGACACACTGCATCGAATTTCTGTGGGGCTCAAACGCGGGTTAAGCCTTAGAAATCTCGGTGCAATGCACGGACACAGCAATTCAGGGCATGTCAAGATCAACACACACCGCTAACAGTTCCGTAATTTATACGGCAGCACGCAACGGACTGCTACTGATACGCACAATCACTACACCTCCTGTTTCAAAGGACGTAGTGCAACAATCAGCCACGCTGACGCCCGTTCAGCTCAGGTACGGGTGGGTACGAAGGAGCGTCTTTCTTCAGAAGATAAAAGTTCCTTGTCGCCAAATTCCCCGCATTTCACAAAACCCGAGTGTTCATTACAGTTTCCACAACAGCCCGCCAATTCTTCCCATCCGGAACCAATTTAAACCATTCCCCGTATTCCCATCCCTGTTTCTCGAAGATTCGCAAAGCAAGTAAAAACTGCTGGTGACCAAATTAAGATGCGATCAGAAAATATACGGACACTAAAACGGGGGTGTACAAATCTCCGGCGTGAAGATGCTGTGGCGACTAAATCTTGTACGGTGGCGACTAATATCTGAGTGTCCTCAGTATGGAACTTGCTGCACGCCGCCCTATTGGCGTCTAGAATTCTGAGACGGTTCCTACATTTGTTTGAAAGTTTGTGCACTCCTGCATTAAAGGACACAAACATCAACGACGTCAAGCCATTCCATAACATTATCGCGGTCGACACTTCATCAGAGAGGCAAAGGAAGCAGCTGTAACTTCGCTCAGAATAGTTTTTCTGCGCACAAAATTCTGTCAGAACACCAATAAACAAAACGGACCAGTCATCAGATACACAGAGCGACGTCTTTGTCAGTTCCGTGCCATTGGCGTCGCATTGCAACAGCCGACCGCCCGATGCGGACTGCGCAGTGACCCTGGGCTTGGCTAACACAATTCAGACTTCCGTGTGCACAACCGGAATTTCGAGATTTGGGGTTCTCTCGGCGGTGCTACTACACACTCAAGTTCACCTGCCGCGTCTTTGGTGAAACAGTTACCGACGTTTCGGCCTACTCGCCCAAACACACGACGCCACGCCGCACAAGATTTGATTCTACAAATAACATTTCGTTTTACAACTACAGCAATGATCTCTGATTTTATCATTAACCCTGAGTACCTTGAAAATGTTAACACACACTAACACACACACACACACACACACACACATATATATATATATATATACATACAAAATTAAGAGCAGAGCAAGACGCGTGTCAGGCAGTATCGACCTGCTACATATCCGAGTAGTGGGCCGGGTAGCTCAGTTGGTATAGCGACTGACTAAGGGCTGCAAGGTCCGGGATTGAATCTCCGTGGGGACGAGATTTTCCGCCGGTCCACAACGGTCCTGGGGCCTACCCAGCCTCCTATAAAATGGGTACCGGGTCTTTCCCGGGGATAAAGTGCGGCAGGGGCGTGCTGCTGACCACTCACCCCCTTCTAGTGTTGCGGGTCATGGAAGAGTAGAGCTATATCTCTGGGCTACACCGAGCCTGTAACGGGATCACTTTACCTTTTACATGTCCGAGTCGTTTAACTCGATACAACCTTTCACTCCAAAAATGAACGACCTTTGCTTTAAAATCGTTCACAATATGAAGTACTTAATCTGATTAAAAATTTTAAGGTACAGCGGTAACTATAAGCACCACCAGCTGTAACACTAACAGTCCGTATTTGTGACACAGGACGGTAAGGCGTTCGGGCGGACACACTGCTGAAAGAACTGTCGTCACTCGCCGAATAATTACTCGGGGAGCAAAATGCCGATTCTATCTAATCACCTTACATTTCCTCAATCTCGTTAGCACCGGAGAAAGGAATTCAAACTCAAGCACTAAGAAGAAAGAAAATGGTGGGGTGGAGGAAGGAAACCTAAAAAAAAAAATCAATTGAAGTTTCTCGGAGTGTTTGCGATTTGCAACAGCTGTTTGGTTTCCATTTGTGTTGGATTTTTAAATCAGAGGCTTTTGTTATTCATCAGTGATGAACTGTAATTCGCCTTCGTCACCCTGATCAAAACAGCGAAGCACTGCCAACGCTGAAGTGCAGGGGCCAACACCTGTGCGCCGTCAAACCAAGCTTTGAGACAAGCTGCAAAAACGAGGACACAGGACGAAAGTCAACTGGGATTTTGATGTGTGTCATCCCCGTTGTGTTGGTTCAATAACAAAGAATTTTTGTGTATTACACATACAGTCGAACACAACTGTATTTCACCTAGTAGTACAGTAGGTATACAATTACATGTTTCGGCCCTATAAAGTTGGCCATCTTCAGGTTGTGATTTAACTAACAGAGCAGCTATACAAGATATGTGGGTGTTATAATGTTGCACCAATGGGATCTACAACGCCTTTAAGGACAACATTGCTTAGCCCGTAGAAACAAGTTTGATGTAAAATAACACAAGAAAACACTGACACTTGAGTGACACTACGATATTACTGCTAGAGTTTTATGAATTATAACATTATAGCATGCTAGTTTTAAGTACAGGGTGAGCATAAAGTCTTTCCCTGATTACAAACATTTATTACAAGAAAACTACTTTACGTGAAATACAAACATATATATTTTTTTTCAAAATGTAACTCAATAAGTTTTTTTACAACACATTATTACACTTCAACATGTTTGAGGCACGGCGTGTTGATTTACCAGGAGTGCGCTGAAAGGCCTCACGCACATCAACAGTCTCGTCACTCACACTGGGCCCGCCACTTCTGTTGAGGTCACCAACACTGTCAGTCTCTACAAACTTTGAATACGACCCTTCGATGCTTTTAACATCTGGCGGAGGTCGTCCGCTCTCATTCCTGAATTTCCGCTGCACTGAGACCCGTGATTTTGTTTCGTGACACCACAAAACACACTGGGCTTTCCTCTTCATTGACGCCATTTTGACACTTATGCAACTGTAACATAACAATATGTAGTTTCCTTATAATAAATGTTTGTAATCAGGGAAAGACTTTATGCTCACCCTGTACATACACATATCCATATGTTTATATGTGAGTGTGTGGCTCGAAGTGTGTGCTGAATTGTGAGCTGCCTGTTGGTAGCCTAAACAAGTTCTGTATCAGCCATATTTATTTTCCTTTTTACTGCACTCTCCCCCAACATGCTGCATATAATCCTGCGATATGCGAGCGTCAGATGTGACCCAATTCTCGGTTTCTTTACGCAGACGGTAGGAGGTTGAGTGGTTGTATAGATTACATCGACCCACCTTTCAACATAGAATCGGGGCACACGTTCTTGCTGCAGTGTTTATAACTTCTGTAAGTTGATGTCTTGTGGTCGTCGCTCTGTCATTTTCCTCTTTCAGTTATAAGTGTATTTTAGGCAATAGGACTTATCTCCGAAACCGGCTAATGTTAACACAAACGGACCAACCTGAATCAGTCAAAACATGGAAGGGGTGATACGCACATTATGCTGACATCATACTGTTAATTAAGCCATACAGATGAAGCTCATCGCCAGCAAGTAGGTTATTTTAGCAGTTTCTGTATTTATTGGTTGTAGAATCATCAGAAGATCCGATCATGTTTTGGAGTTTGCTCTTAACATATACAGTGTGTACATTTTATCGTGTCACTGAGCATTACAGCCATTGCGGCAGCTTTATCGCATCTCAAGCCCGCCTCCGCCGGGAACTGAAAGTTTGTTTTCCCCCTTGTAGTTCAGCTTATCCCATTTCGTAATCCAGCCTCGAAGGGCTCGCAATCCGTGGCAGGGGCCGGTTTCTTGTGTTAAAAAAACTCCCTTGCTCACGGACACGATAAAATGGTCATTCTGTAGCATGCCTACACTGATCGTGCTATAGTCGTGAAATTGGAGTGAAGATTATGCCATTCGTTATCTATAATTTTGACAGTGCCTGCATCTTAACTAGCAGCGTTTCTTGCTAAGCTACATAATTAAGCAACAGTTAAAACCGTTATGAAAATTTCTGCGACGTCATGTCCTTGAACATATCAAACTTAATTTAAAGAATTTTGATGTTTTGCTGACCGTGCATCTCAGTATATTTATCTCAGTAACTAACCAACTTGATGCACAAAATTTTTGTTTTACAATAAGTTTATTTCATGCCTCTACATGTTTCGAGCACATGTGCTCATCATCAGGAGGTCAAAATTGTATTATACAGCCTCTGGTATCAGCCTCCTGATGATGAGCACATGTGCTCGAAACATGTAGAGGCATGAAATAAAACTTATTTTGAAACAAATTTTGTGCGTCAAGTTGGTTAAATACTGAGATAAATTAATTTCAAGACTTTATTTTTTAAAGTGTAAAATACCACATACGTAAACTGATCCATTGTTAGAAGGTGGAACTCACCAGCCAGTGTAACGCCAACTTCTACCTCAGACTTGCACTCATTCAACGTATTTGGGGCATAGCGGATTCAGAACTCGTTCAGAAACAACCGCATAGTTTCAGTGACTTCTGTTGATTGTTTCTATTATCTTCTTTTTCCTCCGAAAGCGTGTAGTTTTTGCTTTATAGAGGGCACCTGTCATGTGCCTGTGGCTTGCAACCACACTAAGTCAGTGCTGCGCCTACAGCACTTACATAACTTCCCCTTCCTAACTGTGAACAGGTGAGGTTCATCATCTTATCCTGAGGCCGGCAACAATAATTGTATGCGAGAATGAATAAGTCGTACATAAGGCGAAAGCGCCTTGCTTTGTGCCTAACGGTAAACATAGTGCACTGTCATTAGATCAGGCATTTATTCGCTGCTTAGATAAGCTACTTATATGGGAAAGCGTCTTTAAGCCCATTCACAAGCCCCAGTACTATTACATCAACGTATACTTTATACAAAGATTCAGTTCGTACCTCACAGAGAGCAAAGTGTGTCTATTAGAAAGGCCAGTATCTTAATGCTGTGTAGGGGAATGGTTGTTTATACTATAGGCAGAGTTTGTTCTTGTTAAACATGGCGGTACATATACTCACCACTAGCCTGTAAAGAATAAACACTTACAGGGGCTAATTTTTTAGAACCTTGTAATGCGTCACGCAAATGATGGCAACTTTATAAATGTCTCTTACCCTTTCAGGGACTTACACTATCTGTGTACACTTGTGTAGCCAAGTTGATATAACTTCAGGTTATTGATTACAGAAGTTATAATTCTGGCCGTTTGGAATGAACGCTAAATTGTGTACTCCATTTGAGAGTAAATATTATTATGTAGCTGCAGAAACCAATGCCTAATCATAGAACATTTTTTCGCGTTATAATGCTAGTGTTCAGCGTACTGGCAAAGTTTACAGTAAGAAGATGGGTCTTAAACAAGACGTTTAATGGCGTATATGAAGACTTTTCACCAGAAAGCGTTTTTAAAATAACTATGAATTCTTATTTGAGCGTTATATAAACCGATGTTTCTCAACCGTTGGGACGAGATGGTGACGGGGGAATGATAAATGATAGAAGTTACGCGAAATGTGCATAATTCTAACAACGTGTTGAAAGTGAAGTTATGCTTATATTGTGAGAGGATTTTTCTTTATTTGGCGCAACAGCCCCCCAGTGGGCCATGGCCTCCTCATTCACGAGGTTTCTAGATCACACGCAACGACGCATCACAGTCTGTAGGACTCCCCTGGACGAGAGATCAGCCCGTCGCAGAGACCTCTATCTGAAAACACACAATAACCACAACAGACAGACAGCCATGCCTCCGGTTGGATTCGAACTCACAATCTCAGCAGCTGAGCGGCCCCAGACTGGCGCCTTAGACCGCGCGGCCACTGGGACCGGCATTGTGAAAGGATTACAATTTTTTAAAATATCCCCCGTGGGATTCAAGGTTCAAATTTTAAAACCAACAACGCAAATTACCCCGTGGGTTAGTGTTAGAGAGATATGAATATTAGCGAAATCTTGCAACAGATCTAGTGGGACCCCCAAACTTGAATTTTATCGTAATTCATAAAATATTTTTGGAGACGAAACATACAGGCAGAAGAAAGGAAGTGACCACTCAGATACGCGCGCACCGTGGGCGAAGGAGCGTAATAACTACACCAAACGTATTAAGGATGTTCACCAAGGAAGGATCTGTAGGTCATATTGTTAAATAAAAGGTCCCTAATAAAGTCAAGTGTAGCTCATATCTTCCACCGACTTATCGTTATTCATCAGAATAAGACTCGAGCTCCTGTATTCACAACCATTCACGAACAGCTATTTGTACTTCCTCATTTTTGTGTAATCGGCGACCTTCCACAGGTTGCTCGCATCTTTTCCGAAACCCATTCCTCCACTCTGCTCTGTTCACATCCGTCCTTGACCTGCTGTGCTGGCCGGAACAATCGTCACCGTGTCCGATGACCCACGAACCATTTCCGAACTCTCTGCACAAATTGCTGACATGGCTACACTCCCATTACGCCATCATCACACATTTCCATCAACCTGTGGTTAATTTCGATGGAAGAAAGATGTTACGTCCACAAAGACCGAATCAACGTACGAAATCTTCGCGGGACGAAGTTTCCAAAATCATTGCCGCCACTGCACATAAACCTATGCCATGAAAAGCGTCTGACTGCTTCCTGCGCCCTCTGTTGAATGCTACACCCACTCTAAGTGCTTTTCCGTATCGAAAAATACAATGCTTCATTAACACAAAATTACAGAATGGGGAACCTCACTGAACAGATGACAGACTGATTAGGTGATGACGGAATAAATGATTAGCTGATGATATTCTGATCGATTCTTAGGTTATTTAACTACTCTGTGCCAATGGAGGGATTACATGGCATTAAGTGCAATTAAAAAGTGACATGAAGGTCAAAATTGTTTCTTTTTTACTCTTTATTATACCTTTGGTATTTTTATCTCCTTCCCTTCTATCTCCAGCATTTCTTTCCACCCCTTTTAGTGTGTTAAACCGATTTCAGATATATTTGACATGAAAAATCTCATATCATCCCCAGATTACTACCAAAATTCAAAGCTCGTATGTTCATTTTCTGATGAGTTATGGCTGCACAGACAGACAGACAGACAGAGAGAAACGCGTAATAAATTAAAGCTCCTGAGAACTGAAGATGGGTGGTGTCTTCCTCACTTTACCTACCAGCGTTATGGCATCTTCCCAACTGTATATACCAGCGTTGCGGCATCATTCCCATCTTACCTACCAGCGTTGTGGCATCTTCCCCACTGTATATACCAGCGTTGTGGCATCATTCCCATCTTACCTACCAGCGTTGTGGCATCTTCCCCACTGTATATACCAGCGTTGTGGCATCATTCCCCTCTTACCTACCAGCGTTGTGGCATCTTCCACACTGCAAATACCAGCGTTGTGGCATCATTCCCACTTTACCTACCAGCGTTGTGGAATCATTCCCATCTTACCTACGAGCGTTGTGGCATCTTCCCCACTGCACATACCAGCGTTGTGGCATCTTCCCCACTGCACATACCAGCGTTGTGGCATCACTCCCATCTTACCTACCAGCGTTGTGGCATCTTCCCCACTTTACATACCAGCGTTGTGACATCATTCCCATCTTACCTACCAGCGTTGTGGCATCTTCCACACTGCAAATACCAGCATTGTGGCATCATTCCCACCTTACCTACCAGCGTTGTGGAATCATTCCCATCTTACCTACGAGCGTTGTGGCATCTTCCCCACTGTACATACCTGCGTTGTGGCATCATTCCCATCTTACCTACGAGCGTTGTGGCATCTTCGCCCACTGTAAATACCAGTGTTATGGCATCATTCCCATCTTACCTACCAGCGTTGTGGCATCATTCCCATCTTACCTACCAGTGTTGTGGTATCTTCCCCACTGCACATACCAGTGTTGTGGCATCTTCCCCACTGTACACACTGGAGTTGTGGCATCATTCTAGTCTTACCTACCAACGTTTTGACACCATTCCCATCTTACCTACCAGTGTTGTGGCATCATTCCCATCTTACCTACCAGCGTTGTGGCATCTTCCCCCACTGAAAATACCAGCGTTGTGGTATCATTCTGATCTTACCTACGATCGTTGTGGCATCTTCCCCACTGTACATACTGGCGTTGTGACCAACTCCACTGTTGGCTTCAATGTGCCCTCAGGACTCATCAGACCAGTACACCTATCAAACTGCGGCGGAGGACTGGGTTGTACGGCAGCTTCTTGATGGACAGAACTTGAGCTTGTCCTCTCGATCAGCACAGAAGATGACATTAGCCCGTCTCTATGTGCATCCTGATAAACCTGACTGAACTTTCCGCTGCCCAGCAATCCCCCAGTGGGCCAGGACCTTCTCGTTATCGAGACTTCACGATCGTACTCAGACACACCACAATCGGTAGCACTGATCTGGACAAGTTATCAGCCCGTCGCGAGACCTCTACCTGACAGTACACACAAAACACACAGGAGGGAGACATCCATACACCGACGGGATTCGAACCCGCAATCCCAGCAAGCGA
>Ga0123352_10012392_pt1 | contig 13482 bp, 10 predicted proteins | sample TergutLab28metaG_FD_89700 | JGI IMG/M metagenome (GOLD analysis project Ga0123352, IMG submission 89700) | Labiotermes labralis P1 segment gut microbial communities from Petit-Saut dam, French Guiana - Lab288 P1 | ecosystem: Host-associated > Arthropoda: Insects > Digestive system > Gut ...
TAACTTCACTCTCGATATAGTGCATACTCCCTGAGGATGATCCCGTATGGGGATCGAAACATGTAGGAGGAATATAAATATGTTTTAATGTGAAACTTAAAAATGTGATTTTAATGTTTTACATATACTGTGCAATTTGTTGGTTTTAAACTAGTATTGATATTGTATTGCATGGCAATAAAATGAAAGTAAACACTATGCCTCTTTTACAATGACCAAATGGTTACCAGTATTTAGGGGAATAACTGCTGTTTACTCTGACAACTCTATGGAACACATAAGTAGACTGTGTGAGCAAAATGAAGAGTTTCTGAGTGATAAAGAAGGATTTAACTGTCCTGTATCTTGCGCTCTTCTCCTTGACATCCATAGTTGATGTACTGATGGTGCCAATAGGAAATACCTATGTTAACTGACACTGCAATGAACAGCAAGTAGTGGGATTTGCAGGATGGGTGTACTGCTGGATATGGTTCACTGGACCAGTGGTAAAGATGGTCACCACACAGCGGAATTCCAGGTTGATGTTCTGGGAAGTGTGGCAACAGAAGGTAGTAGCAAGCTTCGGCAACAAGAACTGGATAGACCATTCCATAAATCCTTTTATGTTGTTTACTCTAAGTCTTGGTTATTTGATGACAAATTGTACATTCTCATATTATCATTTCACAAAGATTACACTGATGGCTTGCAGACAAATGCCATCAGTTGGGCTATGAGAATGACATTTATTGCAATACGACTTCATTCTTCAAAGTTTATTAAGTGGCAATAATTATTAATTTGAGAATCACCTGATTACTAGTTCTATTTCTTTATTCATTTTCATTACATATTTAGGTAATTCTTTCATCAGGTGACGTAAATTTCTCAGTCCCTGTGTTAACGTAATTCACAATTGTTACATAACCAGAGAACAAAGCAAGTACAATTTTCTCACACTGCTTAAAATTGAGTGTCTGCATTACAAAACTGTATCTGCACCAACAGTGATAATTTTTCTACCATCTGAATGGTCTGTCTGAGACTTAACATACAGTAGAACTCCACTTCTCTGGATGCTAGTTATCCAGATCGCTAATTATCTGTATTAGCTTGGCCCTTTGGGTAAATTTATCAAGAATTCTACAAAACTAACTTACCTTGAAATTACTGGTTATCAGATCAAGTACAGTATAGTGTTAAGGCTTGCAGAACTTTAAATCAGGTGCCGGTGAAAGTTTTAGACACTGATACATATTGTAAATAGTAATACCCAAACTTCAAACTGCAAATGTAGTCTATTATCAAAGAAAAAACGAATTATCTGTATTTTCCACATATCCAGATGGCTCATTGTCCCAATAAATCCTGTTAAGTGGAGTTACACTGTATTTAATCTGACTGGTTAGGCTGACAAATGAGCGTGTCTTTATTGTTTTAAAGTTCACTGATCCAGCTTCAATGACCAATATGCAAACAAGGAATTATACACACTTACTGCACTGGTATGGACCTAAATAAAAGTTATCCCTTTCCGCTGATACGTGTAGCCATTCCTGGTGATAGCTACATGTATCAGCCATAACAAAACTTTTACATGGCTATAAAGCAGTGTAAAAAGTTGGAATAAATTCTTGTCTGTATAGCTTCGACGACTATTCCTGGGGCTGGGCCACATGGGTATTCCCAAACAAAAAGTTAACATCACTTTCAGCTATCAAGGAGCTAAACTCCAACTTATGGTGGCATGTTTTAATGACTTACATTCAAGTTGTTATGCTTTTTATTATTAAAATGTTTCTTTACACCTCTGTACTCCTATATTCATGATTATGAAACTGTCTTCTTGCAGGTTGAGTTATGCATTTTGTGGGAATGCAGAAAGCATGAACGACATGTCTCTCTTGCCAGTCCCTGTATTCATCTCCTTACCTGATGGTATGTGTTTTTTACATTTATTAATGCCTATGTGTGGACACAGTTTTATTATAACTGCTTACACAGCAGATTTATTCAGTGAATAACAGCATTTTCAGTACGAACACTAACAGCAGCATCATGTGGCTGATGTTAACTGCAAGTATAATTTGTAATCCCACAGACATATACAAATGCGCCAAGTACTTACTTGCATCTGTGCTTCGTCTACTAGGATCTGGAGTAAATGCAGCTGTATCAACAGCATTAGGTATAACTGACACACGATCACAATGGACCCTGGCTCTGAGCACTGTGTTTTCCTTCCTATGTAAAAAGAAGAATAGATTTTATAACATGAAGCTCTAAATAAATAAAATTATGGCATGTTTGAACTCTAATGCACTTTTTTAAATCCACTTCTCAATTAGACAATTTTTTGTTGGTTACAGTTTCCTGTTGCCAAAAGACACAAAATTTACTCCACACTCTTCCACAAGGGCATATCCAGAAGTATCTGGACTGAGTTATTAGTAAAATATAAGCTTGAACTGCTGCACAATGACTGATGACAGCCACTACTCTGCAGTGCTCAGTTCTGTGTTAATGCAGGATTGTGTGTCATAGAGCAGATTCTATGAATTGCTGCAGAATGATGAGAATGCCTATCTTGCAGTGCATGGTTCAGTGTTAAAAATTTTCTGTATAATATTTAGGTAATTCTGCTTTAAATATGGACTAATAAAACTATAAGTATATTAATGTTCATGAGACATCAGATATAGCATCTGGAGGAGAAACACAAACATCTAGAGAAAGTTGTCATTTCATGGAAAGGTTTCTTTGATTGTAATGCACCATGTTTTACCTGATGAAACAAGTTTAACATACCAAAAAACATTATAAGGAAAATTTGGCATAATTTTTTACGTACATTATACACAGTATATAAGAAATTAATTTTTCATGTTCAGCTGAAGAAACATGCTATGAGGAACTTAAAAACCTGATTATATTTGCAAAATATCCTACTTCTGACTCACCCTGTATGTGATACACAGATGCAATGGTTACAGTCTGCTAGTGACATCTCCAGGAGCTTGTTTGTGATAATAGCTGATGCATCAGCAAAACCAAACAGAGAATGATCTGTAAACACTGTCTGAAAAATGACACAGAGCAATATGATATCTTGCCTCTTGTTTCATGTCAGTAAAGTGACTTATTGCAGACTGAATGGCCAAGTATGGGGTGGAGACTTTCGTCTTCACACAGCTTTCAATCCAGTGGGCACTTGGGGATTATTTCCTTCTGGCTGAAGCTGATTACTTGTCTTTAAGTAGTGTTTCACTTAACTGTGTGTGTGTGGAGGCAGGGGTCCACAAACTTTCTAAAAATCTAGCTGCCACCTCAAATTTCTAGGCACCAAAAGGCTGACATACAGCAACTTGTGTAATGAGTACCTACAAACATTAGGTGCGACCATAAAAAATTTACTTGCCAGGACAACCTGGGGCCCAGGATTTGTGCTTCTTTGTGTGAGACTCAAGTTCCTTCCTTCATACATCATGATTAGGCATGGGTAACTGTGCCTTCTTTCTGCAGCTGCAGGATACATTCAAACAACTAGACCTTATAACACCAACTTCCTTTTGCCCCACTTTCTCATCCTTGCAAGTTTCATGTTATCAGACCTAGACTGTAGAGATGATTATCTGAAGATTTTCAGTGTCACAGAGGATTCCACTCTTGGGCCTAACATTAAGGTGCAGTTTCTAATTATCCAAACTTTTTACTTTACTAGTGATGCAGGCAGAAATGGCAGTATTTGTGTTTGTGCAAAAAAAAGTTCTGTGCTTAGACAGACCAATTTCCGTTTGCTCCTTAGCAATATATAGTCCACCATTTTTCCTTATTATGGGACAAACCCATTGGTTGATGCTGTATTGGTGGCATACTCAGTGAAAAGAATATGTGGGAAAATCTAGCACATGATAACAAGGCGCAAAATAGGAAAAACTGGAGGAAGCATTAGCAATATGGATAGGGCAGTTAAATGCTAAAAAGGGTACAGCAACAGATGGGGGTTATTAAGGAAAGGGAGAAAATGATATGCCAGTACTACACACTACTACTACTGTATTAAATGTTCTAATACATAATCCTGTTGGGCACACAACGGCAAAGTTGGTCGAGGCACTGCGCTACAACCCAAAAGGGCATGGGTTTGATTACTGGTGGGGTTACTGAGATTTTTTGTTGACCTAATCTTTCTGGCTGCACTACAGCCCTGGGGACGACTAAGCCTCTAATAGAAACGAGTACCAGGGATATCTCCTTGGGGGTAAAGGCAGAGGTGCAGAGGACTGACAACCTAACCACCTTCATGTATTGAATGTCTAGAAATTCTGGGATCCTCAATCTTCTGGAGCCCTAAGGGCCTGTCCAGGCCTGTAAGAGGATAGTTTTTACACTATCTTGTAATTAACATCTATTTATCATTTTAAGTAACTTTTATGAGACTCAAAATTTATAGTATTTTGATTTACTGCTGCTCTTGATACAAGGCCACAAACTGTGGTGAACAGACAGTGGCAATACATCAGGGGTTGATTGTACTTCATTATCACATACAATTTATTTCTGGGATGTGTGAAAATGGACTGTTCTTAATTCTTGTTGACAGGTATCAATAAATTTGTTGCTGATGCTCTGTAAGGGAACATATGGGGATCAAACTAACAGAAATGGGCCATATGCAGCCTGATAGGCTAACCGCTGATATGGAACCCACATAGCATAGTATTTCCTACATTTATGTTGGCCTCACTTTTTGATCCAAAATGTCTTGGAAATATTTACTTGCTTTTGTATGCCTTACTATGGGAGGAACCAAGTACATGAACGTGGCTTGTAACGTATTCCAGGACAGAATCATATAACTACCAATACTTTGACCAGCTGGATAATTCATGAACCTGGCAAATACAATTTCCTCTCACCATTGCTCAACAAAGGGGTTAATTATCAGTTGAAAGCAGAATAAATTAAGATTATCTCACTTTTCATTTTATATACATATACTGTCAACATCAACTAATAACTCTGTCTACTGATTGATATGTTGCCCTTTACCTTCATGTTGAAGATACAGTTTGTATGTAAGAAAATAAGGCTTATTTCTTCAAGCAGCACAGATGCCACTAAAATAAAATTCCTTATATTGGTCATTCTTAAACTTTTTTTATTCAGGAACCACTTTTCAGAATGCAGAACTGCTGGAAACTAAGCCGTCTTCATATAGTGTATCCAAACATTCCGATTCAAATACTAGTTTTTCTTTCACCTTACCTTTAAACCCATTAATTTTCCAATAACCATTGCTTCATGGGATAATGCTGAAAATGCTGAATGTCCATGTATAATTGTTATTCTCTCTCTAATAAAAATGTAGCGAATTAATGGAAGAGAGCACACCATCGTTGGAAGCACACACTGATTATAAAATACTTTCACTGGAAGATAAAATACCTGAAAAACATGATATAATATCAGCATAATCTTTGGAGCAATTTCATCGATATAAATATTTAAAACGGCAGGATGAGTTTGACAGTTCATACCTTTAAGCCATTTGTCATATATCGAACTCCAACTCGTTCTCCATACGAATGCGTCAGAACAATCACTTTGTATCCACGACTGATAAGGCATTGGGATAAATTAAATATGTGCTCTTCAACTCCACCCATGTTAGGATAGAAAAAATCAGAAACCATGCTGCAAATAAATGTATGTTGATGTACCCAAATAATATGCCGTTAATACAAGAAGCAACTGCGCATCGTCGTAACTCACCAAATTCTGTGATGCATTGTAAACATATGTCCAAATATGTCATCTGGATCTGTATTCTTGATTCATAATGCAGCACACATGACTCGAGTAACATAACCTCATCATTCGCATATTTATGTTATCTGAAAACTGAAATATTTAATTATCTTCATAGTGCATATATATTAATTTCGATATTTACAGTAGTTGGTGTCTCTAAAACAAAAAAATGTTAGGGTATAATTATTAAAAAAATGACGATAACTGCTATTGATAACAACTAACCCCTCCTGTATTTATCTTTCACAGATTTGTGTTACTGGTGCACTGAACTCTGATCCATGACAGATCTGTATTAAACCAGTGACGCCAACCAAGCTGTACCTGCCTGATCCGGTAAATGAAAAATGAAAATGTTCTGTATAAAGAATTGCAATTAGCAGATCAAGTGTTGGAAACTATGTGACTCTTCTCTCTTCCTGTTGCTGAGGTTTTGCTCATTGCACCCTACTCGTTTTTTTACTTCTTCATATTTGTCTGCATGTATGAAATGATTGGCAACTTGGATGCTTATTCGCGCGAAGTTGAGTTCGGGCGAATAGGCTCGACTTTGCCCGAATGGTGGATGGTTAGTGTACTGTTCGTGTAATTAAATATTTTGTCACGAGCTCATGTGCCACTATATCTTATCTGTGCTCTGTACTTTGCATAATCTTGCGTACTTTTTGTACCCTGCCGAGTAACATACGAATATAACACTTGATTCGCCCACTGCAATTAAGTTTCATCAGCCCAACAGGAATTAAGAGTACAGTTATTCATAGATGGCAGTATAAGAGTACGTGATTATACCGTCAAATGTAAAGTGTAGCAGCGAGAGCAACATCGAGTGGGTGAAGTAAAGCGTGAGTGCATAATGGAATGTTCTGTATTAGTTTGTGAAAAATTTTTACGTTCATAGAGTAATCGCAATGGTAAATCGAAGATCTCAATGTAGTTATTGACCCGAACTAAGGGTGGGTGCAAAGTATGTAAGTAAAGCACAAGGAAAAGTCGCGTGTTAAATGTTTGGAAAGCATTTTCCTCGTATTGTAACATGTCGATTGAGTGATTGGTGTTTGGTACTGTGATCATCCTAGAATGTTGGAAGTTGGTGTGCGCGTGGCGAGAGGACCAGATTGGAAGTGGGGCCAACAAGATGACGGGGAGGGTCACGTTGGGACTGTGGTTGAAATTGGAAAGCCTGGAAGTTCGACGTCTCCGGACAAGACTGTGGTAGTACAGTGGGATTCTGGTTCACGGACGAACTACCGTGTTGGCTACCAAGGGGCCTACGATCTGCGGGTCGTGGACAATGCTCCGGCAGGTAAGCCCCCCTCAAATATCTGGTTTTTGGAAAATTATTAATCTTGCTAAACGGTACTTACTGCATAATGTGGAAATTAGGGATGGAAACTTAGAAGTCTTGTGACAGTAATATCCCGGCTATGGCAGTAGCACCGCATATGGTCCCAACAAAAGATTGTGCTTGTAAGTTGTCCACTTGAAGACGGAAATTAATTCGATTTCTTGAACATTGTGTTTTTCATATAAATACCAGAGCAGTGGACGAAATACAAAAGAACTGTGGTGAGCTGTTTCAATGTGGCTGAGTTTTGGAGGAGAGACATGTATAGCATTGGAAGGTTGTGAGGAGTCACCACTTGTACAGTTATTACAGAAGCTCATGTTTTATGTAGTGACCATCACATGGTAGTTACAGTTCAGGTGTGACTTATGTGCTGCTTTGTGTGTGTATTGGCATTGACAGTTGTGTTTATTTCATTGCATTGTGAGACTTACAGAATCAATAATATTAAATACACGTAAGGGTTATAAATATGGTCTTTTTTGTCATGACTGAAATCCTTAACCTGTTAAGCTGAGATTAAAGTTATCTGATGGTGGTGTGATGTGTTGTTTAAGAATGTATATTTGGACTTTGTCTGGCATCTGAGTTCTGTTTCCATCATCAGATGGACATGATTTTAAGAGAATCCTAATTTGTAGGCTTAGGTGTAAGAGGTGGGGCAAAACATGAGACAAAAAGAGAATAAACTTCCAGAATGTTCTGGCTTGGCTTATGGACAAAGTTCAAACAAATAACCTTAAAAAATAACCTACTGTTGTCAGCTGCATGAAGTCCTCAGGGCATCATGGCATTTTGAAGCCAGTCCTGTTGCTTTTTGTGGGTAATGGCGTATCATGGTGGACTGGTTTCTGGACATTTTGAGAATGTTAGATGTTTTCATCTTCAAATCATTTGCCCAAATTGTGGATACTTTTTGGAGAAATCCTTTTGTGTGTGGAAACCTGAGTTTATTAGCCCCATATTTCCAATTTGTCCAGTGATATCTTAGTGCTTCTTCAAGGTTGGTGCCCTGGTTAGCATCCCACCTTGCCTGCCCCTTAATTGGGCCCTGCATGGGGGAGTGGAGGTATAGCTGTATGCTTTCTTAACCTTGCCACATGGTGGAGGCAGGTGGTTAGCCTCATGCTCTGGTTACTTTATCTACTTAGAAGAGACCCCCATAACCATTGGGTAATAGGGTTGTGGACCTCAGAGCCAGGCTGGACATGATGGTAAAAAAGAATCTCTCCCCCCTGTCAGGAATTGAACTCTGTTTATGTTCCAAACTGCAGATTTTTCCAAAACACTGCATCATGAAGGAGTACATGGTAATGTTATTAGCTGCTTGTTGTATATTTTGTAGCATAAATCAGTGGACATTCCACAGCATTGTGACCATTAATGTCTTTGCCTCAAGATGACATTCCATTCTGGTGGATCTGAAACTGTCTTGTGAGATAATAGTTCTCATAGTGGTGTTGACGAAAATTCAAATCTTCTACAGTGTTAACATTTACTGGTCAATATGCTGTAACATTCATTAACTCCGAATATATAGCACTGAATCTGAGGATGATTTGAAAATAATAAATTGGAAATGACGTAGAATGAAATGGCATGGCCAAATGTGTTATACTATCCTGAACTTTCTGGGAAGGCCTGAGGAAGACCATGGACATTCTCAGGATGGAAAATGTCCCAGCTGAGAGTCGAACTGGTCACCTTCTAAGTACAAAATCAAGTGTTGGCATATAAGCCAACTTGCTTAGTGTTGTAAACCAAAAAATCACTATGTGAATGTGTAAAAGAGTGATGTATGGCCTCAGTATAAATCTATCATTTTTTGTCTTTCCCTCCTTTCCACCACATCTATCATATTCCAGCATGGATGCTGTGATAAATCAACAAATGCACACAGATAAAATATGCTTTATCTTATATTAATATTCACCTATGTGCTGTGATTGCTTTTGTGACCATCATCAGGGCCCATATGATAGAGCATATTGTATCAGTGTGCTTTTTGTTGGTTTACTACGTAAGTGTAAATATTCTTTAATGCACGTATATGGAACACATAACATGGACTCGTGTAGTCCATATATTGCAGGCATGCTATTATAGGATCAGTGTCAGGTTTCTGGTCTCATAATTTTTCTTAAGTGGCTTGTTCCATGTATGATGCAGTGTATGCCCCTTTATCTCTTTATAGCAGGCCTGAAAAACCTTTTATGTGGTGTGGGAATCTTCGGAAAGTTTTGGTATGCCTGTAGACAACAGGAAATTCAATACCTGGAATGAGGAATGAATAAGTGTATACATAATTATATGTATAATTTTACCTGTGTGTTTTCCTATACATCATGTGCACTAAAGATGTATTGATAAAAATAGCAAAAATTTATAAAAATTGTAACAAACTTTGCCACTTTTAGTGAATATTTACAAAATTGAATTAGTAGTGTAATGGTACTTCACCATAAATAAACAGCTCCTAAGTTTTCACTATGACTGTGGTGTTCTGTTTCAGCTTGGCTAGGGTCAGGGTTAAAGATGTCTCATTTCCAAGTTTCTGTGGGCATTGTAACACTGTCATGGGTAATGTGTTGTCCAAGAGCTATCGGTTGAGAGGGCCTGCTGTATAGCATAGTGATAACTATGTGTCGGATGATTCAGCATTAAAATACTCTGCATTTTGCTCATACACTTTATTATGGTGTTTTGTGTGATGTGATGTTTGTATGATTATAACAGACAGTGATTATTTCCTTCACTGGTTTATTATTGAAATGGAGGCACAGTGTGTTTTTCTTGAGGAAGGGCTTGAAATTTTAGGTGCTCTTATGATTAATTTTTCCAGAATGCCAATAACTTTTGGATGATGGGCCCTTTCCTTTGGGACATTTGGTAGGAAAGTTGTGCACCTGAAGATCTTCAGAATTTATTTCTTTATACATTCAGACATGGTGGCTGTCTAAGGTTTTGTGGTGGTAGCAACAATTTTTGAATACTGAAAGTCTCTGGGACATGATGCCATGTTAACTGGTAGATAGTTGCCAACATTTGAAGGAGCTTGTTGTCTCTGTTTTTTGGTAGTCTAAGAAGAGTAGGCTAATGCAAGAAATGGTTGTATTATGTAGGTACAGAGTGGGTTAGGTGAGTGGCACAGTCATTTATTAGGGGGAGTGGTGCTGTGCAGTATACAGAGCAGTGTGTAGAATATTTCAGGGGAAAGGGGAGGAAAAATGCCCATGGGAGGAAGTAGAGCCAACTGAAGATAGAAAGGTGGCAGAAGAACCAAATTAATGAAGGTTGTAGGACGGAGAGCTTCAGTCTCTTGACCCTGAAAAGAGCTGTAGTGTTAGAGTTGTGTACCTTAGTGGTAAGGTGTCCTCTGTTCCTTCAGGGAGTGAATGAGAGGTTTCTGTACTATGCTTAGACCAGGCCATCCTCTCTGTCCATGTTGGTAGTATGGGTTGTTGCTGTTTGGTGTGCTGAAAAGCTGTGGGAGTGTCTTGTACTTTTATGTGTCTCTCATGTACATGACACATGCATTTTTGTTAAAGAGGAGAGACAGAGAGAGATAATTATTGCCTATTAATGTTGAACACTTTACACATGAATGTGAAAATTTTCATTTGTTCACAGTCATTACATCTTGGTATGTGGCTTCCTGCTGTACAAAAACTACTCTTGCTTATTTGCAGACATTATTTTATGACAGTGTTTTTAACTCTCTTGTCAGCATCGTGTATTGATTTGTTGATGAATGCTGATACTGTTCAGTAAAAAATCCAATGTTTTTGTGTTATCAGGTGTGAAGCACCCCAATATTATTTGTGATGGGTGTAAGAAACATGGCATTGCAGGGATGCGCTGGAAGTGTGCTCGCTGCTATGACTATGATTTGTGTACACACTGCTACATGTCTGACAAACATGACCTAGTCCACGTATTTCAGAGGTTTGAGACTGCTTCATCCATTGGGTAAGTAACAACAGCTGTGCTGTTCTGTATAGAGTGGAAACATATATAAATTAGGTGGTTATCATGATGTTGTGAATTAATAATACTGTATTGTGGCATGCAGTGCTTTGTGGTTTGGTACCTGCTGCCTATCTCTTCATGGTGAGCTGAATGGGGTAGAGGAAGTATGTGATATAGAGAAGGGAGAAACAGGGCCATGGCTGGTAATGAATCAGTGGAAATCAGTAGGCCCTGGAAGGACTGTGTTGTCAGAGGGCAGAAGAAGAGGCATGAAAGGTTTATAAAAGGGTTGAGGCTAGGAAATGAGCCAAGCAGGGAAGCAGTGATAAGTGCCACTCACACTTCTTCCTTTATTCCTAGTGATAAATGGTACATTTAAGGACTGGTGGTTTTCATTGATTCTCCTATAGTGTCAGCCCTTGTTTGACCTTGTTTGTATCATATATCATGTATTTATTTTTGGTTTGCTCTTCTACCTTGAAGATAGAGGCAGCAGGTTTCTTCAAAGTATTGGTGCATATCTATCAATCCACATGTTGTTACATCCAGGAGATTTAGTGTTAATGTGTTATGCAGTCCCCATGATGTCATTCCTGCCATACTTTTATATGTAACAAATTGTACAGAGTGATTTATTGGTTTAAATTGTTTATCTTATGTGTATTGACAGTGTTTTCATTGTAGGGTAGAGATGGGGCCCAGAAAAGGTTGTACCAAAGTGCAGATGAAGGGAATTTTTGTGGGTGCAAAAGTTGTGCGTGGTCCAGACTGGGACTGGAGCAATCAGGATGGAGGAGAAGGTAATGAGTAGACTCTTAAATGTAGTGCATGGTAGTAAAGTCGAGATGCAGTGCAGAAAAACAGAGATCTATTGAAGCTGTATTTTTTGTTTATAATGTACTTGGTTGAGTTGGTGGTTTCATAGCCATTTGTAACATTATGTAATGTCTTACACATTTCTGTAGTAACTCTGTAAAGTGAAGACCAGTATAGTGCACAATATGCCATGGAGAACAAATGTAACTTTAATATTCCTCTTTTACATTTGCTGTCTGTAACATAATGTGTACTGTGTTGGTCTTCAATGTAGAATTACTTGTACAGGTGCATGGTGAATCAGTTCAGTGCTGTAGTAGTATTCACAATTACACATGTACAAACTTTTCAGCAGATAGACTATACAGGTACCCAGCAAGTAGGGTAATGCTGGCATAAGTTATATTATGATACTGCTATTCTAATATCACTTGATAAGGCTGTTACAGTACCACATGTCAGAAGAATTACCTTAGTTACCTGAATGCAAGACAAGGTCTTTTCCTTAAATTAGGCACTTCAATATGTGAGGTAATCTCAAATTGGAATATAAAACGCTGAACTGGACCTTGCCAAACTGGATTGCTCAGAACTGGATCACGTGGAGTCAAACCAAGGCCTGCAGTGCCAAATCGTTACGTGAGATCTGTGCTCTTCTGAGATATTTTGTAGTGTAGAGTGGTAATTCCTTACCAGCATTTTGGGTCACCTTATTAAATCCCATCTTCAAGAAACAAGAAATCCAAAAGAGAAGAATGGAGCATGACTGAAGTTAACTGACACAGTCTTCTTTTTTTGGGACTCGTCCATTGTCTAATTTTTTAAAGAAGCGCAACATTTCAGAAGCCAGCTCTGTTTCCCTTTTTTAGGGAAAGAAGCACCTAACCTGATGGACCTCTTGGATTGAGTTATTTTTTACCACTGGCTACCATAGAAACAGTAACTTGTTAAAAATGTACCTGAGAACTGTTCTAGTCCAAGGGTAGTAACAGGAGAATGGCTTTTGAAAAATGAAAAATTTTCTGTGTGGCTAAAAAATAAAACCTGGACCAATCCATGACGCAAAAATCCAGAACACATATTTAAATTCTTAACACCATTAAAACCATTTGCAGAGAAAAATGTGATACTTCAAGGTTCAAGTAAGAATAGACGAAGAAATATAAATGTATTATTTAGTCAAGGTGGATCATAACTGCACGGCAGTGTATCTCACCAGTAATGATTCTGACGGGTTTTAAGAAGTGCTGTATGTCCAATGCAATGGATGAGACCGTTGATATGTGGAATGGCAATGGGGAGGATGCATGTGTTAAGAGTCAGTGTGAGGAAGATGAAGATACTGTGAAGATGGAAACAATGACGCTGATTGGTAGAGGTAGATAGAATCTGACAAGCTTTGTGTATTAAGTGTATGAAATTAATATTAATATCAAAGAATTTTGTGTATTACACATACAGTCGAACACAACTATATTTTACTTAGTAGTATAGTAGGAATACAACTACATGTTTCGGCCCTATATGTGGGCCATCTTCAGGTTGAGATTCAA
>Ga0123352_10012393_pt1 | contig 13482 bp, 9 predicted proteins | sample TergutLab28metaG_FD_89700 | JGI IMG/M metagenome (GOLD analysis project Ga0123352, IMG submission 89700) | Labiotermes labralis P1 segment gut microbial communities from Petit-Saut dam, French Guiana - Lab288 P1 | ecosystem: Host-associated > Arthropoda: Insects > Digestive system > Gut ...
ATATAAAACTTAATGTAATATTTCATATTTCTGGAAAAATGTACAGCTTCTGTTTATAATCAGAGATATTCTCATTTCAAATTTTTGTCATTCAGACAATTTAACACATGACAGAGAAGTACCAGGTGCATAACCTAGAAATACCTACCTTTCATTATAAGAAAGGTTTTGGTGATGATGATACATGACAATAATAACAATAAAATAACAACAAAAGGTACATCATATGGAAGGAAAAAGTAATACTAAATATTCAGTAATATGCACTAGAAAATGTAATTATACCGAAAAAAGGGCAGACCTGGGTGATTATAAATTATCAGTCATTTATGTTAACAAAACATGAAACAAATAAAATTATCAAGATGTCACGTGATTTACAGATCAAACAAAATTAACAATAATGATAATATATGGAAAGAACTAAATATTTATTCACCAAATGGAACAGCTGATGATTAGAGAGAAATATGGTTGACTCACCCCATTGTAATTGACAATGACAGATTCAGAAACTTACTGCTTCATTACAAAGCAAACAGGTAGAGACAAACAAAGACAGTTCAGGAGTTTGTTCAGAAGTCAGAGTAGGCTTATGCCTAATTTGTCGCTTTATGAAGATTAAATATAAAATTTGAATTTCTCATGGCAGGATCTTTTAAGAGTACTGTCTTCTGAGATGACACCCTGTAGCCAGGTATCAATTTACCATTGTTTCATATTAAATGACTGTCTCCATCGCTAGAGCAGATGATAAAACATGTATTAGCAAATGTTTTATTCCACAGTGCTCTTGTTTGCCCATAGCCTTACCCAGAAATGCACAAATTTTCCAAAAATCTAGTAGCCATTTCAAAATTCTAAGACACCAGAATTGTGATATGCAGCAAGTTACAATACTTGGCACCCATAAATATTAGATGCCAGCATACAAACATTTCTCACCACAGTGATCTGGTGCCTGGGATTTTTAGAATCTTACAGACAAAATTCCAATGTGTCTAACAATATAATTATGCCATTGTTTAAAAATAACCAACACGATGTCACTTGTGACATCGTGTTGGTTATTTTTAAACAATTACAATGATGCACGGAACAATGAATGTAAAAAAAATAATTATGCCAGTTTGTGGTTCAGTTTTCGCAGATGAATTTATATTAACTTTTTTCCTCTGTCCAATGACCAGGATGTTATTCAAGGAGTACATACAACAAATCAAACAAGTATCAGCATCATCCATACAGAGCCTTGGCTACAGGGTGAATGAGCATGATGCCTTTAACAAAAAAGAGATTTCTCCTTCTCCAAAGCATATCGAGTTGTGGGGACCACATAGCCTCCCACTGATGGGTACCCAGCATAAATCAGTTAAGGCATAAAGGAGAGGTCAAGAATGTGTGAAACTATGCCACTCCCACATTTCCCTTTACAGCAAGGTCCTTAATTATGCACAGACAACCCCATTAACAAAAATTCATATACTGCATCCTGTTGCATTTAAGATTCAATAAATACATTTTAATCCTACATAACATGTTTGACGTAACAACTTAAGTCATACAATATTGTGTTCAGTTAATATATCACCAATAACTGTTTATAACATATGATAATGATGACAGCAAATCAAACTCCTTGAGAAATATTAAACTAAAGCCTCAAAGAAAAGGTTTGAGCTTCTCAATGTGGCAACTGTGAAGATTCCTGGTACTACATTGTGGTATGTAGTACCATGTAGTCTGGCAGAAATGTACAGACATATATCCCGAAGATGGAGCCAGTTCCTCCGAAATACAATATCTGCAAGACTAAACAGCATCAATTCCAGAAAATGGTAAGTCAGAAGGAAAAAGATAATGAAAAAGACTGCTAAACAGAAGAGAAGTCCGCTTCACATGTAACAACAACAAAAGAAGAGGCCAACTGGCCCTTGTTTTGAAGAGGTTAATGATAAGGAAAATAATCCATACACAGAGTCAGCTGACCTGCAGCTAACTTTCATTTCATTCTATAGCATTTTACTGACTAAGAAAAGGTGTGCAAGCTGTGTAAAACAACACTCAACAGGCCTCAAGAGATTATTATAAAAATTCTGATACAACTGCCTTACTGAGTTTTTTAAAAGGGCACACACTGGTTAAATGTACATCCTAAGACAGTACATGACAATGAACATTCTAAAAACCTTAGTTTGGTTATAAATCATCTAACTTGCTGAAATTTGAAGAACTGAATTTCTTCTTCCATCTGATGTATGAGGAATGTCTACAGGTCCAGTATCTTACATTTAAGACAAAAATTCTGAAGATGGAGGAAAGGAAAAGATAAATTTACAGTTTGACCACACAAAATACATTGTATTTTGTTCTTACTAAGAGCTGTGGCAAGCCTTAAAGACGCGTATATGCAGTGATGAAACATGGCCCAAAACATTTAATACTGACAGACAGAAATTAAATCATGTAAATTTCAACTGCCATAAGAATGGTAAAAGTTAGATAGTGTAGTCACTACAGTGACTAGGCTATTAGCTGGATTACCAAGGAATTTTAGTTCAATTCCTGCCAGGGGCAAGAGATTGCTCCTCTTCTGCATTGTCCATACTGGCTGTTGAGTCCACAGTCTCCTACTCAGCAGGTAACAGGGAGTCTTTCACCAGGGGTAAGGTGGCTGGGACATAAAGCTAGCCTCTCATTTTTATCTATTACCAAGGTTAAGTGCATAGTGCTAAACTCCACTCACCCATATGCCTGCACAGCATGTACAGAGACATCTTTTAAATTGTAATTTACCATAATAATGGTAACTGTGAATATCACATTTCTCTGCACTGTCTCGTACAACCATGTTCTCTCTTTGCTTAACATAAACAATAATAATCATTAAAAAAATACTATTAAGTACACAGCTTCAGGGAAATACAGCTGAAATTAAAGTGGCTGACAGGAAGGGGATCAGCCATTACATAATAAAAAATTTTAACTGAACATAACACAAATCATTTTCAGGTCGTCACACAAATTGATTAAAATGAGGTACCTTCAACAATAATATATCATATAAACTTACTTGATGTATACAGAGGATCAAAATATAAGTGGAAAAACATTTTTTGTTGTAAACCTCTTTAAGTTTTCAACTTAATATGCAAGGCTGTAGTGACAGCTTTCAAGGTGAATAAATGTACTAAAATCCCCTGGAGTGACCAGCCACATCACAGTTCATGTTACAATTTAAAGCTGTTTGAACATTCAAAAACTCTTCATTTGCCAACAGAGTGTATTTAAGTGTTTCAAATTATTCTTGAAATAATGCTATTTCCCTAACATTAAACAGCTCATCACTGCAATAGAGATAGACTGTACTCTCTGCAGTAAAAACTGAATTTTTGTATACGATTTACACAAATTTCAGAGTTCAAAGGGTAGTGGTGTGGCTCAGACAGTTAGACCTTGGCCTCTCACCACGGAAACCCAGGTTTAATCCTGGGCTAGTCCATGTGAGATTTGTGGTGTACAGTGTTACTGGGACAACAGGTTGTGTCAGTGTAGTTCAACTCTCCCTGTCAGTATCACTGCACCACTGGTCCACACTCACCACCTCTATACTACCCTCACCAGAAAGACATGCAGGTAAAACCTGGGAACCTTCAAACACAGCTACTGGGGAGCAATGGACGGAAAAGTACTTTCATATTGTAATGCAGACTTCAAAGGGTTAAAAACCCATGTGTTGAAGTCCTGTTTGTTTCCATTATCACAACCTATGTCAGGAATGACCATAAGTCACTGACACATACATCTTAGTCAACATGATGACCCTTGCTTTACTAAGAAAGCTGAGGGCCATCAAATTCAGCAGTCATCATTCCCATTTACGTCTGATACCCTGTTGCTTAGCCTGATAATAACCTACTACATGTCCCATAGTCTTGATCTGCCACTGTTCCGCCTGACTCAGCCATGCCATGGTTTAGGCAAACAGCTGCAAGCCAGTCCATGTGGGATTTGTGACACAAGGCAGGCCTACAACAGAGTGTTCTCAGAATACTTCAGTTTCCATCTGTCAGTTATCATTCCACTTATGATCCATATTCATATTTCATTCACCTATCATTGACCCTATAGGTAGTATAGTCTTAGCAACAGACAGCACTGTTAAATCAAATACTTCTTTCACCTGTTCTTTAAGCAGACTACAGTTTATCCCATTTGATGTCATATAGCCCATCTTTGTCAGCAGTGTTGTAAAGATCTGAAGTGGGGTTCCAGTTGTGGCTCAGGAATAAGGGACAAATGTTTCAAATTTATCTGTGATTTTAATCACTCACCATACTAAACCTGACAAAGACAAAGCAATTCTCCAAAACACCAGCTTTTAACTCCACTCTGATGCAACTGATTGCCCCAGAAGATTTTAATGCAAGGTCCTATTGAGTAACCTCTTAGCTGTAATGTCTTTTTCATTACCTTGGTAGTGACTTCTTTAAACTTCAATTTTAAAATATGGATGGCTAGTCCCTCCATAAACTATGTAACACAAATTTTAGAGTACATTATTTTATCAATATCTGAACAAACAGTGTACATCAAAATATGGAATAAATTAAAGTAGGACCTATTTTCCCTCACTACTTCTAAGACCCCTGTAAGGCTTGTTTGAACTTTCATACATTTGTACACATACAATAAGGCAGTTCATTCACACATAATTTTAATATTAAACAGAAACCAGCATTATTTTAAATCCACTCATTTCCACATTTATTCATCACAAAATTCACCATGTACAACGCAAGTAGCGGACTTTCTCACAGAAAGCTGCTGTGGCCTCCAGCCAATGCTGGCAGACTGGAGTCAACACAGTTGACCCACAGATTTGCACACACAGAATGATAAACATGGCCACCATACTCCAAATGACTAGTATTTCTGCCACGGTCTGTCTTTGCACCACTACTGACATCCAACAGACAAACGCCACAGCACATGGTTGGGTCACAAACTAAACTGTTTCCATTTTCACAGTCTGCAACCAAATCCATCTCCAGATCAACCTATAAAGATTCAACACAATGCATCAATTAATGACCATCCAGTATTAAGGTGTTAAGTGATTCAACACTACACCAACAGTGAACTGCCTTCACTGTCCTTGATCAACTTATTCAATCTACAAATTACTTATTTATGCTGTATTCATTTAATGACACTTTCAGTAGCCCATATTATACAGTATCACATGACAGGACAGTTGGTCAATAATGAATGGTGTGTAAAGAAACAGTAGTGGTCTGATTTAAGGTGCAGTTTTGATATTTGCCTGATTAACATGAGGAAAAACACAATAAACCTCTGTCACAATAGCCAGCCATTGAGTTGTAATTTGCATCTTCCATAACTTCCACAATACAAAGTATGAGCCAGCCTGCCAATATCTGCAGTACATTTAGTTGTGCCAGTGCCCTAAATGTGAAATAAATAATTATTTATACAGATTCAAGCCTTCTAGAATGAGACGCCATCTCGACTGGTAAACACCGATGTTTCTGAGAAGCTTACTGCTTCCATACTCCATGTCTAAGCAATCAAAAAGGTGCCACTCTTTCGACTGCTGAGATTGTGAAGATGGAGGTACCTGGCTCCTCCAAAATATCAGTCAACATTTATTGCTTAACATGGTATCATATCCCACACTTGAATTTTCATAAGCACTGCTCTGAGAACCTCAAATCTGAATTATTTTTAGTTTTCATCTCACTGCTAGAGACATTTCGATGATTCTAATTTGAATGGTGTAGAAACTAAGCCTTTCATACACACTTTTTACAACTTTTAAGAATGTGCAGTTGTGAGGCCACAAAACTTCAGCGTTCCTCCTAACTTCAGTTTAGCAGAACAGTGACAATAAGCTGCCGATATTTACAGCAACATGACATGCCAGTTATACTCTAACCCTTCAATGCCAGAAGTATGTAACCAGTGTCCTCTGCAAAAGTCCTGTACTTTAAATGGCCACCCATTACTTTTCATGTTCTTGGCCCACAACTTTAGGTGAAATTAAGGGTTCTAACAGTCCAAATGCATGTTGACTAAAGTAACCTTTTGGTGCCAAAACATTAACAAAATCAGTCAGATTGTACAGCTTCAGTGCCAATGAAATGATAAAAGCCACATCATAAAACAAGAGAAAATTATGGTGAAGAAGAATTAGTAAGCACAAACAATGCTTGAGGTTAACTTTAAATGCAGTGTTGTGAGTAGTTCAGACTGTATAGCATCAAACAATAACAGTGAATAATGACTTGTAAAGGATATGGGTAAAAGCAGTCATGACCTAAACAGTCCTGTGTCATGGCCCTCAACCAAACAGGGACCAAAGCATTACTATGACATAACAACTGCCATAAGGAAACAGTGGAAAAACAAGTTACGAAAACATTAAAGTTTACCTCCCATTTTCATACAGTAACGCTTAGAAACTGTGACAACTTTTATTCTTTCACTGCAAAGCTTTCCTCAATTTTGGTGGTTATATTACTTACAGGTATCTCTGCCTTCAAGTAATATGACTCCAAAGATGACCAAGCACTATCAATATCTGCTAAAAGTGGGTCTAGCTGCTTGTACTCGCCAGTATTTCCTAATTGTTTGTATGAGCATTCCACTCTGTGGCTTACACCAGCCACTTCTAGCAGATCTGAAATAAACAGAAATTACAACAAACATGTAGAAGTACAAAAATGAACTTACATGTCATCATCCCACTGTGCTCTATTAAACCACATTAATCACATGTTCCAAGTAACACAACTTCAGGAAATAGCTTTTCATTCTACCTTATTCACTATGACATTACTCAGCCTGTCTTCCAGGCACCATCAGGTAGTTAATTTTCAATTGCATAAAAGGAATATTTATGAAAAGGAGTTAAATATTCTTGTTTTTTTAACTAATTTGAATTATTCTATTATTACTACAATATTGAAAATAATATTTTATTAATGGATATGGTAAACATTAGATGTGAAGGAAAGGCCTCTACCTAACAGTCCTTTTATGCAACTGCAAATTAACTACCATATAATGGCCAGAAGACAGATGGAAACATGTTGCAGTGCATACAATTGAACGGAAAGCTATTTCTTGAAGTTGTGTTACTTGGAACATGTGATTAAGCTGGTTAAATCTACAATGATTTCTAACAAATACATATTAGCATAACTTGATGAAAAGATCAGGGAAGGGAAAACTCCCATTTATACTGACACTAAGAGAGCATTACTAAGGAACAACCAACACCACAGCTGAGTCCTTCTTCAAAAGTTACCAATTGCTTCCCTACTTGGTAATTTTCGTGCCTTTTTTGGGCCCTGAGCATTCCTCATTGCTGTCAGTTCCAGTGGGTTTTAAGAATGGTAACAGATCCAGTAACACAAACTCTGTTATTTATTGTTTATATGATAATGGCCAAAGTTAAGAAACCTAGTAATCCTGAAAGTTCAGTGCTGTGTGCACAAGCATCCAACCTCGATTCCTGTCCTGAACCAGACAATTACTTACATACTCCACGAGTGCACAGGGCAGAGTCCTTCTTGAAAAGCTAATAGTTCCTCAGCTAGTCATGGAACTTCCGGCATATTATGGAACCCAAAGGTTCATTACCACGTTAACAACAGCCTGCCACTGGTGTCTATACTCAGCCAAATCAATAATGTCCATGCCTGCCCAACTGATTTATAAAAGATCAATTTTAATATTATCTTCCCATCTATGCCCGGGTCTTCTAAGTTGTCTCTTTCCCTCAGGTTTCCACACCAAAACCCTATATGTACTTCTCTCTCCCCCATACATGCCACATGCCTGTCCATTTCACCCTTCTTGATCTGATCACCAGACTTATATTTGGTGGGGATTACAAATCATAAAGCTCCTCAATATGCAATTTCCTCCAAACATTTCTTTGGCCCAGATATCTTCCTCAGCACCTTCTCTTGAGCATCCTCAGCCCACATACCTCCTTCAACATGAGAGACAGAGTTTAACATCCATATAATACAACACACAGACTTATAGTTCTGTACAGTTTCATCTATATGTTTCAATAACGAAGAAAGATAGCAAAAAATTTTAGACCGCATGTTAGCAGGCTTTGCTGAACTCAATCTGTTCTAAATTTCTTCATGAACACAATACTGATGTTTTAATGTCATTCCCAAATATTTCAACTTTTTCACACTGTCAAAGGTTTTATTAGCCATCTTCATGTCACGAATTTGTCCCACATTCTGCACATGGCACAAGATTTTCGCCTAGAGCAGAGTTGCCTAACCCTTTTTTAGCTTAGTGCCACTACCACTATTGTGGACTTGTTAGTGGGCAGCATGTGTAAAAATCAAAATAAGTTTTACACCTAACCAGTGTAAATGATGCAAATATACATCTGGTCATGTTCTGTAATAAACAAACAGTACTGTATTACATTACCTACTTTAATAACAGAAAATATTATTTTTATTAAAAGTTCTTATCATAAACACAGAAACTGTCTTTTACCTGTAAAACCAAAATGTCAGTGTGAGACTTGACAATGCTTCTATGAAAAAAGCTCCCAGTGTCAAGCACAATAGATGAATTCTTGATTTTAAGCTTTCACCATGTTCTATATGTAATACGTTTTCTTTTGGGTAATTCCCCGGCATCTGAGTTCTAATAGCCGATGTTTCGGAACCCTCTATCAGTTCCATCTTCATAGGCAGGTGGATGAAGTATATTTCATCCACCTGCCTATGAAGATGGAACTGATAGAGGGTTCCGAAACGTCGGCTATTAGAACTCAGATGCCGGGGAATTACACAAAAGAAAACATATTACACAATAGATGAAGTACCAACATGAATTAAACCCCCTCAATAACTGACTGATCCACCATCTTGTCAACATTTCAAATACTTCATTCTGGAGAACACTTGTTCACAAAATAGGAACTGCCAATTAGTGAAGTCATGAAAACTTCATGTGTGTTTATGCCCAGATACCATTTCCTGTGAAACATATTCTTTTAAAAGTTCAATGAAGATAAACTGTTTAACTTTTCATTCAAGTCAGACTCATACTGAAAATCAATAAATTTAATTTGCAGATTTTCTGCACCCCCATCTATGGAGAATGGAGTATAAAAGAGACTGGAACACAACAATTTTTTTTGCAGTCCTGGAACCTGGTGTCAGATTCTTCCCCTCACTCAGATACAATTCTAATGTTCTTTAATTATGCTTCAGCAGAGTTGTAAAATAAACAGAGTTTTTGTGTTTTACACTATGATACCCAAAGTGTAATTTTATTGTGAGAGTCCTGATATGACAAAACACAGCATTAATTAAATGAGCTTTATCCTGGAGCTGTGTTTAATTCATTCAAGTGGATAGGTATATCCACAACAGAGGTGAATCCCCACATCCACTCACCATCACTAAATCTGGCAAATGGTTTTCCTCTTGCTGCCACATAAGTTTCTACTGCATATTTATGACTGAACACAAGTCTCTACATTTTCTCATGCCTGAGCCACCAAAACTCAGAGCACTGCACAACATCTTTGAATTCTGCCTCCAAGTTGTTCAATAAACCCCGAAACTCACTGTGGCTAAGGCATTTGGAACTGATGACGCTGACTACTTTAACAATGACTGTTATTAAACTTGAAGCCTACAGAGACTAAGTACAAAGGTTCTCTTGGAGGATTAAACAATGGTACTGCACAATACAGTTACTTCCAAATTTATGTGCCTCATCTTGCATTAACCAAACTAACCGCTCCCATCTCCCTACCACTGCAGGGGCTCCATCAGTTGTTGCACCCAACACAGTCATCAAATTCAAAATGAGTCGGTTGAAGATTCCATTTACACCCTCCAGTAAATCACTGGCTTTTGTGGTGCTTTAAGTGGGATGACAGCAGCCTTTTCTTCATAATATTAAAATCTTTTATCAGCCAGTGTCACTGATACCTGTACTTTCACCAAGTGCCAGTAAACAACACTTGAAATTGAAGCTTCCAGTTTTAAAGTGTTCTCTCCACTGGTGGCTGACTGGTGGCAAAACACAGCCTGCCATGATAAGCTTTTTTCAGAAAACAGCATTTCTCTCACAGTATATACTATAATATCAGCAACACGTTACAAAAATTCTTTAACAATTCCACCATCTGAAAATGGTAACAATATTTTGGTAATGATTTCAAGTTCTGCACACCTCACTTTGAAAAATGATTCCAACAGGTAGAACATATTCTTAAAAAGCAATTGGTGTTCCTGAAAATTTACTTTATTTTGTGTACACCTTGTCGTCATGAAATTGGCCTTTAAATTTTCCAAATGTTTAGTGTTGTAAGGTCTCTTAAGACTCCCTAAGAACTGAAACCACTTCATTGCACACCCAATAAACTGGCTTGGCCTTCATTGCAAGGAAAAGCAAAGGTTCATCCACCTCACTTGAAAAGTCCTACAAATATCAGAAGTTTTCCTTTCCTTACTTGATTCAGAAGCCGTGTTCAGCAGTTAGGTATTTGTATCATTAGTTAAAATTAACTGACTAGAGGCAATATTGTGTAATTTTTATGGTATGCACACACACACACACACAATTTATAGTTGTAGTGTTGGGCTACATTACACCACTTGGCAGTATGCGGGTTGTACACCCCTGTCCTTGCTGGCAAATGACAAAGCTTCTGTATTTCTTTTTATAGTCTGTATGTTCTTGCCAAGTCAAATAACATTATCCATGTAGGTCAGAAGCCTGATATATCCCATTCAGTTTCAATGCCTACTGGTTTTCCTGAACCTCCCTAAACACTTATCTAAGGCAAAGCTAAGCAGCAGTGGTAACAAAGCATCGCCTTGTTTCAGACCATTCTTGATAGGAAATGTATCAGACAAATGTGTTTCTATCACTAAAACACATTTTTATTAACCCATCCTAGTGATACCAAATTCAGTAAGCATATTATACAAAACCTCCTTCACTGAAATGTTGGTTCTCTTGAAATCTATAAAGAGGAGAACTGCCTTATTTCATCTGCATTTCTTCTCAAGTATTAGATGAATGCAGAGGATGTGATCTGTAGTTGAATGCAGAATATATGATCAGTAGTTGACCAGTTATGTAGAACTCCACACTGATAATCCCCATTAACATGGTCTACAAATGGAGTTAATTTTTACAGAAGAATGTTCGATAAAGTTTTGTATGTAGCTGTGTTATTCCTCAACAGTTGCTACAGTTTGTGTCATAATCTTTCTACGAACATGCACTACAATTCTCTGCCCACTTTTTTATGAAAACTAACAGAATTTTTATGGTACTCAGGGAAGTTATCAAATACCTACTCCGGCTTTTCATAGAAACTGTCCTTTGAATCATCATGAGTCAATGCGAGTGCATTCATAACAATAATATCACATCACTTACCTCTTAGTGCTATATATATATGACATCCTACCACCAACAAATTCTAATCCCTTAATGGCTGATATGAATCTCCCATATATATAAAAAAAATCTTGTCCCTAATTTATAACTTTCATTTCCTTTTCCATCAAACAAAGTAAACTCCTCTGCTCCTCCAGTGCTTCCTTGTCCCACCCAACTTCCAGAACTCCCACTAAATCTAATATGGCCTTCAACAATTTTTTTGCCACTATGTTCAGTGACTCTGACCTGTAAAAGCTCCTCACACTCCAACTTCCAATTCTCACATCCTTTTTCCTTTGCTTACATCATTCCAAAGGATATGTCCAAGTCCAAAGCTTAGTTACATATTGTCCAATATGTTAAGGTTACAGTGAAGAGAAGCTAGTACATCATCCAAAACTCACACCTGTGTACCATGCCTTGACAGATGTCTCCATCTGTTCAATGTACTTTTTCAGCTACCCTCCACTTACAAAGTATAGTGTTATAAAAAATACCGGTGATTACTTCTGCCACACTTGTGCCTTAAGTGACTCATCTTTTAGCTTCATTCTCTTTTCTCTGCTGTCAAAGTAGAGTAGTATATGCCTTACAAGGTTCATGCATGTATCATTACAACAAAGGCATTCAGGAAGATATGCAGACAGTAGCAGTTTGAAAGTGTTTGCAGGTTTAATTGCTTTTGGATTTTCAATTCTAGAGTCATGAGATGATGGCACAAAAAATGCTTCTGCTTAATTATCTTAGAAATCATAAGGAACAACTGAGAAGACACATAACCCAAATACTGCAATGAAACAACAGTCTTACTATGCAAGTAAGCTTTTCCCTCTACAGATCCAATCACTTCATCCAGCACCTCTCTAGATGATACACTGTTAAACGTTCCAACAGCTGACTGAAGCAGGGCCAGGCAACTTTGAAGGCACCGTTGCCACTCACTCAACTGACGATCAATCGCCTGAAATGTAACACAGATATTGAGTCACCACTGCATAAGCCAACTAACTCCATGCAGTAAAAGTCCTCTTATTCATTTCTTCATTCTTGGTTTGTATAATAACACTTTCAAGTGCTCAAATTATGAGCCATGAGTGACAGCTTAATACATTGTAAAGAAGGTAGACAGAAGCAAGCAACCTCCACTGACATAGAATTTTCCCAAAAATACACAGGGAAAGCATGAAAATCCTCAGTCACAACTGCCAGTCTCTGGGTTCAGACATCAACTCTGAGCCTTACTTTCATAAATCCCCACCGAATTTGATATCACTGAATATGTCAGTGTTGGTCATAACACTATAAACCTTCTCGAGTCTTATCAGAGTTCAATTCATGGCGTAATAAAATAGTTTCAAGACTGAATTTATTTTTCCAAAACAATAACACTTACTAAACAGTGCTGACTTATAGAGTGAGACCAGCAATTGTGCAACCATTCAAAACAATCTGTGAAGTGCATCACTTGACACTTGGTAAAGGCATTCTGCAATTTTGCATGAATCACGCTGACAACATTAATCCTCCTTCACATTAATGCCACCTCAAACTTTGGAAAAAAAAGAAGTCACATGGCACTAAATGTGGTAAGTGGGGAGGCTATGCAATGACTGTCATTTTGTCTTGAGCAAGAAATTCATACAGACAAAGTAAAGCATAAAGCTGCGGTACAGGAATTTGGCAGTAATATGATGCATGTTCAGACAGTCCTTCCAAATGTTCGCAACTGACTGAAATAAAATTCCCAACCATATCACATAAACACCAACAAATGCAATCACACATTATTAAAACACCTCTTGTTTTTATATCGATATACATCATTTGCCTGTCTGGCATCAATAAACTTTATTTTGTTCATACCTGTGTACGAATATCACTAAAAACTAAACTCCGTGGCCTTAGTCCGCACGCGAACTATACCGACAGAGCGGCCGCTGCCGGTCGGCGAAGTTAGTGCCAACTTTTGCGGATAGAGGGGTGTCACGTGGTCAGCGCAACGGG
>Ga0123352_10012394_pt1 | contig 13481 bp, 5 predicted proteins | sample TergutLab28metaG_FD_89700 | JGI IMG/M metagenome (GOLD analysis project Ga0123352, IMG submission 89700) | Labiotermes labralis P1 segment gut microbial communities from Petit-Saut dam, French Guiana - Lab288 P1 | ecosystem: Host-associated > Arthropoda: Insects > Digestive system > Gut ...
CAGAGTGTGTGTGTATATATATATATATATATATATATATATATATATATATATATATATATATATATATATAACCTGATATTGTACATGTCAGTACTGTAGATGTGTAAATTGGATTGCAGATTTATCATTTACATCTACGTGACTATTTACGCCTGAAAAGGGGCTTTCCTTTTTGTTACATTCTTGCAAAGGAACGTTTTCTTCCTGCCCTACAATAATACATCACGCGTGGCAGGTGTAAACTGCCTACCGTCACATCACATTCATTTCGCTGAGATGTCGGATACCGCCTGCTTAGGAAAACATCTAGTGAAGCGACTCGGGCAGCTGACACATCCGCTACCTTCCATTTTCAGGAAGTCTCTCCAAGAATAGAGCAGATTACTGTAACTTCATTTTAATTGATGACTTGGAGAGTAAACACGTAAGGAGCTTAGAAAACTAAATTATTTCGAAGTCATGGTTTGCTACTTTATTGACACGCTGTAACACATTGCCACCTTGACTACATGCGTAAAGTTAGGCGTTTGTGATATGTGGGGTATGGAGTGTAACTAGCAACATACATCTGCTTGGCAAAGAGATGCAGCTTCAAGAGAATGGCGAAGGATGTCCACATTTCACCAGTAACCTTCACGGCACGTATATCTTTTTCTGTTGGGATTCCTGGCTGCAAATAGCCTCTTTGTAATTGGTTAATTATAAAACGTGTTTACTCTGCAAGAAAAAGCGTTTGTGCATATACATGACGAGTTCACATGTTCTCTACTGTCCTTCGGACATTATTTCCAAATGTAAATGGTCTCGGATTTATTGACGTACCGAAAATTTAAGTTTAATGTGTCAATGCTTGCTGTTGTATCAAAAGGCGGAGAGAGGTTTGCTGTCAGTTGCCACTGCTCTGAAAAAGAAAGCTTTTGTTTACGATGTTCTGAAAATGCAGGTTTTATTACGGTGTGAATAAAATGTTTGATGTTACTGAATTAGCATGAACGTAAAAGTGTAGTGAAGTGAAATGAAGTGAAGTGAATTGAAAGGGGGGGGAGGGGAGGGAGGGGGGGGGGGGGGGAACGAGACTTCATGGGAAAAGTTTATATGAGTAGTAAAGTGGTGAGAAGTGAAGGGTTGGGGTGAAAGCGTGAGTACAATATGTGTGGGGGAAAAATACTAGAAACTATACACATTACTACCTTGGTGTTGTTTAGCTTTTGTACATGTTGCATTTTAAGATGTCTTGTGTGTATTGTTGTTAGTTGTGTGTATTGTTGTCTTCTTATGTATATTTGCTGCACTATGTGTGTGTGTGTTGCTGTTTTTACTTTAGATGCCGGACTGCTGGCTAGAAGTCAGTATCCGGAAGGTCCTGCGACCGGACACAGGTTTTTCTCGGTTTCCCTGTGTCTATAAGCAAATGCTGAGATGGTTCCCAAGATTCCAAGTTGCCACTACATGCTTCTCATGTAGCCCTCACGACTTAAATTTATTAGTAACAAATTTCATATTTTGTTTACATGTAAAATAACCACTGCCACCGGGTAACAACCCAATTGCAGTTAATAATAATAATAATAATTATTATTATTATTATTATTATTATTATTACTTTCATAACGTATTATTTGTACGAAGTGCGAAGTTGTATCTGTCAAAACTGACGTTTCCTTTATTCACAAAATATTAAGTGGATTTTAATTATGATCTTGTTGCATCGTCACCGCGTACTTATTACGAACTATAACTGGCCAAAAAAAACCAGCAGGGAAGATAGGAACACTGAAGGGACTTTTAAATCATGTGTGATATAACATCTCATCTGGCTTGGGAATATAACTGTTTTATAGTTTAGTAATACCCACTAACATTAATTGTTATCCGTAAAGACTGCCCTGCAGGGCCGAAACATGTAGAAGAGTGGGATATTATTGTGTTTACTGTGTTCCTTTTTTTTTAAATCAATTATAATTTTAATGAAATTCTTCCTTAGGGGGTATACACTACATGATGTCTGCGCGAATCGCATTTTAGTTCATGTAGGTCAATTATAAAGGCTACTCTAAAAGAAACTCAAATCTGTTTATTGTACATACTTTCTCGTAAACGGCTTTTAGCACACGGCGTTGTATGTAATAAGACATGTACAGGCGATTGAGAGTTACAAAGATTATTTGAAATTTTTAGAAATTGTAAATACTTAATTCAACAGAAGAATATCCAGTTATAATCCTAGCTCTTATGAGTGAAAGTAAAGCAGTCCAATTACAGGCCTGGGGGTGGCCCAGGGGCTTCCAGTAAGTTAAGATTCCCAGATTTCATGACAACGGCACAGAATGATGCTAAAGTTGTCAGCCTTACACACCGGCCGCCTTTACCGCCAGGAAATGCTCCTGGTACTCATTTCTGTTAGACGCTGAGTCGACCCCAGGGCCATAGTGCGATCGGAAGGATTTTATACCAATGAAAAATTCCAATGGCACCAGCTGGGATCGAACCAGCGACCTTCCGATTTGTAGCACAGCACCTTAACCACTGTGCTACCGCTGTCAACTCTTATGAATAGGTTTACATTTTTATCGGCAACAGTACGAAACTGGCCGCTGTGTTTCAATTTATCTGACTCTGTTAATAGAGTGGGGATTGGTCGTTGTAAATTTACAAATTTCCATTGAGAAAATAATGGAAGTTATTTTACTCAATTATTATACCAACTACTGCATATATATATAATTTATAAAATTCACATTAAAACATTAAAAACGCTGCCACAATACCCAACCGGTACAGCGAAATTAATGTGACATTTTATAGTGTGACTTTAGCAAGGACGATACAGCTCCCTGATGATGGTGCTAGGACCGATACATGTCGGAGCGTTTTTAATGTTTTAATGTGTAAATTTTATACATTTTATATATTTGCAGTAGTTGGTATAATAATTGATTAACCCTGACACTATGTTCTTCCCTCAATGTGAACGACCAAGTTTCACACCCATACCAAACAACAGGCAAAATTATAGTCCGTGGACGTATGTGATCCCATTGTAAGGCCGAGACTCAAAAATTGCAACACAGAAGAATCCGAAAGTTTCCAGTGGTAGAAGATTCCGACTCGGCTATTCGCGGCTTCATACCCCAGCCACACAATTATTTCAGCAGCTCTGGCATTTTCGTATGAAATAATCGACTAGTCCAACACAATCGAGTATAATACCTAACTTTTTAATGTGACTTTTCATAGTGTAACTTTAGATAGGCGATACGGCTCCCTGATGATGGTCCTAGGACCGAAACATGTCGGAGCGTTTTTAATGTTTTAATGTGAATTTTATAAATTTTATATATGTGCAGTGGTTGGTATAATAATTGAGTAACTCAACAACATGCACGGTGTAACGACGAAAACAAATGCAAGTTATTATTCGCCAACACGTAAGCTTGTGTAATATATTCAGTGAAGATCATGTTGTGAGAGTGACGGGAAATAGCGACTTAAAGTCGGGTAAAGAAGATGGATGAAGTGAAGGGGATCATTCTGTTGGGAGAGACCTGTTCTATACACTATTTAAATCAGTGACATTACACATTTAATTATGTGACGAAGAGATATACTTTAATCATGACTGCACGATTTGCGTCAACAGCAAATGAACATCCAGGCCCTTCAGGCAGATAAAGCTGCACTGAATGCAACACTGCACATGCAAAAGTAAAAATAATAACATAATATAAGGTAGAATATTTAGACTCTTAAGTTTGTGTGATGTGTCTGGAAAGCAGCGAGTGCTTTCGTTCTGTGGGAACTGCCTTCAGCGAACAGAAACTTACATAAGGAGTGGTTCGTTTACCGTCTTCTCTGTACACCGTAAGTGTTTTAACACCATTCCAGACTAGCTTTTACATCCTTTTACTAAACAAAAATACAGTTTGATTCTAGGATATAACATAACATTCGGCTTTCAATCTTTTATAACAATGCAGGGCAACAGATAAAGTTGTATTGGCCACAAATTAAAGAAAAATAATTTTTTTAATCTGTTTAGTTGTCAATATATATATATATATATATTGACAAATAAACATATTATATATATATATATATATAATTGCACAGTCCAACATAAATTTTTATTAAGTACTTACAATTAAAAAATAATTAAATCATTTTTATCAGCAACATGTTTCGGCTCCTCTTATACAGCCATCTTCAGGCTGAGCTCTAGAACGTGTTATATACTATTAGCAATGCTTTATACAATACGAGTTCTCGTTTACATTTTATTAATTTATGTTATGAATTAAAAATAAATGTAATTACAAATGTAAAATAAATAATAATGTTAAATATTATAATTAATAGAATTGTAAAATTCTGGGGCTCAACCTGAAGATGGCTCTATAAGAGGAGTCGAAACATGTTTGCTGTTAAAATGATTTAATTATATTTTAATTGTAATTACTCAATAAAAAGTTGTGTTAGAATGCACAATTGTATATATTCTGTTGATTATTGAACACAACGGGGATGTCTTGTCTCACCTGACAACTGTTAAGTTGTGAATATGAAAAATGTATCCGGCAATTGCAAGGGAGGACACCACGCGAAAGACTTAGACGAAGAATTTTTTAATGTCACACGTGAGGGTGTGAACTAAATTTGTCTGGTTAAAGGTAGAACTGAGCGCTGGGATTCTTGAAAATGCCGTATCCCGCCTTCACATTACGTACGTTATGATAGGGTAGCCTCTTTTATTGTCCAGCTGAGGACTGTTAGCTTCTCGAGGAAGATATAGGCGGCTGGTGTGAAAAATACCGGTCCTGTATTATCGTGCGAAACACTAGTGTCGTAGATCCAAGTAATTTTCACTCAACAACGCCTCTACTTAGGCACTAATTGTAATTCATTTGTTGGTACACGCTTACAGTTGGTTCAAAACCTCTTATTGCAGCTCTGAAATGTACTACGATATTTAGGGTTTGTTATAGTAATCGGGGTTTTTTAAACTGATTACAGCTCACTTTTCACTTATGCCTAAAATGGGATTTTATGTAGAAAAGTATTAAGTTCAAATAAATTATATATTTTTTTCAATTCGGCTGGCAGTAGTGCCTAAGTGTAACGCTGCATGACGTACTGTACTGTGCATTAAAAAGGATGGATTTAAGTATCGCTCGTGAAAAGGCAGTTTGTCGTAACACACATACAAACGACTCGTCGAACTGAACTTCCCGCCTTACCAGACAGCTGGGTTAACAACACACCTTATTTCAAAGTGTTGTGTCCAGAAAAAACATTGCTACTCTTTTACATTTTCGTAAAACACTAACATGCTTAAGTGTTGGTCTGCTGAGGATCGGTCAAGCTATTTCTGTCTCCTGTAAAATTGTGTACCGGTACGTTGCGGAGTGCGGACTGAATACAGAACAGTAGCAAGCTCTTATAGACACAGTAAGGAAGCTTTCGGTTCAGCATGGCGCTAATAGCTTCTTGATAGTCTGATTTCTTAAGGAAGACTGTGGTCAGTGTGGAAAATTAGTTTGTTGGCAGGCTTGTGTGGTTCTAATGATCGTTTTACTAAAATAGGGTCTACTATCACAGCTTAATAAATCAGTTGGCGCACTAAAACATAACATGTAAACGCATGATTTTGTAAATATTTTTAGGGCTTGTATTTACTATCTTTCCACCCTAAATAATTTGCTTATCCATTGTAGGAGATTTCTACACCCATACAACTGGCTTTGTCACTATGTTATTTTAATATACATCCATAATTAGAATAAGTAATATTATGTATGCAGTGCACAAATGCCCATTCTATTGGGGACCTCGCCAGGTAGAATTTAAGGTTCCGCTTTATTGGCTTAAGATACATTTGGTTTTGCTTATTACATTCTACCTTCAAATCCGTGTATTATAACTTGCAGCGAAAAGTTTTCAAGTGAAAATATCTGTTCTGAAACTTTAGGACTCACACCTAACATTTTTTTGATGTTTGTGTGACCGTGCATCATTGATACAATAATATAAACAGCCAACTAAATGCAACAATAATAATTTCATTAACAATTTCAATCAGCTCAACATGTTTCGGTCGATAATTTCGCCCATCCTCCGGAGCACAAGACTGTGTTTACAGCGTGTGGTATAAAGTACCGACGTTGCTGCATCGTCGGTACTTTATACCACAAGCTGTAAACACAGTCTAGTGCTCCCGAGGATGGGCGAAATTATCGACCGAAACATGTTGAGCTGATTGAAATTATTAATGAAATTATTATTGTTGCATCTAGTTGGCTGTTTGTATTGTTTTATCACACCTAACACTTTGTGAGCCATTTTTACCTGAACCTCTCTGTATTGAAGTCCCAGGCCTCATACCTAAAATCTTCAGTTACGTAATAATTAAGACGCAAATGAGTTGGTCCTTATGTCTTAATATTCCTAAGAAATACATTTCGTTGACCCTTACCTTGCACTGTATGGAGCTGTCATGTCATAAGTTTCAACCTAGCAGATGCCTTGAAGAAACAGGTGTTGTGGTTTATGGTGTTGATAACAGTATCTGTTTTATTTTGTTTAATACTTGCTGTCACGTTATACCCGGCAGTTTGCCGGTTAACAGAGGACGCGCTGCGCACCGCTCCACATGCTTGTTCTTACAATTGCCCGATAATTGTACTGCGCTGCTGCCACTGCTGCAGCATCTCTCACTACAGCCGTCTCCGTGGCCACGTTGAGGGTTCAGTAAAGACTGTAGTGGACTCCGTATGATAGCTGAGCTGTTCTCTTGCGAATACTACAAGATACTGGCCCCTCCCCTACTGCCGTCACCAGTCATTCTTGATCTCATGTGGATACCTGGTCATCATTCTATCCTTCTCTATCTTCTCTCTCCACACAGGACAAGATTTGATTTGCTGCTTCTGTTTGCAGCAGTGGTAGACTGGGAGCAGTGCGTTTGTTTTTATTTATACTGCAGCTTTTGAGTGTGCAATAATATACACCATTGTTTGTTTTATCAATAGCGGTGTTATCGGAGAATCAACAATATGTTTAGGACATCTTGTAATGACTTTATTATACGTCAAGATACCAATCGCCAATTTGAATGAAGTCTAATCCGCGGTTCCGGTTGCGGTGACTGTAAAGATAACCAGCTTTTGGGATGTGATGCCGTGTAGTCTGGCAGATAAGTACCGATGTGTCAGAAGAACCTGCTGCCTCTAACTTCCCTCTGACCCGATGATAAAGGCAAGAGATTCCTCCGAACCGTCCGTACGCAACTACAAATTTCCACTGCGTCACATAACAGAATATGGTCGGTCGTTACAGAATTCATTTGTGATCTTAACTTTTCTTTTCTTTTCTTTTCTTTTCCTAGAATGTTTATCCTGTTCGGTTCGTGGCTATATCTGTATTATCTCAGCTTTACTTAAGCTCTTACTATGGATTGCTGTCATCACTGTGTACAAACTTTAGAAACTGCCAACAGCATTTCTTAGGGCCAAAGAAATTTGAGAAGCGACCTCAGTGTTTTCACAGCCGTGGACGGTTCAGCCACCGACGTGAGATGTCTCTCGGCTTGTTTGTATAAAACTGAAAGTTCCGCCAAACAAAGGTTGTCAAAAATTATGATCGATATTATGCTACAGGTTTTATATTCCTGATATTCTTCAGGCACTGGTTTATACTCTCAGCCGGGACCACCTTTAATTTGATTATGCATAATTTAGCTCTGATCAGATGCAGATATAATGTTTTACAATAAGGTAGCGAACACTTCTTCACCTGCTCTCAGTACAGTGTCACTACCACTTCAGCAGCCAATCAATTGTTAAGTACATCGCAATGCTTGACCTGACTGTAGAGTGAAACTCGCTCATCATATTGCGTAGGGCCGATTACAGTTTTGTATCGGCAATCGCAGCCAGATCTGTGTCAGACGTGAGGTGTTGCAAGTCTACTGCGGAATATTCTGTGAGTGGATTACACCAAAGTAGTAGTGTTCAAATCCCACGTTGGAAAATTCAAACACAACAACAACAACAACAACAACAGCGATATTAAAAATAAACTACGCTTTGCTTAGAAATCCTCAAGAGAATAGACCACTTAAAAGACCTAGATGTAGAGGGATGATAATATAAAATTAATCTTACACAATTAAATTGCGAGATTGTGAACCGGAGTCACCTTTCTCGTTACAGAGACACGTGTCCTGCGGTGGCTGACACGGTAATGTACCTTCTGGTTCTATAAAGGTAGGAATTCTTTGAATAGTTGAGAGACTGTTGGTTTCTTATGAACGGCCTTGCTTCATGGAGTCACTTAGTTGGCAGTTAATTAATTCAGTTATTTACCTGTATGTGCGTGCTTGTATGATCTTTCAGAAATTTTGTTTCCCTGATTGTGATCGGGCAATCTGTGCTCTCCATGTAAGGTTATAACAGCAACATTACAGTCCGTGTTTCTGGTGTAAAGTGTTATCTCGCAACTAAGCAATGCAAGTGTGCTGAGAACAAGAACGTCATTTCTGCTTTGTGTGTACTTTTCGTTTTACTGATCGCTACGCTGCAATTGTTGCTGCACTCTCATTGTTCTCTCTGCTGATTACAAAATTTTGTCTAGTGCCCTTTATTCCACGTGTCTTTTTCATTTCGCAAACATAATAGGAAAAAAACCCTTCTATCTATTGGAAACAAATTAACCCATCTACAAAGCTATATGGAAGGACGGAACAGAACTGTGGGGTTGCGCCAGCAAGTCCAACACAGTCATCATGCAGAGATCCCAATCCAAAATTCACAGAGCCAAAGCAAATGCACCCTTGTATGTAGCAAATCATACTCTACATACAGACTTCAACATTGTTTACGAAAGTGACGTCATCCATGAAAGAATCAATAATATCACAACAAACTGGAAGCCCATCCCAATCCACTATTAGAACCACTACTACAACCTGTAAACACTAGGAGACTAAAATGATGCTGGCCTTTAGACTTGCAAGGCACCTGAGGTTACATCGCTGGATGAATACCCAACCACTTCATTGAAATACAGGGTGTCGTAGCTTACTGTGTAGAATCATCACATTAGCTTATAGATTGTGTTCTTTCTGATTGCTAATAAATAAATAAATACAGATACAGAAAACCAACACAAGGAATACACGTAATATGATATCCAGCTCCATCACATATGAAGTAAGACATGCTTCCAGCATACCTCAACAGTAATATCAGATAACAAGTAACTTTAGTAGGCACACGAGATTCCCTGAAGATGGTTTTTAAAAAATAACCGAAACATGTCGGAGTTTTAAATAATTTTGTAGTTTATCTTGTAATATTTTAATGTATCAGCATTAATATTAACTGATATACCAGTGCATAAGTTGGTAAAAATAAAGTGATTTGAATCAATATGCACGGTGCTACAGTGAAAGTGGGAAATAAATAAAAGTTTCGCAAACAAGTGTTCGGCAAACAGGGCCTATATACATTTTAGATTGTTCTAGTATTCTGACAGGAGCCGGGATAGAGTAGGCCTTATCGGTGTGAGGATTATGCTATGGGATAACCGATAAAAGATTCATGGTCAGATTGCTAGCAGGGGTAAGATATTTTTCTCTTCTCCAGAACACCTAAGACTAGCTCTGGAGTCCACCTAGCTTCCTATTTAAGGGCTTCATAGTCGATACAGTGACTAGGCTCCAGGCAATAAAACTGAGGAATTGTAGCCCGATTCGCGATAGGGTTAAGATATCTTTCGAATGAAATAATGGGAAGTGTCAACTTGATGCAACAAGGTAATTTTATTCATGTATTCTTAGCTCTACATGTTTCGGGCACATACGCCCATCACCAGGAGCATTAGATATTGAGTTGCAACATATGGTTTTCTGCACCGAGTTTGTGGATGGATAGTGGTCTTGAGAGCCCCTGCGTAGGTCGTGTGAACGGTGCGGATGGTGCCGTGCGACTGGTTTTGTCAAGTACGTTGGAGGGAAGAAGCTGTACCGATATTATGACCTGTACCGGAGGCTGCGTTTACTGTTTTTAGTACTCCTGATGATGGGTGCGTTGCACACCCGAAACATGTAGAGTGATTTTGCAGTAAAATAAATCATAATGCATACTGTTGCATCTAGTTGGCATTTCACATTATTTCATGAGGAAGATGCACTGTCAAACAACCCTCAAATATCTTTCTAATCTCCAGAGTGTCCAAATCGTGTCTGAGAACTACCCACGCGATTCTCGTGGAATTTTTCCTCAGGGCTAAAGCGACCGGGGTGTGAAGCTGACCACTCAGCTTTATCTGATTCGGAAGTTACGAATGCTTACAGCTCTACTTCCTCTCTCTAATGTTGTTTCACTTCGATCACAAAAAGGTGTTTATTCTTTTGTTTTGAGTAATGAAAATTAATACAGAGAGATTGGTCGGAATTTATGACATGTTTTCAGAAATAAGAGGGTAAATAAATAGAACGCTTTACTAGCTAAGTTGTGCCACTCTGCTGGTTGTAATAATCATTTAGTTAAATTTAGTTCAAGGAGAATTAAAAGGTAAATAATAATAATAATAATAATAATAATAATAGAATTCAAATTTTCATCTATAAAAGTGCTAGCTTAACAACGCAAATGCTATATTAATAAAAATCCAACCAGATGCAACATTATGCAGTCTGATTTATTTTACTGCAAAATCACTCTACATGTTTCGGGTGTCACAGCACCCATCATCAGGAGTACTAAAAACTGTAACCGCAGCCTCCGGTACAGGTCATAATATCGGTAAAGCGTGGCCAGGTCAAGTCCCGAACTGGCCACGTTGGAGGAGAGTAGCTGTACCGATGTTATGACCTGTACCGGAGGCTGCGGTTACAGTTTTTAGTACTCCTGATGATGGGTGCGGTGGACATCCGAAACATGTAGAGTGACTGTGCAGTAAAATAAATCATACTGCATACTGTTGTATCTCGTTGGATTTTTATTAATATTGAATTATGATGCACGGAACCATGAGCTTAAAACGCAAATGCTACTTACAAAATTAGCACAAAATGGTATTGGTAGTATCAGTTGTAGCAGTGGTAGTAGTAGTAGTAGTAGTAATGGCTCTTAGCGCGATTCAAAACGTTCCGATTTGTAAAACAAACCTCGCTATGAATTTCTGCAAACTGAAAGTGGCAAACAGTTTTCTGAAGACGGAAACAGAATCATGTCCCCAAACCTTTTGTGTATAAAATAAAGAGCCAATTTGCAGCTTGCTCTATTGTACTGGTATACGTAATGAATCGGCCATTGTCACAGACTTTTAGTGAATTCAGTAAAAGCGTGCGGGTACAGCAAAACATCAGACTTCGTTCTTAGTTACTAAATCCTAGCCAACACCACAATACAATGTTCAGTGACTTGCTTTTCTTATTCCTGGTAATTTATTTAACGCTGGCATCACCTTCCGACACCTGCGTGTACTCCTTTGAGAATCGTATTTACCAGATCGAAATTCTCGGAATGGGTGCTGAAATTCTTTATTCCTCAATTCACCATCATTAAAATTTGAGACTAAAAAAAAAAAGAGAGTCCGATGTGGCACGTCACTCACAAACAAAAGTAATTTTTTTTTGTATCGCAGTAGTTCAAATTTTCACGTAGCCTATAACAAGGTTATTTTGAAGCCTTCGGACTATATTGCAAATAGCTGTAGACATTTGCGCAGCCTAGCGGCATCTCTCGTAATTTACCCAAAAAGAATTCAGTAAGTTGCATTCGGTTGCTTTCCTTTGTGTAGCGTAGAATTATAAATACTAACTGGCTTTCCACAATAATCAACACAGCCAGAATTCCTTAACCTTGGTTGCAGTACAAGAATATTAAGAGACCGGTTGCGTGAGCAAGACCCAAAGGTGATTTGGACACACAAGCTGTAATCGTGATTAATGAAAAGAGTCGACGTCGTAGTTAAGTCGAAATTACTACTCACGTTCTTGACGTCATTCGGCATATTGTTGTTAAGTAACTAACGAATTGACAGAAGTAGATTCTGTTTTGAGAAAGTAACAGTTGGTGTATTGAAGACATTCTTCGTCTTTTTATCAAATCAGAAATTTACTTGCTATTTAAAAACAGGAGCAGATTAATTATTCCTACCCTTAAGTAGAAGCAACCAGTCCACATTTCTCTCCCCAACTCCATACACCGTCTCTTTAAGATCCATTTCAGTATTGTTCTTTCGTTTTCTGTTATGCCTCCCAAACTTATCTACACCTTCAAAGTCTGTCGGTCAGATTTCTATGCACGTATTATCTCTCATCTGTGCTATATTTCTCTCAAATCTTACTCTCCTTTATTTGATTACCCTAATAATGTTTAGTGAAGAATACAAACAACTTATACGAAGCTTCTCTTGCGAAAGTTTTTGCAATTTGCTGTTAAGACCTTCCTCATAAATCCACTCCGCTCTGGTATTACGTTAGCCATCGCGGTTAGCTGCGCCGAGTGTTGAATCTTTTGTGACTTCAACGTCTCCATCTTCAAGGTGGTGTCAGGCGGAATGGAGAACAGAGAAGAATGTGTGGTGCTGGCGTTTCCAGAAGTACAGGCGTGCTTGCCTACGAGCCCCGCTGGGATATATGGCTACATTTTAATTCAGTGACTTAGCACCTGCAGTCTCTAGAATGCAAGACCCTTGTCTCTGACAAGAGGGGTTTTGTTGCTGGAAATAGGTGCTGCATTGCCTTCTCCTGAACAGGGATCAGCGTTCGTTGAGTGTCTCAGCACAGTAATGCACACTCGTCACAATATACACAGGGTTATACACAGAAATCATCTGCCAGTACACATTTGTAAAGCAATTTGTGCCTTATTTAAAAGGCGCTGTTATTTGAACGAACATTTGCCCGATCGCCGTCAATTTGAATCTTTTGTAGAGATTTTCCTTAACCCAATGCACGTAACATGAGGTTTGGCATCCCCGTTGTGTTATTAGATTAACTAGAATGGAGCATATGTACTTATTCAACACAACTTTATTTGTTGGTAGAGGTATGTAGATAATATACTGCATAAGGTACAACTACATGTTTCGGCGCTTGAAAATGGCCATCTTCAGGTTGTGCATGAAGTACTTAGTAAACAGTTATACTAGATTTATTGTGTGCTGTATATAGTGGGGGTGGGAGGTGAGGTAGGCACGAGATCTCGTATGTGTTTGGAGGTTGGGAGGTGTGGGTACGTGGGGATGCTGCTATTCTATATTATGTCTATACTAAAATAGTTATCATATTATGTATGCAGAACTTATATGTGCACATATGCCTATCCAAATATATATAGAGTGTGCAGTATTGTACAGAATGTGGTTTCTATAGTATAGTTGGCTCATTAATCTATTCAATATGTTATTATATTCACTGTTATAATAAATCAGGTCAAACATTTACTATTAGTCTGTTCAGTATCACAAAG
>Ga0123352_10012395_pt1 | contig 13481 bp, 4 predicted proteins | sample TergutLab28metaG_FD_89700 | JGI IMG/M metagenome (GOLD analysis project Ga0123352, IMG submission 89700) | Labiotermes labralis P1 segment gut microbial communities from Petit-Saut dam, French Guiana - Lab288 P1 | ecosystem: Host-associated > Arthropoda: Insects > Digestive system > Gut ...
AACATCAACACGATAATCGAGTTCGTTCCAGACTGTTTGTAGCATGTCAGCGGTGATGGTTTCAATGGCGGTTCTGATTCGTACCTTCAGTTTCGGGATACGCACACACACACACACACACACACACCCTGTCTCTTGAAACTGTACATACCACCTTCGAATGGAATTGAGAGGTGGTGGTTGTTTCTCGAATTTTGTGCGGAATTGCCTCTGGACAATTGTACCCTGACAATCATTTTGAATAACCCTGTACATGCAAGCACGGCTGTTGTGGTTTGTTCGTTGCTTGGTATTTTTTAAAATTCATGTTATTATTTAATTTTATCTTTCTATACTTTCATACAAATCTATTTCCTAACACAAACAATAATTACTGAATTATTCCGTATGTCAATTGTGTTCCACTATAGCATGCTGTAAGTCATTGCAACATAAAATTACCCTATTATGGGCATTTACCACTCCATGATCCCTTTGACCTTTCTGAGGCCACATTATATCGCGAGAGTTTCAAACTAGAGCAATAAAACCCCCCTTTTTAAACAATTGCCAACATTTAAAAAAAGACAATTTCCTACAAACTTCTACTAGACTATAGCATGTTAATATGACAAATTAACAATACAGAGCTCAGCGTAAGTAAAAGCAGAAGCCTACGTTCTCCCAACAGCATTCCGAATGTAGCTATTCAGTAAGGAAACTAAGAGATTTTTTATGTAAAAACCCAACAAGCGAGCTCAATTAAGGTGTCGTCTTGCGTTATTTTAACACAGACACGTTGTAGCTATAGGCATAGGAAGAATATTAAAGAGAGACAACTCACTGTACCGTAACGTCGTTACCGACAACGTGACATAAGTCTGCATGCTAACCACATCAGCCACAGCACTCACCCCCAGCAAGCTACCTCATTTTCCTCTTTTCCATTTACGTACGACTTTTATATGGAACCACGATATGAAATTCAAGTTTCATAAACTGAGACGCGTCTCATTATATTACGCCATGGATACAAAGCCTCAGACGGAAAGACATTTTTCCCAATAATGCACAGTTGAATATTCTTCCGCTAGGGGCGCGACATTCCTTTCATATCTGTCATTCTCCCGTGTTTTTGTTTTTCTACGTGGAAAATTGTGTTCTTGTGAAATGCTGTTATATTACTTTTCTTCCAAGTAACGTCGATTTACACGAAAACATACTCCGTTGTTGAATACGTTTCACCTTCGTCTATTCTACAGTTGAATGTTTCTCAAGTTATTTAATACGCTATTCTAAATGCATAATTTGTATAAGATTGACTGAAGTGGGAAGAATGGGAATGCCGTGAAAGTTAAGGATTTGAAAGGAGTAGGCCGCGGACTACCCAAACATTCTAAACCGGCAGTTGCTTTCAGGTGGCAGAAGATGACGACTGTATTTCAGTCAGGATAAATATTACCTGGCAAAAATTCCAATCGGGAAACCTCAAATAAAAATCGAGTTACCTGGGTTTTGAATATATGTCCATGCTTTTTATTTAGTTTGGAATTTAATTACTAAACAGTCGCTCGTATAGTCACATAATCAAGTTGTCAGGAAGCTAATGAATTAACTAAGTAACAAATGCATCATTCAGCCACTGCGTAATTACTAAATCTATCATGTCAGTGGAGGCAAGTGTGAAAAACTAAATCCAGCAATTACTATCTCAGGCAATTTGCTATTTCACACAGAACACCATACTTAAGGAAATGTCGTTGTGCTGTTTAGTGTTTACTCAATTTTTTTATAAATCTGCACCCTCTATCTTTAGATTACCCTGAAGATGGAGGCAGCAGATTCCTCTGAAAAGTTACCCTATGCCTATCAGACCTCACGGCGTCACATTCTAGTAAAACCATGATCTCTTTCACCGTCGCTTGATCGCCATACCCCACATCGTTGTTCGTTACGTTGAAGAAAGAGTCTCTCAGTGGCGCAACGGACTGTCCAAGTCATGCAGCAGACCTACAACAGGCAGGGCAAACAAAACTTCTGTTCTTACTGTAACGATATAGAGGAGTCCGACCCTGACTGCTCTGTTTCAGGCAATCTCATCTGAAGAATACTTGTGGTTTCTACAGTAACGCAGATACCTGGACAGCAGTAGACCGCAGAAACCAGCTGTCCCCAGTGTCCAGACCAGGAGAACAAGCACACTCGCATTCATTTGTCTTCATTACTGTTAAGATGGCTACCCAATTCTACACCGCAATATGACATCCAACATCAAGCTACATGTTCAGAGCATCTACAAATTAACTCGCCGTATAAACAGTTCGAACTTCGTGACAGATGTATGTCAGTGAGTACGTTTGTATCTCTTTAATGATGAAAGTACGCGTTAAGAAATAAAAAGATTGGCGTAAAGAATGAACAAAAAGAGCACAAACAAATGGCACCATGCAATTTCTTGACAAAGGAGCAACGCCTAACACATTACTAGTAATAGAAGGACTTCTTCCATCGTCTTAATAACACGTATAACATCCTATATATACACGACGTTTCGAAAGCTACTGCATTCTTCCTCATGTGAACGCATAGTACCCTGGATAAAATTTTGTGCCGACTTTATCTAAAAGACTGTTTGTTCAGCTGAGGAAGAAAGCAGTAGCTTTCGAAACGTCTTGTGTATGTAGAGTGTTGTACGTCTTTGTAACACCATGGAAAAAAAGTTCCTTTACTTGCTAGAGATGTATTAGAAGAAATAAATTGGCCCTGAAATTAAATCAACCACAGATAACGGAACACAGTCAACCTCTGCTTCATAAATCCATGAAGTTTCACAGTTACAGTGTCATTTATATTTCTGGTTTTCCACGCCATCCTTCATTCCGTCTCTATCTTGCGTTTCTTAATTAAATCGATCAATTAACAATATAAAATTACTAAGTATGATGCATTAGTTATGGAACAAAGTGTTTGTTCAGAAACTAAGACTTCCACAGCTATTCAAAAAAAAAATTCCCCGCACTCTCAGTAACCCGAATGCTGACGATTCACATTTTCAATGCCACGTTCACAACGGCTCGCCACATGTATACATCCTGTGGCAGATAAATCCATCCAGCCCACGCTCTACCTTCCTATTCTTTAAGGCCCATTTTAATATTATCCTCACGTACTTTCCTGGTCCAGTTTACAATAAAAACTGAGATAATTGCTTCATCATCTGCACAGGGTCAACATAAATATTTATCTTAATTTTTTTAATTTCAGTTTATTTAAAGACGCTGTATCAGCAATAAAAGTGTTAACGTCGAGTTACCAACTGTACTCTCCTACACAAACTAAGGAAACCCTTAAGTCCTTAGCCCGACCAGGAAGGAAACAAGCTCGGAAGCGTGTCAGGGACGCGCGCGATTTCAACAACATGGAGACGCGAGCTGCCATCAAGATTTTCTTCCCCCTGCAAGGAAATGCACCGAAGGAAATTCACGCCATTCTGACATAAACATTGGCTTTTTTCATTCCTGGTCGGGATAAGGACTTATCAGCACCCTTGTAAATTATATTAGTCAGCACAATCGGGATTAGTGTCATATTCAAATAGGATACTTTCTGAAGACACGTCACAGTTTTATGCTAATAATAACACTTTCTATAGAATAAGACGCCAGTGAAGCAACGTACATTTTGTGTGAAAGCCAATGCATTATGTTCAGCTGCGTCATCATCCTATTCTTTCTGCCTCTGCTTGAAAAGCAAGAGCTCACGCACACACAAACACAAACACACACACACACAGCTATACATCATAAGCAAGCTAAATGTCCGCGGTCACATTAAGTCCGTGAAAGAAATCTACTCAGTTGGAGACAGTGAAATATTGGCGAATGTCCGCTTTCTTTACATCTTTGACTAGACTAAATGCATTATATTTTTGTAGTCGCCAAAATTTAAGGCGCTTGTAACTGCGCTCACTCACACAAGCAGGCACGAGCACCCACGTCCACACACACAAATAATAAACAAAGGGACAAATATTCTGTAAGAAAATATAATATGAAAATCAGAAGTCAGTATAGAGGAGGACTGTAAAGAAATAATTTGCAAAATACTGATAATTCTGTACCCCATTCTGAAGCAAACCAAGACAAAGTTATATAAAGAAGAACAGAACAGGCAGTGTAGGTGTAATCTAACACTGTCGTGCTTTTCTGTGACTATTTTTATCGTGGAAAGGCAAATAGTAACGAATATTACGAGTGCGTGTATTCTAGCTTTAGTCACTCGGCACGCAAATCGCATCTCTTCAGCGCAGCATTATTTTGTCATTTGGAGTCTGCTGCCTGCCTGCCTGCCTGTCCGTCTGTCTACCTGCCTGCCTGCCTGCCTGCCTGCCTACCTGCCTGCCTGCCTACCTGCCTATACCGTATTTTCCCACATTAGCTTATAAAATGGCAGGATTTTCGGAAAATCTTTACTGAACACAAATTGTTTATTTTGATTTTCTCTACAAATTTTATCTGAAACGTTTTTCATTCTATGAAGAAGTCAGCGAGACATTATCATAAAGTTACATACTTCTTCATGTAAAGTACTCAATATTCTTGTCATATTTTGACGAAACTTGAATTTTCTGGAGAGATGTTAGAAAAATAATCGAATATCAATTTATAATTTTTTCATATTTTTCATTCCGTGCATGTAGGGATAATTAGGAGTGAAATACATAATAGTAGATCTGTACATTTTTTGGTAGTGAAAGAGTTTGTTAATCCAATATCAAATTTCGTTAAAATCCTCCAGTGACACCCGAATTGCTGCATGCGGACAGACACACACACACACACATACGTGCGCACACATGACGAAGCTAGTAGTCGACGTTCGCAATTTTGCAAATGCGCCAAAAGGGAAAAGACAAAAAGTAAAGCAGCATATCTCGGTCTGCTAATCAATATTTTAACTATTTGTTAAGGCTTCTTTTGCAAATTGTTTGTTTGGAACCGCAAATTAAGAGCTTTATAATGCAAGTTACCCTGTATTGTGGAGAAGAGAGATGAAGACATCTGGTGGGAAATCTGAACGAACGAGGCAGCTTGGAAGATGTATGTGTAGATTGGAGAATATTAAAATGGATCTTGACCGAACAGGATGGGAGGGTGTGAAGTAGACAATTCTGGTTCAAGTTTAGGGCCCTTGTAAATATTATACGGCAACTTCGAGGCTCATGGAAAGCAGAGAATTCTTCCCTTTCTGAGGAAATGTTCGCTTCTGAAGAGGAACTCTGCTCCATGGAGCTTGCTCCTCAGTCAAACTGCACGCTTCCCTCTCAGTTTTCCTAACGACGTATGATGATCACAGACTTGTTTTGACAACTGTCCTTCGCAACTGCATAAGACAACTTCAAGTCCTAAATATTCATATTTTTTAATGAGATTCAATTTTTTTCTTTATTTGATATCATTCTCATTGGTTATGCACAAAACGACTGACAACATTATTCACAGCACTGCATTTATAATTTGATTCCGATAATTATATTAATCGCTTTCAAAGTTAAATTACTGCCACAAGATAATTTCCATTAATAGGTAAACACATTAAAAGTACATAGTTTCTTCAAAAGGTGTTTGCAATTAATTTATATTCAGTTTATTTTGCCTCCTTTAAATATATCTTAACGTGAATTTTGTCCATCGAGATCGCGTATCTAGTTATACTATCAAAAGTAGGAAAATATTTTCTATTCCAGGAAATTTCTTCTTTTATATATATTTTTTTTCATAATATTTCTTCTGCTGAATACACTGTATCACTAAACCCTCTCAAATACTTTTTTTACTTCAATTAATTTCTCATTACGTCACTAGTTCATAATCCCTGACCTGACTGAACAAGCTCATTTTCCTAGCATTCACACTCACTAAGCTACTCTGCTCCTCGTTTTGCTCAAAGGTGCGATCTTTTATTAGAGAAATAACCTGCAAACAGCGTTCCTGCTCCGAGATCTATGGTCTCATCACTCATCCCATCGTATAGAAACAGTTCGTACTGGGATGTTTTCCAAGCGCATGTCAGCAATTCCTTCTTTTTTGGATATCAATCTTTGTATCGACCCGACAGTGTGGTTTCTTTGCAGCCGGTAATGGTCAGTATACGTCGAACAAAAAATGTCAGGCACTATATTTATTGTTGCATCTATGATACATGTACCAAGCAGGTCAGGGTTGCAGTAGATTCTAGAATTATATCTGGCGGGAATGGGTTCTAATCTCGGCCGCTTTAATGCCAATACTGAATGAGATATTTCGGGATTTGCGACAGCGTCACCACGCAAACTGCCCCACCAGAAATTCAGTTAAATCTACAGAATTGAATTAACAATTCACGCTTAATGTTATCAAAAGTCTTTCCCGTAAAATGTTAAGGCTTTAGGCTATACCACTCCATCAGCTGCGGGCCGGGCAGCTCAGTCGATATAGCAACTGGCTACGGGCTGGAGGTTCCGGGGATCGAATCCCGGTGGGGGGCGAAATTTTCCGTATCTGTCCATACCGGTCCTCGGGCCCACCCAACCTCCTGTACAATGGGTACCGGGTCTTTCCCGGGGGTAAAAAGCGACCGGGGCGTGATGTTGATCCCTTACCCCCTTCTAGTGCAGTGGTCAAGAAACAGTAGAGCTATACAGCTTCTCCACTTATGGGCCGTAAGGCCTGTACATAGCCTCAGTGCCTGCACAAGGGTGCACTTTACCTTTACCTACTTTACTCCAACAGCTGCAAAAATTCTTACATTCAGAAGGTAGCTATCTGTCGCAGATCACAAGAGCAATTGCTATATAAGTGTGTTCTTTTTTATTATTCAGTATGGAATAGGACCTCAATTGTTGAAGGAACAGTTTGTACGACAGTACTTGAGGGTTAGCATTATTTCGGGCTCAGAACAACAATAAACTTCTCCCACAGAATTCCACTAACTTCGGAAGGAAATGTACGTTTTCCGTCATGTTTTGTTTCTCTCCTCTGCTTCTCAGTAGACAGGACGAGATGATTCAGGAGCAGATATTTCACAGGAAAACTTATGTTGTACTCCTTCTCAAAGGAATTTAATTATACGTCCTGGAATTTGTGCGTGACATGAAGCTGTGTGCTAAACTAGCTGGGATCGACCTAGTCCCAAGACTAACACCGGCATTCATCATCTCGTCATCTCCTTCGCACGACACAAGAGAAGTATATACACACTTCGCCTGTCCCTAATCTCCAACAGCGAGCTTGAATAGGCTCTCGATGCTAGACAGGGATCCGACACATACGGATCTCTCGCGATCAATCGACATTTCTTGTCAATAAATAGAAAAATCCGTAATATTTTCGAGGAGAATAAATACAACAAACTTTCTCAGGTGGTCAGCCATGTCAATACGAAAGAATAACCTAATATTTCGAGGCTGTATACCATATCTATTGGCTGTGTATTCTGTCTTACGACAGGTCCATAGCCTCTTCCAAAGCGATTTCTCCGCAGAATGCGATCTGGTTCTTCTTCATTCTGTTTACAGTATCCTCTCTTTTCCTCAAGGTCATCCAGTAGATGCTTACGTCTTCTCCCTTGTCTTCCCGTTACTTCTATCCTTCCCTCTATCTTTCCATCAATAACGTGTTTTAGAAGGCAGTTCCCATGCAAGGTGTGACCAAACCAGTTAGCTTTCCTTTTTTATTTTTTGTTTTATATTACTCTTCTCACCATATACTGATGGAAAAACACAGACTGATCGATACGTATTTGCAAAAACCACACAATTCACTGTCTTAGCTGTCCTAACATCGGCTAAGCGAAAAGCAGTGGGTCCAGTCAATTTGTCACCCAGCCCACGCTCAGTATTGATTGGCATATCTGTGACCCTATGTGCAAAAATTGTGTTCTTATAGAATTCTAAATTTAACTTTGCGTTCTAATTTTCCTAAGATATCGATCACATCCACCACCTGGAATAAATCTGCAAGTGGCTTAATAATGTATACGCTGCTGAAATCTGAGGAATGTTCTCCATTTAATTGTGAAGATTATACTGCATTACCTGTTCTTTCAAGTAAAGTTATCTAAAAATTTATATATATACTCAAAAGCACAAGGTACGTATCGACGTATGATGCATACATTATATGAAGAAAAATTACATAAAACATGAAAATTAATATAAAAATATTTGGTGGAACAGACACAACACCTGGTTCACGAGTATATTTAGGGATTAAAATGGCAATTTTAAAATGTTATGATTACACAATCCCACCATTGCAGCCAATTAATTAGTTCATCAGATAAAGTTCACGCTTTCTTCTTTCCAGTAGTGTTTTCCTCTGTAGCTTTCATGACAAAATCTTGACATTATCGAGAACAAACCATAACACCATAACACCTTGCACGTAGCTGAATATTACACTTGCTTATTATCTCTTTCTCTATAACGCGACAGCCCATAATGGACCAGGTCCTCCTCATTATCGAGGATCTGCGATCACAATCGGACACACCACACTTGGCAGAACTCCTCTGGACGAGTGATCAGCCCGTTGCAGAAACATCTACCTGTCAGCACATGACATTCACAAGAGACAGACATCCATCTCCAGGCGGGATTTTAACAGGCACTCTCAATAAACATGGGGATTCAGACCCACACCTGAAACCGCACGGAGACTGGGATTGGCAGTTGCTTAGTAGAGCCAAGTTTCTTTAGAATGGCAGAAAAACTAGTGATTTTGTTACAAAAAAAATTACTTGAAATCAATATACAGGGTTATTCATAAGTCCATCCGGGATTTCCGAACTCGACTGCGCAACAACCAAGACAGACACGGCAGAAAGGAGCATATCAACAGAGAGAGAGAGAGACACTCCAAGTTTCTGTCCTACCTTACAGGTGCTCGATATGCTCCTTTCTGCCGTGTCTGTCTTGGTTGTTGCATAGTCGAGTTCGGAAATCCCGGAGGGAATTATGAATAACCCTGTACATAGAATGTAATAGGCTTACTTAATACGTGATTCAGCCTCTAACAGAAATGAGTAACAGGATGTCTCCTGAGGATAAAGGTGGCCAGTGCGTAGAGCTGATAACTTTTCACTTTCCCAAAATTTCTGGACGATCATCCAGAAATTCTGGGATCCTCAAACGTCTGGAGCCCCAAGGGCCTGTTCAGGCCTGTAATGAGATAGCTTTACCTTTATCTTTACTTAGTAAACGAGCATTTGGTGTTGGAACGCAGCACGTGGCCAAACGTCTAACACAAACTACGTTAACATTTCAACTATTTCAAACTGAATTAAAATACTTGAAGGAAACTTGAATTGTTGAATTAGCCTGTTGGTTGTTACCAGCTATTTGGGTAACCGTGAAGAATCACAAGGTGAAAGTCGAATGAAACAGCTACTGAAGAAGTTAGGTGCATACACAGACGTTTCGTGTTACAGTTGGAAATCTAAACGTGAAATTCTCAAATTCATTTGATAAAATTTTGAAAAATATTGTATAATGCGGATAAATTTTGTTTACTATATTATTGCATTAAAGTTTTTTTTTTACTTGTTTAGATCAAAAGAATGGCCTTAAGGGAAAATATTCAGTAATCACGAATATAAAATTAACATTTGTATTTTTAAGAACTCCTTAACCCATGAAATCAAAGGCCTCTTATTCCTCCTAAACGCCGGGAATCAAAAACTCTGTTACTATGTTCAACAACCCAGATGACTTGAAACTTCAATATCAATAGGGTTGAAAACTCAATTCTCACAACGTTTTTCAATATAAACATTACATTGTTTATAGTCTATAAAATTCGTTAGTTTGACATTTAAGGTTATAGAATAAGCCCCCTGGAGAAGACCGTCGCGATAGAAACATGCAGAAGGAAACCTGAATTTAAATCACTAAGAAGAAATTTGGGTGTAATGCATAAAATGGCATAGAAATTCTTGTGTGTAGAATAGTGTAGGGTAGGAAAGATGCATTTAAAAACTGATGCAGAAATTTTAAGAAGACAAATCAGTTTCATGAGATGTACTTGAGCAAAATTTCGAAAATTTCATTCCACGAGATGAGTCGTTCTTTTCGAGAACAAATTTGCACAGCCTTGAATAAAAGAATTCAGATTACGTAATCGTGGTTATGTATCTGTGTGTATCTGTGCACATTTAGTCTTGTGTTTGCTCAAGTACTGGCTGCATTGAATCCCATCACATGATTCGTAAATCAAATTAGTCTGCCCGTTTCTTCCCAGGCAGTTACTCTTTTTGTCCACAGTAAATATTTTTATTTTAAATGATAACAAACATTTGCTGTCTGCGTTGAAAATTTTCAAAACAACGTTACAAGATTCTTATATCAAATTGGTAGATTTCTCTTTAATAATTTTGGGTTAAATATTCATTTAATAAATTTTCTCATTAGTGTAAAATAAGGTACTTGATAATTCATTATAAGAAGTTTATATCGAATAAAAAATTATTTTGAACTTAAGCCTATCTTACTGAAGTATCGACTAAAGACGTCATACGCAGCACTCGTGAATTGTTTCATATAGCTGGAAACTTTCAATCAAAAGAAGCTTTTTTTAAAAATAATTTCGATGTTTGGTATTATGCAGAACTATTTAGAGTTCTCGGAATTCCTCCATATGTATGAGTGTGTACTACTACCCACTAATTCCAACTTTTTCAGCCCCTTCATAAAATATGCAATTATAGACCACACATCAGTCGCTCTAATGTGTACTGACGGTTTTATACGTAGCCAAATTTGTATTTCATGTCATTGTGGTGGCAGACAGATCTGTTCGTGTTTCGCTGCGAGATGAAGCCTACGTTACACAGCAGTGTGGGAACGAACAGCACCTGCAGCTGTACGGGACATCGCTGTGGATATTCGATACATCTTCTCACAAACATATCATTTTTTTTCTCTCCCGCAACTCCTTTGCTCCGATGCTTTGTCTCACTGTTGTGCCTTTTGTAGAGCCAGACGCGGATAAATGTATCCAACACCAATGCCACGCCAGGGCGCTGGTAACATGCGAGATGAGAGGAAATATATAAATGACAAACAGGGTAAGTCCAACGTACCCTGATCCCTCTGCAAGCTAACAGTGCATATCATCTTTTGGCAAACACGAGAGTGAAAAATGAGAGTACAGCAACAGGAATCTATCATTCACGTGTGACAAACCAACACTGTTACGCGCTGCCTTGTGTTTGTAATAAGAGCAGTCATCTTCAACACAAGTTGAATGGGTGAGCGGGACAAATGGACGTGAATAAGAAGACTTGACAGAGTACTGGTGTCAAGATATTTACATTTCTCGATATAATAGAGTGACAACTGCTGTGTATGCACATGCCCTCTGCACATAGATCCACCTCAGGCACTCCTCTTCTCTTAACCCCAGCCAAAGCTGATATCTGCTAATACCCTCATCGGGGCCGATTTTGACCCTCATTCCTTCAATTCAGAAAGGTACAACATTCGAAATGGACACACAACAATGAACAAGCTGTTTCTTCGTCCAGAAGTGCAGAGTTACGCCCATCCATTAAATATAATTTCGACCTAAATAATTAACAAATTTATATACTTATTTACCTAGTTATTTTTCGGGATAGGTAGATAGATACATACGTACATTACATTACATCACATTACTTTACATCACATTACATTACATCACATTACATTACATCACATTACATTACATCACATTACATCACAGTACATCACATTACATTACATTACATCACATTACATCACATTATATCACATTACATTACATCAATCACATTACATCACATTACATTACATTACATTACATTACATCACATACATTACATTACATCACATTGTATCACAGCACATTACATCACATCACATTACATTACATTACATCACATTACATTACGTTACATCATATTACATTACATCACATCACATCACATCACATTAGTTACATCACATTACATTACATCACATTGCATCACAGCACATTACATCACATTACATTACATTCATTACATTACATATCCTCACTCTCACATACGCCTCTGAAGAAGTGTTTCGCTTCAAGGCGTTGAGATGGAAATTATTTATGCACTTCTTTGCTCCGTCATGCATGCGGAATTGATACGGGTCAGAGCAGGGTCAGTGGTGGCCTTTTCAGCTTTCGAGATTCATAAAAGCAGGATGTTCCTCTACCGTAAATTCAGAAAGTTTCTGCCTTCATCTGAAACACCTTATGCATTACAGGCCCAAATGAAGAGGTTGTTATTAACCCGATATTCAGCGCAATGTGTGATCCACATTAATTACTTTTCTGCAGTAGGCGTTTCGCTTCAAGTCATAAAGAACCTGATTACTGCTCCTCTCAACTCTCATTGGTAATTTAGCGTCTCCAGCTCATGAAACTTGTCTCCCCCAGCCAATTTACGAAGTTTGAGCCCATAAGGGATTTCAATGTGAACAACAGCATAATACAGACCGGCTTAAAATACCGAAAGACGTAAACAGCTGGCCAGATTAACGATACAGATATTTTGTCCGCTTACTTACCGCTGATGTCACAATTACTTTATATATTATGACGTAATTTTTTAAGTGACCGAATAATCAAAAGTTATAATTTAATAAAATTTAATTCAGCTGTTTCCAAAGCTTGCAGAGCGGAGACCTGAATGCTTCCCAAGGGTAACTGAACTGTCTGTTGTACTGAAAACCACTTAATTTCAGATATTACTCCTACAAGCGTGTTTTCTGTCTTGCGAAAGTCCAAATAGAGCCAAGGTCCCCTCGTTCTTGAGGTTCACACACAATGTGACGCACACACCTGGTACGACTCCTCCGAACGAGTGATCAGCTCGTCGCAGAGGCCGCTACCTACACAACACAAAACAAATACAAGATACAAACATCCATGCCCTCATCGGGATTAGTATCCGCGATCCCAACAAGTGAGAGGTCGTAGACCCACGGCTTAGATCGTGCGGTCACCAGGATCGGCTCTGCGAAGGTTACATTGGTCATAAGACAAGTGAGAATATAGGGTCTACTTGAATTGTGGAATACATTGAACTCGAATTGCCACTATTACACCTCATTAGGAAATCCAAAGCAGACATATTTTCCCAAAACAGAACCGAAAAGCATATTAAAGTCGTGGTTCGCAAAACTAACAAAGCAAAATAAAACTTAAATTTTAGACCAAGAAATTCAATTCGATTATGCTTTAACATATTATTTACAATTAGATTTCTCCTTTACTTTGGTCACATAAACACGTGGAATCATTTATCTCAGTATTTAACCAACTTGATGCACAAAATTTGTTTCACAATAAGTTTTATTTCATGCCTCTACATGTTTCTAGCACATGTGCTCGAAACATGTAGAGGCATGAAATAAAACTTATTGTGAAACAAATTTTGTGCATCAAGTTGGTTAAATACTGAGATAAATATAC